>JGI26080J50196_1000263_pt1 | contig 23756 bp, 24 predicted proteins | sample SaaInl0LU_22_DNA_FD_50196 | JGI IMG/M metagenome (IMG submission 50196)
AGCTCATCGGAAAACCTCCGGGGTGCTTCGACCACGATATCTATGAACATCCGCCGCCCCCGCGCGGCCAATTGCCCCTCTTGCCCTGTCAACTCCACAATTGCCGCCTGCACACGCCGGGCAGTCTGCGCACTGACATGGGCGCGCCCATGCAAGGCGCGATCGACAGTGGCCAAACTCAGGCCTGATTGCAGCGCAATTTCTTTGAGGGGAAAAGGATGTCTCATTGAGGGGTTTTTGAGGTATTTTGAGGAGTTTCTCAAGCCATTTCCGGCTATGCTCCGTGCAACCTCAAACAGGAGCGCGTGATGCAAGCTTATCTTTCCCCAGATGACTGCAATTTGGAAGAGTTCACCCAGCAAGTGACCCGCAGCCTTACCCCGCAAGAGGTGCCGCAGGCTCATGACATTCAAAACAACATTCCGATCTATGATGTCACACAGTTGGATCTCACCGGAGACACCCGTGCCTTGAAAGCCGAATGGGCGCATGTGTTTCTCAAATCCTCTGGGGTGTTGCTGCTCAAAAATGCCTTTCAAGACACCGGCTGCATTGACGCGGCCAGCGTGATTTATGAGCGCATCATCGCCGATGAGAAAGCCGCCCAAGGCGCGAAGGCCGATCACTTTGCAGCCTCCGGCGCCAATGATCGTATCTGGAATTCGGCGCAAAAACTTTGCCACTATGATCCCAAGGTCTTTGCGCAATATTTTGGGAATCTGGCGATTGATGCGGCCTGCGAGGCTTGGCTTGGGCCAAATTACCAAATGACCGCGCAGGTCAATCTGGTGCGCCCGAGCGGTGCTGCGCAAAGTCCGCACCGGATTATCACCTTGGATTTCAACCGCGCGAGGTCGCCGCGCGCTATCCGGCTCATGTGCATGACCTCTCGCCTGTTCTGACGCTGCAAGGGGCGGTGGCACATGTGGACATGCCAATTGAAAGCGGGCCGACCAAATTGTTGCCGTTCAGTCAACTCTATCGCCACGGCTATCTGGCCTTCACCATGCCAGAATTTCGCGACTTCTTTGAGGAAAACTTCGTACAAGTGCCGCTCAAAAAGGGGGATGTTCTGTTTTTCAATCCAGCACTCTATCACGCAGGTGGCGCGAATGTGAGCGCAGATATTCAGCGCATGGCCAATCTGCTGCAGGTCTCTTCGGCCTATGGACGCTCTTTAGAAAATCTCGACCGCCAGAGCATGACCCTTCAACTTTATGAGGTGTTGGCACGCGGGGATCATGGTCTCTCAGAGCCGCAGGTCGATGCCGCAATTTCCGCCTGTGCGGAGGGGTATTCTTTTCCCACCAATCTCGACACCGATCCGCCCATCGGCGGCCTAGCTCCAGAAACCCCAGCCGCGCTGTGCCGCCGGGCCCTAGCCAATAAGATGGCCGTCCAAGACTTTAACGCCGCGCTGACGGCGCTCTATAGGCGCAAACAGGCCTAAAGGGCTTTAGGCATAGCGCTCAGGCCCGGCCCATTGTGCCTCGGAATAGCGATCCCCATTGATCCAACCCATGGGGAGCGCCGNTTCGACCGCGGCCAGCTCCTCTGCGCTCAAGCCATAATTTGCGCCCGCCACAAGGGCCTTGAAATGGTCTAGGTTGCGCGTGCCNGGGATGGGCAGGATATGGTCCCCTTTGGCCAAACACCAGGCAATCGCCAAGCCTGCCGCNGTCAAACCCATCTGNGCGGCNAGGGCGCGAAAACCTGCGGCCGCTTTGATGTTCATGCTNAGGTTTGGCTCCATAAAGCGGGGGTTATTGGCCAAAAACGGCATGGATTGCACCGCCTCGCGCCCATGCGGTGCATCGGTCAAGAGGCTTCGCCCAACCGGGGAAAAGGCCACAAAGGTCGTTCCCAGATCGGCGCAGGTCTGCAAGATTCCCAATTCCGGCGTGCGCGTCGAGAGGGAATATTCCGACTGAAGCGCCGCCACGGGATGCACGGCATGGGCCGCTCTGAGGGAGGTGGGAGAAATTTCTGAATAGCCAAAACCACCGATTTTGCCTGATTTTATGAAGCCTGCGAGGTTTCAGTGACCTCTTCAATGGGCACAGACGGATCGCGGCGGTGGATATAATACAGATCAATGCACTCCACCCCAAGACGCTCAAGGCTATTGTCCAATTGCTCTGTCAGATAGGCCGCTTCATTGTTGAACAAGCGGTTTGGATCTTTGCGATCTGTTATTCCGCCCTTGCTGGCGATGTGAAAAAACGATCGTGCTTGCGGGTTTTCTGCCAAATAGGCACCGATATGACGCTCTGAACCGCCCATGCCATAAACGCTGGCCGTGTCGATATGGCTCACGCCCAGATCTCGCGCGGCATCTAAGATGGCAAATACCTCTTCGCGGCTCACCTCACCGTAGAAGTTGGAAAACGACATGGCGCCGATGCCCAGCCGTGAGGTCGTGGCGCCACTGTGGGGAAAGCTACGGTTTTTCATTCGGGAAATCCTTTTCAATGGCCGCAATGGCCTGCGCAATCGCGGCGCTGAGAGACAGATCAGACGTATCAATCAGCACCGCATCCTGTGCGGCCACCATCGGGGCCGTGGCACGGGAGCTGTCGCGGGCATCGCGCGCGATGACATCCTGTAAAACCTGCTCAAATGTGGTCTCGGCACCGCTGGCCAGAAGCTCTTTGAAGCGCCGCTCGGCGCGCACTTCAGCAGCGGCTGTGACAAAAAGCTTCACCTCAGCTTGCGGCACAATCACGGTCCCAATGTCGCGCCCGTCCAAAACTGCGCCGCCCTCCCGGCGGGCAAAGCGGCGCTGAAACTCCAGCAATTCCGCCCGCACCTCGGGCATCACGGCCACATCAGAGGCCGCGCTTGCCACCTCTGCGCTGCGCAGACTGTCGCCTTGCAAATCATCTGCCGTGAGGTTTTGCGCCGCGCGCAAAGGATCGGAGCCGGTCAACACCTGCGCCCCAACGGCCCGGTACAAAAGCCCCGTGTCCAAATGCGCCAAGTCAAAATGCGCCGCAATCGCACGGCTGATCGAGCCTTTTCCAGCGGCAGCCGGCCCATCAATGGCGATGGTGAAGGCGGCGCTTGAGCGCGACGGCTTGCGATGGGGTGTCTTGGCCTGTGCTGCGTTCATTCGGAGGTCCGCGCGATAGAAGCACCCAATGCTGCCATCAATGGCTCAAAAATCGGAAATGACGTGGCCACCGGCCCGCCATCATCAATCGACATGCCCTCACGCGCACCCATGCCCAGGATCAAAAACGACATGGCAATGCGGTGATCGAGATGCGTTGCGGCCAGAGCGCCGCCTTTGACCGCGCCGCCCAGCCCATGCACATGCCACCAATCGGGACCGTCTTGCACCGTGACCCCCGCCGCACGCAGCCCGGTCGCCATAGCTTCGATCCGGTCACTTTCTTTGACGCGCAGCTCTTTGACACCGTGCATCCGGGTCACGCCATGGGCAAAACTCGCCACCACTGACAAAATTGGATATTCGTCAATCATAGAGGCAGCCCGCTCCGGCGGCACCGCGATCCCCTGCATATCGGGAGAATATTTCGCACGCAGATCGGCCACAGGCTCGCCACCTTCCTCGCGCATATTCTCAAATGTCAGATCGGCACCCATCTCTTGCAAAGTGTAGAACAGACCGGCCCGGGTGGGATTGAGGCCAATATTGGGCACTAAGACGTCAGAACCTTCTACGATCAAAGCGGCACAGACCGGGAAGGCCGCCGACGAAGGATCACGCGGCACAATGATATCCTGCGGGCGCAATTCCGGCTGGCCCGTGAGGGTGATCACCCGGCCCGCATCGGTCTGCTCCACCGTCAACTCNGCGCCAAACCCCACCAGCATCCGTTCGGTNTGGTCGCGCGTGGCCTCTTTTTCAATGACAACCGTTTGGCCCGGCGCATTCAAACCCGCCAAAAGCACCGCCGATTTCACCTGCGCAGAGGGCATCGGCACCTCATATCGCACCGGCAAAGCCTGTGCGGCCCCGATAAGTGTGAGCGGCAAGCGCCCCTCNGAGCGGCCATAGGACTGCGCGCCAAAGAGTGCCAAAGGATCCGTCACCCGGCCCATTGGGCGTTTGTTCAAACTGCCATCACCCGTAAAGGTGGCAGCGATTGGAGAGGTGGCCATAGCCCCCATGATCAGACGCACCCCGGTGCCGGAGTTGCCGCAGTCAATCACATGATCGGGCTCGGCAAAACCGCCCACACCCACCCCATGCACCGACCAGGAGCCGCCACCGTGGTTGATGACCTCAGCGCCAAAGGCCTGCATGGCCTTGCCGGTGTCCAGCACATCATCACCTTCGAGTAACCCTTGAATGCGTGTCTCCCCAAGGCTCAGCGCCGCCCAGGATCAGAGACCGATGTGAGATCGATTTGTCCCCCGGCACATCCGCTTGGCCCCGCAACGGGCCAGATTTATGCGATGTCATTGGAAGTGCTGCGCCATGGCCTGACATATTCGTCCCCTTATAAGTTGACAAAGTGATAGCGCCCTAGCCAAGCGAGGTCCACTGCTGAGCGCGGGTCTATTTAGGATTTTTGGAACGTTAGGTAATGCGGCCGACGGGCTTCGCGCAGGGCCTTTTGCTCATAACGCGTTGAGATCCAATCGTGCCAAGGCATGCGCCAATCCTCTGGTCCTTCTGCCAGCCAGTCAAAGCCCGCCTTTGGCACTTCTTGCATAGTTTGGCGCACATAATCCTCAATATCCGTGGCCACGCGAAACTCAGCACCCGCCATCAGGCAGCGGCTCAAGGGCTCGAGATGCTCCGGCGTGACAAAGCGCCGACGATGGTGGCGCAGTTTGGGCCAAGGATCGGGATAGAGCAAAAAGGCCTTGCTCACGCTTCCGTCGGGTAAAACATCCATCAGATCGCGGGCGTCGCCCATGTGCAATTTGATATTCTCAACGCCAGCCTTGCGCATTTTTCCGAGCAACATGGCCACACCGTTGACATAGGGTTCCACCCCAAGAAATTGAACCTCGGGATTGGCCAAGGCTTGATGCACCAAATGCTCGCCGCCACCAAACCCGATCTCCAGCCACAGTGGCTTGCCTGCCGCGACCTGCTGCATGTCGAGCAGGCGCCGCTCGGGATTATCTGCGCGGGAGATCCCGGCAACGCTGAGCTTGGGCAAGTCTTCTTGCAGGTAACGCTCTTGCGCAGCATTGAGCGCTTTGCCTTTGATGCGCCCATAAAAATTTCGATGTTCCATGGCCAGTCTTTCACAAAAAAGGGTGCGCCCAAGCGCACCCAATTCGTCAGTGATCAGGGCCCGCTTGCGCGCCCCTGCGCCTACACGGCTTTTTTCAGCGCTTCAACCAGGTCAGTTTTCTCCCAGCTAAAGCCGCCATCGGCCTCAGGCGCCCGGCCAAAGTGCCCATAGGCTGCAGTTCTCTGATATATCGGCTTATTCAGGCCCAAATGCTCGCGAATGCCGCGCGGCGTGAGGTCCATAGATTGCGCAACCGCCCGTTCGATCGCCTCCTCAGCCAATTGTCCAGTGCCGTAGGTGTCCACGTAGATCGACAAAGGTTTAGACACGCCGATGGCATAGGACAATTGCAGGCTACAGCGTTCGGCCATGCCGGCTGCCACGATATTTTTGGCCAAATAGCGCGCCGCATAGGCCGCCGAACGGTCCACCTTGGTGGGATCCTTGCCAGAGAAGGCGCCGCCGCCATGGGGCGCGGCACCGCCATAGGTATCCACAATAATCTTGCGTCCCGTCAAACCTGCATCGCCGTCAGGGCCACCAATCACAAAGGTCCCCGTTGGGTTGACCCACCATTCGGTGTTCGCTGTGAGCCATTCGGCCGGCACGACCTCGCGGATATAGGGCTCAACAATGCTACGAATATAGGCGCTGTCTTGATCTTCTGAGCGGTGTTGCGTCGACAAGACAATCGACATGATCTCAACAGGTTTCCCGTTCTCATAGCGCAAAGACAATTGTGACTTGGCATCTGGCCCAAGATCTGGCGCGCTGCCGTCTTTACGCACCTCGGCCAAACGCCGCAGAATCGCATGGGAATATTGAATGGGCGCGGGCATGAGCTCTGGGGTCTCTGTGGTGGCATAGCCAAACATGATCCCTTGATCACCGGCCCCCTCATCCTTATCGGCGCCGGCATCCACACCTTGGGCAATATGGGCCGATTGCTCATGCAAAAGGTTGGTGACTTCAACGGTTTTCCAATGAAATTTGTCTTGCTCATAACCGATGTCTTTGATGCAATCTCGCGCGATTTGCTCGATCTGCCCCATGTGGTGCGAGAGTTTTGCTTTGTCATTCAAGCCCACTTCGCCGCCAATAACAATGCGATTTGTGGTGGCAAATGTTTCAGCGGCCACCCGTGCCTCTGGTTCTTCGGTTAAAAAAGCGTCGAGTACAGCGTCAGAAATTCGGTCGCATAGTTTATCAGGATGACCTTCAGAAACGGATTCTGAGGTGAAAATATAATTTGATCGTGCCATGGGGAGTGCTCCAATAAAATGTAAGCTGCGCCAGGAAGCCGTTGCAGCTAGGACTTCCTAGAAGTCCCGCCCCCAGGCGTCAATGATAATTTAACCCGCCTACGTAAAAAAGCCACCAGCACCAACATTCCAACAAGGATCAACACCCCAAGCCAAGGATTTTTCGCATAAAAAGTCGCAGTGCGGGGCTTGGGGATAGGTGCATCCAGCGCCCCGCGCTCATGGAGATCCAACCGCGCCTCAGAGCGCCCCCAAGGATCAATCACAGCGGTGACACCACGATTGGCCACACGCAGCATCGGCAGACCCAACTCGATGGCGCGGGCGCGCGCCTGGGCAAAATGCTGCGCCGGGCCCTGCCCCTGGCCAAACCATCCATCATTGGTAATCAACACCAAAAGATCGGGGCGCGCCGCCCCGCGTCCCACAAATTGCGGAAAAATCCCCTCATAGCAGATCAGCGGCTGGAGCCGGCCGATCCCTTCAATATCAATATGCGCCGGGCCACTGCCGGCGGAAAATTCTGGAAAATCATAGCCAAAGACCCGAGCCAAATGNCCAAGGGGTANATATTCCCCGAAGGGCACCAAACGGCTNTTGTGATATTCACTCTTCACCTCCCCTTGCGGGCTTACCACGCCCAGGGTGTTGAAATACTGGCCCGCCGGATTGTGGCTTTGATAGCCAACCACAACATGCGCCCCCTGCGCCGCGGCGGCAATATCTGACCGGGCCCAGTCTATCGGCTTATAGACCGAGGTTTCGGGCCAGATGATGAGATCAACCGATGGCCCCGCCTGCGTGAGCGATAAATGCCTTTGATAGATTTCTTCCGTCTTTTCGGGGTTCCATTTGTTTTCCTGTGCCACATTGGGATGTATCAAACGCACCACCGGCCGGCCCTCATCATCAGGGCTTTTGCCCATCTCCAGCCCAGGCACAAAGGGCAAAGAGACAGTTGCGATCAAAACAACCCATCGCGCCGTCGCCCCCCCCCAGGCGATCAGCGCCGCCAAGACCAGAGTCAAAAGACTCATGCCATGGGGTCCAATCACCGCAGCCAATTGATAGGCGGGCGTGTCAATCCACACATAGCCCAGCAAGGCCCAAGGAAACCCGCTGAATAGGTAGGCGCGCGCAAGTTCAGCGGACAATAGCGCAAGACAGATCCAAAGCCCCACGCGCCCGCGCGCCAGAGCAAAAGCACCCCCCCAAAACAGCGCCAAACCGCCCGCCATGGCCAGCAAGGCAAAGGGTGCCATCCATGCGGTGCCCCGGCCTTCTACCAAGAAGGGCTCCACAATCCAGGCCAAGGACACCAAAAAATAGCCAAACCCGAGGCTCCACCCGCGCAAGAAATAGGGCAGCGCGGTCTCCGGGCGGATGATCCAAAATCCAAAGGCCAGCCCGACGAGCGTGAGCGCCGGTTGATCCACAGGGGCCTGCCCCAGGCCCGCAAGCCCGCCGGCCACAACAATCAAGGCCCATTGCCCCCATGCTGGCGCTTGCGCCCAAAGCCTATGAGGTGCTGATGGCTCGAACATGGGCTCTCAGCCTTTTGATCCGCCGCGGATCTGCATCGACGATTTCAAACTCCACGCCAGCCGGGTGTTCGATGACCTCGCCCCGAGCGGGCACGCGGCCCAATAGCATAAAGACCAACCCGCCCAGCGTGTCGACCTCTTCGGGATCCACTTCTGCGACCTCAGACAGATCTCGACCAATTTCCTGCTGAAACTCGTCCAAAGGTGTTTTGGCCTGCGCCAGGTAACTGCCTGGTTTTTCAACAACCCAAAAGGCACCCTCAGCAGGATCATGCTCATCCTCAATCTCGCCAATCACCTGTTCGATCAAATCTTCAATGGTCACCAGCCCATCCGTGCCACCATATTCATCAATCACCAGGGCCATGTGAATTCGGTCGGCCTGCATTTTGGTGAGCAATATGCCAATCGGCATAGAGGGCGGCACAAACAGCAAGGGCCGCAGCATGGACTTAAGCGCCAAACGCCCGCCAGCGCCGTTAAACCCGTGTTTGAGAGCCAGATCTTTCAAATGCACAAAGCCAAGGGGTGTATCCAGGGTTCGATTGTACACGGGCAAACGTGTTAAGCCGGTGTCTCTAAACACATGGACCAAATCTTCTTTGGTGATGGTCACAGGCACAGATTTAATATCCGCCTTGGGCACCATCACATCTTCCACCCGCAATTGCCGCAGGTTCCAGATGCCGGGGATAATTTCCTCCCCCTCGGGCCGGGAAAATTCAGAGCTGCCATCTGTGGCAGAGAACCACCAAAGAAGGCCCATTTTAAGCGATCCCAAAAGCCCAGCGCCTGTGTCTGTCTACTCGAGGGGTCTTCGGCGGTCTCAGAGCCGCCGGCCGTGTCATCACTGTGTGGCATATCACCAATCATTGGGTTGCGTCATTCACTTCATAAGGGTTGGAAATGCCAAGGCTTGCAAGCATTTTGATTTCAAGGCCTTCCATCACATCAGCATCTGCATCGTCTATGTGATCATAACCCAGAAGATGCAATGTCCCATGTAGTAAAAGATGGGTCAGGTGATCGAGAATTGCAAGCCCAGCCTGCTGCGATTCGCGCAAACAGGTTTCATAGGCGATGGCGATATCACCCAATTCAGGGTCCGTCGCCGGTTTGGGCTGGCCTCCCGGCTTGTGCCCCGACAAATCAGCCGAGGGCCAAGACAGCACATTTGTTGGCTGCGGCTTGCCACGGAAATCTTGGTTAAGCTGGGCAATCTGCGCATCATCACAGGCCATCACCACCGCGCTGCTCTGCGCTGGCAGCGCTAGATATTGCGGTATGACCGCGCCCAGTTTCGTGCCAATCGTCGCCAATTCTTGCACCTGCCAGCGGGCATCTTCCAAAATGAACTCAAAGCTCAGGCTCATGCGCCATCCGCGTCATAGGCCTCAATAATCGCCGCCACCAACGGATGACGCACCACGTCTTTTGAGGTGAAATAATTGAAGCTGATTTTCGGAATATCCGACAGCAAACGCTCCGCATCGGCCAGCCCCGACTGAACACCACGCGGCAAATCAATCTGCGTGCGGTCGCCTGTGATCACCATGCGGCTTCCCTCTCCCAGACGGGTCAGGAACATCTTCATCTGCATTGAGGTGGCGTTTTGCGCTTCGTCCAGTACCACAAAGGCATTCGCCAAGGTTCGGCCGCGCATGAAGGCCAGAGGGGCAATCTCAATGGCCTTATCTTCCATCAATTTCGCCATTTGTTTGGCCGGTAAAAAGTCATTCAACGCATCATAGAGCGGCTGCATATAAGGATCGACTTTTTCCTTCATATCACCCGGCAAAAACCCCAAACGCTCCCCGGCTTCCACCGCAGGGCGTGACAGGATGATCTTATCCACGCGCCCTGTGATAAACATCGACACGCCCACGGCGACGGCCAGATAGGTCTTTCCGGTCCCGGCCGGCCCAATACCAAACGAAAGCTCGTTTTTGAACAAAGCCTCAACATAGGCCTTCTGCGCCTCTGTGCGTGGTTCAACCAATTTCTTTCGAGTTTTAATTTCCACCGCACCGCTACGGAACATTTCCATCTGCTGATCGGCGCGGCCTGCGTCTCCCCCGGCCATGTTCATCCTAAGTTCGGCGGTCACATCCGCGGGCGTCACAGGCCGCCCCTGTTCCAGCCGAGTATAGAGCGATTGCAAAATCGCGGATGCCTGCGCCGCACCATCCGCATCACCAACCAAAAGCAACAGATTGCCCCGACGCACAATTTGGATGGCGTGATGCGTCTCTATTGTGGTGAGATTGCGATCAAATTCCCCGCAGAGCTCCGCCAAAAGACGGTTATTGGGAAATTCAATCCGGGATTCGTTTTGTGCAGCGATGGCTGTTACGGCGTCTTCTGCCAATGAGGTCCCCTAAATAGGTTTTGCGTTTGTCTCAGACTATAGCGCGATTCTCGCAAGAGAAAGGCCCAGCGCAAACAAAATACACAAAAGAAGAGATCATGCGCGCGGGCGCGCGGGCGCGCTCAAAACCTGCCCTGTCAGCGAGTTTGTCATATCCTTGAGGATCTGCACTGGAATGACTTGCCCAATCATGTCATCGGGCGCCACGGCATGAACCGCGTGGAGATACTCGGATTTGCCGATCAACTGCCCCTCGCGGCGGCCTTTCTTTTCAAACAGAACCTTCACCTCGCGCCCCACCATATCGGCCTGGGCGGCGCGTTGCTGTTCGGTCAAGAGCGCTTGCAGCTCTTGCAGACGGGCAGAGGCCACTTCGGGCGGCACTTCGGCGCGTTCTGCCGCGGGCGTTCCGGGGCGGGCGGAATATTTGAAGGAATAGGCCTGCCCGTAGCCCACACGGCGCACGAGATCCAACGTATCTTGAAAGTCTTGGTCCGTTTCGCCAGGGAAGCCAACAATGAAATCCCCCGACAAGAGCAAATCGGGGCGGGCGCTGCGGATACGGTCGACCAATGCAAAATAGCTTTCGCGCGTATGTTTGCGGTTCATGGCCTTCAAAATGCGATCACTGCCAGATTGCACCGGAAGATGCAGATAAGGCATCAGCTTGTCACATGTGCCATGAGCCTCAATCAGCGCATCATCCATGTCATTGGGATGGCTGGTGGTAAAACGAATACGTTCCAGCTGGTCAATTTCTGACAATTGCCAAATCAAGCCGGCCAAACCGCCCGCATGACCGTGATAGGCATTCACATTCTGGCCGAGCAGTGTGATTTCGCGCACGCCGCGCGCCACCAAATCGGCGGCCTCGGCCATGACGCGCTCTGCTGGGCGGCTCACCTCGGCGCCGCGCGTGTAGGGCACAACGCAAAAGGCGCAAAATTTATCACAGCCTTCTTGCACCGTCAAAAACGCGGTGGGGCCGCGTTTGGCCTTAGGCCGGCTGGCGAGATGGTCAAACTTATCTTCCTCGGGAAACTCCGTATCCAAAGCGCGCTTGCCGCTTTGCACCCGCGCCTCCATCTGCGGCAATTTGTGATAGGATTGCGGGCCCACCACCAAATCAACCATCGGCTGCCGGCGAATAATTTCCGCCCCTTCCGCCTGTGCCACGCAGCCGGCGACGCCAATTTTCAACCCCGGCTTTGCGGTTTTCAATCCACGAAATTTGCCCAATTCCGAATAGATCTTCTCGGCGGCCTTCTCGCGAATATGGCAGGTATTGAGCAAGATCATATCGGCATCATCGGCTGTATCTGTCTGCACATAGCCCTGTGCGCCAAGGGTTTCGGCCATCCGCTCGCTGTCATAGACATTCATTTGACAGCCATATGTCTTGATAAACAGCTTTTTGGTATCGGCCATGGTCAAATCCTTTTTCAGCAGGGCATGCGTGCGGCGCTGATACCGCGTGAATTCCTCCCTTGCAATGCGTGTGAATTTCAGGGATTTTATTGCAAAATTTTATTTAGGCAATTTCATGCAGTTCCCAACGCTGAAGACGTATTTAAACTGGGCCAAAGCCCATGCGCCCAAAGGCCCTTTTGCTTTTATATTTGCACAAGACGATATCGAGCTGACCCATACAGTCGCCCATCATATCAAATTAGGGTTTCGTCAGACGGTGGTGCTGGCCGATGTTCCATTTACCCGGCCCGCAGATCTGCCGGCTGAAGTGGCCTTCATTGCGCGGGCTGCAAAATCCTCCTCCGATATCAGCCAAGAGATGAATGCCATCATCTCCGCCCTGCCCCAACAATGGATTTATTGCGGCTACAATGGCGAATATTTATTTTATCCATTTTGCGAATCCCGCAGCATTGGGGAGATCATCGCCTTCAACACCGAAGAGCGCCGCAAAACGATCGCCACGACCGTGGTGGACCTCTATGCGGGGCATTTGGGACATAGCCCGCATGGGGTGGATGTCACAAACGCCTATTTCGATCGGCTTGGGTATTTCGCAGAAACCCAGCGGGATGCCGAACACAGGCCGCTTGAGCAGCAACTCAATATCTACGGCGGCTTGCGCTGGCGCTTTGAGGAGCATGTTCCATGGCACAAAAGGCGCATTGATCGCGTGGCTCTTTTTCAAAGCCTGCGTGGGTTAAAATTCCAGCCTGATTTCACCTTCAACCTACCAGAATTCAACACAATTTCCTGCCCTTGGCACCACAACCTGACCGCCTCAGTTTGCTCGTTTCGGGCCGCCAAAGCGTTGCGTCATAATCCCGGCAGCCGCCATGCCATTTCCAGTTTTCGCTGGCCGGGATCGGAACAGTTTAAATGGCATTCACAGCAATTGATGGATCTGGGTTTTATGGAACCGGGGCAGTGGTTTTAAGCCAAGCGCTAAGACTTGCGGCGCAGCCGAATAACCACATCGACTTTAGCAATCTCCGCCCCCTCTGGTGCGTCAGGCAGTGCCAAGATTTTTAATTGGTCTGCCGGGGCGTCCACCAACTCGGCGCTGTCTTCCCAATAAAAATGTGGATGATCCGTCATATTGGTGTCGAAATAGCTTTTCGCNCCATCCACAGTAATTTCACGCATCAAACCCGCATCACAAAAGGCCCGCAGAGTATTATAGACCGTAGCCAAAGAGACNTTATCGGCGTGATCATTGCTCGCGGCAAACAGNCTTTCGGCGGTTACATGCCGATTTTTGCCATCCCCNATCAAGCGCCGCGCCAAAATNACCCGCTGCCGCGTTGGACGCAACCCGCCCTTGGCCAACCATTGGTCGACGAGCCGATGAGTTTCAACCTGAGCGTTTGTGTGATCCATNGGCCCAATATGACGCCTTGAGACTAATTTTCAATGGCAAAAGTTCAAAATATCAGCCAGCATAGTGAAATCATAAGGCCCAGGCGGCCTTGCCACATGCCCTCAGACGTATATAGAGCTGTAAGCAAAACCGTTACACTAAAGCAGGAGCCCAATATGCCATCAAATTTTCCGACCTCTTTCGACAAAGACGGTCTTTTGAAATGCGCCCGTGGTGAGCTCTTCGGCCAGGGCAATGCGCAATTGCCCGAACCGCCAATGTTGATGATGGACCGCGTGACTGAGATCAGCAGCGATGGTGGTCTGCACGGCAAGGGGCATGTCATTGCCGAATTCGACATTCATCCTGAGCTTTGGTTTTTTAAGTGCCACTTCCCGGGCGACCCGGTTATGCCCGGCTGTCTGGGGCTGGATGCGCTGTGGCAGTTGACCGGATTTAACCTAGGCTGGCGCGGCATGCCGGGGCGCGGACGGGCCTTGGGTGTTGGCGAGGTGAAATTCACGGATATGGTCACCCCAGAAGTCAAAATGATCACCTATCATGTTGACTTCACGCGTGTTATCGATCGCAAGCTGAAACTGGGCATGGCGGACGGCCGCATGTTTGCAGATGGCAAAGAAATTTATACAACTGCCAATATGAAAGTTGGCTTGTTCACCGATTAAACTAAGGGGATCACATGCGCCGTGTAGTCATCACAGGCCTGGGTATTGTCTCACCCATTGGCAATAATTTCGACGAAGTGACCGATGCGCTGAAGGCGGGTCGGTCTGGGATTGCTTTTGAACCAGAATATGCAGAGAACGGCTTTCGTAGCCGGGTTGCAGGCATTCCTAAAATCAACCCTGCTGATCATATAGATAAGCGCCACATGCGCTTTATGGGCACGGGTGCAGGCTACAACTATCTGGCCATGGAGCAGGCAATTGCCGATTCCGGCCTTGAGGAAAATGAAGTCTCAAATGTCCGCACCGGGTTGATCATGGGCTCTGGTGGCCCTTCGACCGCGAATTTTCACGCGGCCTTTGATGTGGTGAAAAACCGCGGTGGACCAAAACGCATGGGCCCCTTCATGGTGACGCGCTGCATGAGCTCTGCCCATTCTGCGACTCTGGCCACGCCGTTTAAGATCAAAGGCTTGAACTACTCCATCACCTCCGCTTGCGCCACTTCGGCCCATTGTATCGGCAATGCGATGGAGCAAATTCAGCTCGGCAAACAAGATGTTGTCTTTGCGGGCGGTGGCGAAGAGGTGCATTGGTCCCTCTCCTGCCTGTTTGATGCGATGAACGCGATGTCGTCTAAGTACAATGATACGCCTGAGACTGCCTCACGCCCCTATGATGCCAACCGCGATGGGTTTGTGATCGCCGGCGGCGGCGGTGTCTTGGTGCTCGAAGAATTGGAACATGCCAAAGCGCGCGGCGCGAAAATCTACGCGGAGCTGACCGGCTATGGCGCCACCTCTGACGGGGCCGATATGGTGGCCCCCTCCGGTGAAGGTGGCGAGCGCTCCATGCGTCAAGCTCTAGCCATGTTGGATCCCGACCGAAAGGTGAGCTACATCAACGCCCATGGCACCTCGACACCAGCCGGCGATGTGACCGAAGTGCAGGCCGTGCGTAATATTTTTGGTCAAGGATCAACTCCGCCGATCTCCTCGACCAAATCCTTGACAGGGCATTCTTTGGGCGCAACCTCGGTTCACGAAGCGATCTACTCGCTCTCGATGATGCAAAATAGCTTCATTTCAGCCTCTGCGAACGTGCAAGAGCTCGATCCGGCACTGGATGCCTCAGAGATTGTCACCACACGGCAAGACGATGTCGAGCTTGATACAATTCTTTCCAACAGCTTTGGCTTTGGTGGCACAAATGCGACCTTAATCATGAGCAAATTTAACGGATAAAATCATGGCAGAACTTCTTAAAGGAAAACGCGGTCTGATCACCGGAATTGCAAATGATCGCTCCATTGCTTGGGGCATCGCGGAGGCTATGAAGGCCGAGGGTGCAGAATTGGCCTTTGGCGTGCAAATGGATGTCTTTGGTGAGAAAGTCAAACCTTTGGCGGCGAATATGGGTGTGGATCTTGTGCTGGATTATAACGTGCAAGACGATGCCAGCACGCAAGCGGCCTTTGACACATTGGCCGATAAATGGGGCGGGCTGGATTTCGCTGTGCATGCCATCGCCTATTCCGACAAGAGCGAATTGACCGGACGGTTCATCAATACCAGCCGCGAAAACTTCAAAAGCTCTCTAGAGATCTCGGCCTATTCCTTCATCGACATGGCCAAGAAAGCTGAGCCATTGATGAAAGATGGCGGCACTTTGATCACGTTGACCTATCAGGGCAGCCGCAAGGCCACCCCTTGGTATAACGTCATGGGCGTGGCAAAGCGGCGCTGGAATCGGCAGTGGTCTATCTGGCCAATGATTTGGGCCCGCAAAAAATTCGTGTGAATGCGATTTCTCCCGGCCCGATGAAAACCCTCTCTGGCGCGGCCATTGGCGGCGCGCGCAAGACCTTCCGCTTCACCGAAGCCAACACGCCCCTGCGCGCCAATGCCACCAAAGCCTCNATCGGCGGCACCGCTGTCTATTTGGCATCAGATTATGGCGAATGCACCACCGGCGAGACCATTATGGTGGATGGNGGTCTTCATATCCTGGGCCTGCCACAGCCCGAGAATTTCTAAGACCTCCGGGGTCTTAGATACTGTTTCAAAAGATATCGCCCGGCTTGCCTAGGGGCTGGGATAGGTCTCTAGCGCGCGGGTGAACATTTGTGCATCAATATTGCCACCCGAGGCGATGCAGATCACATGCTCACCGCTCAGCTGCTCCCCATGATAGAGTGCAGCGGCCAGAGCAATGGCCCCACCGGGTTCGAGCACAAGTTTAAACCGGCTAAAGGCCACAGAGATGGCCCGCAGGCAATCTTCTTCCGGCACAACGATGCCCGACCCGCATAGCTCGCGCATGAGCGGAAAGGTCATTTCCCCAGGGCTGCGGGTGACAATGGCATCGCAAATGCTGCCGCCGCTGCGGGTATTGCTTTCCCGGCGACCGCTTTGTAGCGAACGGGTCACGTCATCGAAATCCACGGGCTCCACAGGCCGCACGCGCATATTTGGAGCCTCCTGCTCCAGCGCCAATGCGACCCCAGAGGTCAAACCGCCGCCGCCGCAACAGACCAAGACATCAGCCTTGGCAATCCCAACCTCTGCCGCTTGCGCGGCTATTTCCAGCCCGCAGGTGCCCTGCCCGGCAATGACCTCAGGCGCATCATAGGGTTTGATCAGGCTCAAACCACGCGCCTCAGCCAGGGCCGCGCCGATGGCCTCACGGTCCTCGCGGTCTCGGTCATATAAAATCACCTCAGCCCCCAGCGCGCGGGTGTTCTCAACCTTCAATCGGGGGGCATCTTTCGGCATCACAATAACCGCCGGCACCCCATGCAAACGGGCGGCCAGCGCCACGCCCTGCGCATGATTGCCCGACGAATAGGCAATGACGCCCGCCGAGCGCACCTCAGCTGCGAGGGCCGAGACCGCAGACCAACCGCCACGAAACTTAAATGATCCAGTATGTTGCAAAGCCTCCGCCTTGACCCAGACCCGCCGCCCGGCGATCTCATCGACAAAGGCAGAATTGAGCAGCGGGGTGCGCCGCGCCTGGCCTTCCAGCCGCTGCGCCGCGGCCCGTATCATCTCTATATTCATCTTTTATACCCCTGCTATTTGAGGAATCCCGGTTAAATCTCGCAATTGATAGTGCGGTGTCCATGGCAGGCGATCAACCGGCTCACCGCTGCGATTCACCCAAGCGGTTGCGAAGCCATATTCCGCCGCCGCCGCCGCATCCCAACCATTGGAGGAGACAAAAAGCACCTCCCCGACCTGACATCCGAAATGGCTGCCGACCAGGTCATAGACCCGGCGGTCTGGCTTGAAAATTCCAACAGATTCAACAGACAAAACCGCATCGAGCCGATCTGAAAGCCCGGCAGAGACAACGGCACCTTCCAACATATCAGGCGAGCCATTGGACAAGATAGCCGTGTTGAGCCCCGCCGCCTTGAGGGCCGCGAGCATCGCTGGCACTTCCTCATAGGCTGCAAGACTCCAATAGAGATCCAGCAAGTCTTTGCGCAGGCGCGCGCCCGAGACCCCATTGGCCTCCATCGCCCAATCCAGCCCATCTTGGGTCACCTGCCAAAAATCAGTGTGAGCGCCCATCACAGCCCGCAACCAGCTGTATTGCAGCTGTTTCAGGCGCCAGTCGCCAGCCAATTTAGCCCAATTCTCAGCAATTTCGGAATTCTCCGGGCGACTGGCAGCTTGGCGGGCGGCCGAGGCCACATCGAACAAAGTCCCATAGGCGTCAAAGACGCAGGTTGTGATAGCCATAGAATCCTCCATAAGATGAGGCCAACGATAGCGACAATCGGCGAAAGGGGAAGAGACATGCANGTCTTCGACAAATCTGGAATGCATATTCATTATCGCGATGAGGGCGACCCGCAGGGCGCTCCGTTGGTCTTTTCCAACTCATTGGGCACGGATATGCGGCTGTGGGATCAGATTATGCCCTTGCTGCCCGCCGGTCTGCGTATCATTCGTTATGACATGCGGGGGCACGGTCTGAGCGATTGTCCAGAGGCGCCCTATTCNATGGGTGCCCTGATTTCTGATGCTGAAGCTCTGCTTGATCATTTGCAAATTACGTCCTGCCTCTTTGTTGGCCTGTCCATCGGCGGTATGGTTGCCCAGGGGCTGGCCAGCAAAAGGTTGGATTTGATCCGAGCCATGGTCCTATCAAACACAGCCGCTAAGATTGCCACCAAAGATATTTGGCAAGACCGGATAGACAGCATCCGAAAAGACGGCATTGGCCCGGTGGCCGGCGCCACGATGCAGCGGTGGTTTAGCCCTNAAATGCACGGCACGCCGGCGATGGCCCCTTGGGCTAATATGTTGCTGGCCACCCGCGAGGAGGGTTATATTGGCTGCGCCCATGCGATCTCTGGTACAGATTTTATAACCCCAACCTCGGCCTTGCGCTTGCCGGTTATGGGCATCGCCGGTGATCACGACAGCTCTACCCCACCGGATTTGGTGCGCGAAACCCTCGAGCTCATCCCCGGCAGCAGCTTTCACATCATCCGCGGCGCGGGCCATCTGCCCTGCGTTGAACGACCGGCGCAATTTGCCAAACTGTTGGGTGATTTTTTGCGGGCAACCGGACATATCTAAGCAATTTAGGATCCCTGGCATGAACAAACCTCTGGCCTTTACCTTCATCATTGTCACCCTGACAATTGATGCCATGGGCATTGGCCTAATCATTCCTGTGATGCCCGATCTGTTGCAGGACATTGAAGGCGGAGATCTCGGCCATGCGGCCATTTGGGGCGGGATTCTCTCCATGGTCTTCGCCTTAATGCAATTTCTTTTTGGTCCCACCATAGGCTCGCTAAGTGACAGATACGGGCGCAGGCCGGTGCTGCTGGTCTCCTTGCTGGTCATCGCCGTGGATTATGTCGTCATGGGGCTGGCCCATTCGATCTGGCTGCTGGTTCTGACCCGCGTCATTGGCGGCATTGCCGCCGCGACCCAAGCCACCGCTGCAGCCTTCATCTCGGACATCTCGACCGCAGAGAACCGCTCCGCCAATTTCGGCATTCTAGGCGCCTCCTTTGGGGTTGGCTTTGTACTGGGCCCGCTGATCGGTGGTCTTTTGGGCGAATATGGCTTCCGCGTCCCGTTTTTTGCGGCCGCCGGGCTGGCCAGCCTCAACCTCCTGTTGGGATATTTTGTATTGCCCGAAACGGTGAGCAAAGAGCTGCGCCGCCCGTTTGATCCGGCCCGGGCCAATCCTTTGGGCGCGCTGGTGCAAATCCGTAAAATCCCCGGCCTGGCGCGATTTTTACTGGTATTTTTTCTCTATGAATTTGCCTTTTACTCCTATCCGGCGATTTGGGTGTATTACGCCAAAGCACAGTTCCATTGGGAACCCGGCATGGTCGGCCTCTCCTTGGCCTCCTTCGGCATATCCGTGGCCGTCGTCGAAGGTCTGTTGATCCGCAGGATCTTGCCCTGGCTTGGTGAGCGGCGCACCATCGTCATTGGCTTTATGTTCAATATCGCCATGTTTACCGCCTTGGGCTTTCTCACCTCTGGGTTTTGGGCACTTATCATCGCGCCCTTTTCCGCGCTTGGCTCGGTTGTGGTGCCCGCCATGCGCGGCATCATGGCCAATAAAGCGGCGGCCAATCAGCAGGGGGAAGTCCAAGGTATCATCGCCTCAACCCAATCTCTGGCGGTCATTTTTGCCCCGTTGGTGCTGACCTATGTGTTCTATCTCGCCACGCGTCCCGGCGGGCCGGTCTTTTTGCCGGGTGCGCCGTTTCTTCTGGCCGCGGCCGTGGTGGCGATCACGCTGACCCTCTTTACCACACGGCCAAGGGGCAGCATCTCCGGGCAAAATTCCACCCGTTAAATGTCGCAAAACCTCTTGCAGGTTTTGCAACAGGCTTTAGCCTCGGGGCACTTATCTAATGGAGCCGAAATGACCCGTATCAAAGCCGCCGTCGCTCATGCCTTTGGCCAGCCTCTTTCCATCGAAGAGGTTGAATTGGCGCGCCCCAACTCTGGGGAAGTTGAAGTCACTCTCGAGGCCTGCGCCATTTGCCACTCAGACATCACCTATCTGGACGGCGGTTGGGGTGGCTCGCTGCCTGCGGTCTATGGCCATGAGGCGGCGGGACGCATTTCTGCACTTGGCGATGGGGTCACGGGGCTGAAGCACGGTGATGCGGTCGTGGTGACATTGATTCGCTCTTGCGGCACCTGCCCCTCCTGCTGCACAGGCCGACCCACAGGCTGTGAGGCCGCCTATGACGGGGACAAAGGCCCGCTCTCCATGCCGGACGGCAGCAAATTGCATCAAGCCATGGCCAGCGGGGCCTTTGCCCAGCGCGTTGTTGTCGCGCAAACTCAGGTCGTGAAAATTGGCGATGATATCCCAATGGATGTGGCCTCTCTCATCGCCTGCGGTGTGATCACCGGTGTGGGCGCAGTGGTCAATGCCGCGCAAATGCGCCCCGGCCAAGATGCGGTCGTCATCGGCGCGGGCGGGGTTGGTCTCAACGCCATCCAGGGCGCACGGATCGCGGGCGCTCGGCGCATTGTCGCGGTGGATATGCTGCCCGAAAAACTCGAGATTGCCATGGAATTTGGCGCAACCCACGGGGTGCTTGCCACGGGTGATGCCCCTTGGGTTGAGGCGCAACAGGCTCTGGGCCGCGGCGCGGATGCGGTTTTTGTCACTGTGGGTGCCGCGGGCGCCTATACCGCCGCCCCCAATTATCTCGCCAGTGGCGGCAAGGTCATCATGGTGGGCATGCCCGCGACAGGCGCCGCTTCCTCCTATGAGGCTGGCAATCTTGCTGCGGCCTCTCAGGCCATGATCGGCTCGAAAATGGGGGATGTGGTGATTCAACGCGACATCCCATGGATCGTGGATCTTTACCGCCAAGGCCGCCTAAAGCTGGACGAGTTAATCTCAGCCCATTGGAGCCTTGAGCAAATCAATGAGGCGATCGCGGATACGAAAACGGGATCTGCAAAGCGCAATGTGATCGTGTTTAAGTAGTCGGGCACAGGCCTCAAACCCGCCACAGGGCGGCGCAGATATTGGGAGATTGATATGAAGCTGCAAGATCTTGAAGTGATCATCACCGCCCCGCCTGCACCTGGCTGGGGGGGGCGCTATTGGATCTTTGTAAAAGTCACCACGGACACTGGGGTGACCGGCATCGGGGAATGCTATGCCAGCAGCCTTGGGCCGTCCACAATGGTCCATGTGATCCACGATGTTTTTGAACGGCATATGCAGGGGCAAAGCCCAGAAGATATTGAGCTGATGTTTCGCCGCGCCTATTCCAGCGGCTTTACCCAAAGACCTGATCTAACCGTGATGGGGGCATTTTCGGGGCTGGAGATCGCCTGTTGGGATATTCTGGGCAAGGATCGCGACCGTCCGGTCTGGGCGCTTTTGGGCGGAAAAATGAATGAGCGCATTCGGGCCTATTCTTACCTATACCCACTCGAGCACCATGACGTGAATACATTTTGGGGCAATGCCGACCAAACGGCGGAGGCTGCAACTGCCGCCCTGGCCAAAGGGTACACGGCGGTGAAATTCGACCCCGCTGGCCCCTATACGTTGCGCGGCGGCCATATGCCGGCAATGTCTGACATCACCCAATCGATTGCCTTTTGCACGGCCATTCGTGAAGCCGTGGGCGATAAGGCCGATTTATTGTTTGGCACCCACGGTCAGTTTTCAACCGCCGGGGCCATTCGGCTGGGCACTGCGCTGGAACGGTTTTCACCGCTTTGGTTTGAAGAACCCATCCCACCCGATAATATTGCTGAAATGGCCAAGGTGGCCCGCGCAGTCACCACGCCAATCGCCACAGGGGAGCGCTTGACCACCAAGGCTGAATTTGCCGAAGTCTTGCGCCAAGGGGCGGCCACGATCTTGCAGCCCGCTTTGGGCCGGTCGGGCGGCATTTGGGAAACCAAGAAAATCGCCGCCATTGCAGAGGTCTATAATGCGCAAATGGCTCCGCATCTCTATGCTGGACCTGTGGAATGGGCCGCCAATATTCACCTCTCGGTATCGATCCCCAACACATTGATCGCCGAGACCATTGAAACCCCCTTCCATGCTGCGTTGATCAAAAACTCGATCCAGGTTGAAAATGGGTTCATCACAGCGCCCAGCGCCCCGGGTCTTGGCATTGAGTTTGACGAAGACCTCGCACGCGCTCATCCCTATGAAGATGACGGGCAGCACCTGCATTTGCAGATGCAAGAGGCACCGTGTGATTACCAAAATGGCAATCTGTTCCTTGGAGGCGCGCCGCCAAAACCCCTAGATTAAAGCCTCTGGCCATGGGGCGCAGGCTCCATGGCCCAGCGCATTAGCTGCGCATTTTCAAGCCTTCGGGGTCGTAAAGCGGTGCGGATTGGACCTCGGCGCTGTACATGTGACCTAAGATTTCCACCTCAAGCCTTTGTCCGCCGGCGCTCAGCTCGGTTGGAACATAGCCCATGGCCATGGATCGGCCGACATGATGGGCATAGCCGCCGGACGAGATGTAGCCCACGGCCGCACCGTTATGCAGGATCGCCTCATCGTTGGACACGTCGATCCCCTCAACCTCAAGGGTCAGGGTCACCAACCGCTTGGCCGGCTGTCTCACGGCTTGGGCGGCAGTTTTACCGACAAACTCTTTGTTCCAATTGATGAACCCATCAAGGCCAGCTTCGGCGGCGGTAAAATCGGGGCGGAAATCCAGGCCCCATGCGCCCCAGCCTTTCTCAAGCCGCATCGACATCAAAGCCCGCGCGCCATACCAGCGCAGGCCCTGATCTGCCCCCGCCAGCTCCACCGCTTCGGTCAAGCGGCGCAGATATTGCGGCTTGCAGTAAATTTCATAGCCCAATTCGCCCGAGAAACTGATCCGCGTCAGGATCACGGGGACACCCGCCACATAGGTCATTTTGGTGTCGCGAAAGGCAAAGCCCGCGGCGCTGACATCCTCGCGGGTCAGTTCGGCCAAGACCGCACGGGATTTTGGACCGCTGAGCGCCAGCCCGTGCCAATCCTCACTCACATTGCGATAGTGCACATCGGCCGGCAAATCGCGTTCGAACCAACGGCGATGGGCTTCTTGCATGGTGCCCGATCCAAAGAGCATGAAATGTTCCGCCCCATAACAGGCCACGGTCAAATCACCATAGAGCTTGCCCTTTTCCGTCAACATCGGCGTCAAAGTCACGCGGCCCGGTTTCGGTATGAAACCGGCCAAGATCCGGTCAAGATAGGCACGGGCCCCCGGGCCCTTAAATTCATGTTTGGCGAAGTTGGCCACTTCAATCACCCCAACATCTGCGCGCACCGAGGCCACCTCACGCGCCACATAGTCATGGCTGCGGTTGCGTTCAAAACTGGGCGCCTCATGGGCGTCGTCGGGCCCATTGGCAAACCAAAGCGCATGTTCCAAACCAAAACTTTGATCCATGCGNGCGCCCTTGGCCACCAGATGATCGTAAATCGCGGTGGTTTTCTGCAACCGCCCCTTCGGCAGCGTTTCATTGGGGAAGGTCATTACGAACCGGCGTTCATAGTTTTCNGTCGATTTCACCGTGCCCCAATCCGGCGTCGCCCAATCGCCGAANCGCGCCACATCCATGGCCCAGACATCAATGGAAGGCTCCCCATCAATCATCCATTCCGCCATGGTCAGCCCAACGCCGCCACCTTGGCAAAAGCCCGCCATAACCCCGACCGCGCACCAATAGTTCGTCATCCCAGGCACGGGGCCAATCATTGGATTTCCGTCCGGGCCAAAGGTGAAGGGGCCGTTGATCGCTTGCCGAATGCCCACCTCTCCCAGAACAGGAATACGCTCAAAGGCAAACTCCAAACGATC
>JGI26080J50196_1000281_pt1 | contig 22864 bp, 18 predicted proteins | sample SaaInl0LU_22_DNA_FD_50196 | JGI IMG/M metagenome (IMG submission 50196)
ATTCAACACTCCTATGTCTTCTGAATCAATAATAGCAGCAGCCAAATAATCCCCTAATTGGTCACAGTTAATGCCTTTTGGCAGCCGCTCTGAGCAAGTAAACATAGCTCTTTCACCTGCACTATTAACAGCCATTTGAATGGCTCCAGCTTCTTCCTGCAGCCCAAATCTAATTAGAGGGATAGGGTTGCTCTTGTTCTTAAGCGAAGGGTGTATTTCCTCTAATGGTTCAAAAAGATTTACGCCAATTCCCATATGACCACATGGAAGTAGGCTGGCTAGTCCAAATAAATTATTATTTAAACTGTTGACAATATTTCCATGTGCGCGATCGGTAAAAATACAATCTAAGTCTTCAGGGGTTTTCAATACAGTTTGTATGATTACAGAAATATCACACATAAATGTTTTAACCATGGGGTAACTAGGGGCAATCTCAGCGACAGATTTTTCCCAAATAGATTTTTTATAAGGCCCTTCAGGTATGGCAATATGTAATTTTTGATTTCTATTCTTGGCGGTCTTAAAAGCCAAATGAAACAGTTGATTTACACTTTGAATATTAGAGTGAAAGCTATCTACACCAGACTTAGTAGCCATTTCTACAGCTGCATACTTTCCTGCTTTAAGTGCAGAAAAAACCACAATATCTACATTTTTATCCGAAGCATATTCCCCTATATTAACTTGTTTCGGGAAGGGAAGAGTAGGTAAAACACTTGCATAACAATCAAAAATATCAAGTGTGTTAGTTTTAACAGCTTCTTTTGAAATGTGATATCCATTTTTTGAAACAGGAAACGCACTTAATATAGCATCTGAATTTTTACAACTATTTATGGTTGCTTGGTCTAATAGTGCCAAGTTGTTTCTAAACTCAGGGGTAAAAGTATGTATCGTAAAAAGATGGTTGTAGTTTTCTTCAATAGCGCGAATACATTTAACCACCTGATTCATAGCGGTGTTTTCTTCTCCTTGATGTGTTAAAAGCGCTACCTTTAAGTTCATAAATTTCCAGTAATTAACAGCACCTTAAAATTCAAATCCTGATTGAGCCATAATTTCGTGAATGCCTTCATCTGTGACCTCTTTATGAGAATCTGCATAATCCAAAAACAAGGCGTAAATTTTATCTAATTGTATTTTGGTCAGCTCATAGCCCACATTTTTTGATCTATAAGCCAAAGCAGCCCTGCCACTTCTGGCAGTTAAAACAATGGAAGATTCTGTGACGCCTACTTCAGCAGGGTCAATAATTTCGTAAGTCTCCCTATTTTTAATGACACCATCTTGATGAATTCCAGAACTGTGAGCAAACGCATTGGCACCAACAATAGCCTTGTTAGGCTGAACCATCATCCCCATATTTCTAGAAACCATTATACTAGTGTCATTGAGTAGCTGGCTGTTAATATTAGTATCTAACATTAAATTTGGGTGCTGTCTCATAATCATCACTACTTCTTCTAGTGCAGTATTTCCAGCCCTTTCTCCAATGCCATTTATAGTACACTCAATCTGTCTTGCCCCATTTTGGATTCCGGCAATGGCATTCGCAGTAGCCAACCCAAGGTCATTGTGACAATGGCAAGATAAAACTGCTTTGTGAATACCCGTGACATGCTCCTTTAAATATTTAATTTTAGCGCCGTATTCCTCAGGCAAACAATATCCGGTGGTGTCGGGAATATTAAGTACCGTAGCACCAGCTTTAATGGCAGCTTCACATACCCTAGCCAAAAACTCATTGTCTGTTCTACCAGCATCCTCAGCATAAAACTCAACATCTTCTACAAAAGTTTTGGCATAAGAAACGGCGGCAACAGCCCTTTCAATAATGGCATCTCTATTGGAATTGAATTTGAATTTTATATGTGAATCAGACGTACCAATACCGGTATGAATTCTAGGCTTTTTAGCATGTTTAAGTGCTTGTGCAGCTACTTCAATATCTTTTCTAACAGCTCTTGTCAATCCACAGACAGAAGCATTTTTTACCAATTTTGATATTAAATTAACTGAATTAAAATCACCAGGTGAAGACACAGGAAAGCCAGCTTCAATAATGTCTACACCCAATTCATCTAGTCTCGCAGCTATTTCTAGTTTTTGAGGCGTGTCTAATTTACAACCAGGAACTTGTTCTCCGTCTCTTAAAGTGGTGTCAAAAATAAATACCTTGTCTTTACTCATTATATTTCCGTAATTTGGTGTTACTAACGAAGATAATAATTGCTAGGCAGTAAATCGAATTTTAGTATTTCTTTTACAATACACAGCAAAGATAGACCTTTGTTAAATGACTTTATTTCAATTGATTAGCACTCTAATAATACGATGACAAATCCGCATAAAGACCCTTTATTTGTTTTAGTGAAATCGCTCTCAAAATCTGAAAAAAGGCAATTCAAACTCTATGTTGGGCGGTTAGGCGTGAATACAGATGCAAAATTTTTGGCTTTGTTCAATCTTTTGGATCGTGCCAAGCAATATGAAGAAACAGCAATTTTAGATAGTGGTATTGTTAAAAAGACCCAATTATCCAATTTAAAAGCACATTTGTATAAGCAAATATTAGTGTCACTTAGACTCAACCCAGTCAATCAAAATATTAGGGTTCAGCTTAGGGAACAATTAGATTTTGCCACTATTTTGTACCAAAAAGGCTTGTACAAGCAGAGTCTAAAAATTTTAGAGAAAGCTAAGTTTACAGCTATTGAGCAACAAGAAAAAAACATTGCTTACGAGATAGTTGAGTTAGAGAAAGTTATTGAAACCCAATATATTACCAGAAGTATCCCAGATAGGGCACAAGAATTAGTGACACAGTCTAGCCAGCTTTCTTTTGAAAACAATATGGCCAGTAAATTGTCTAATTTGTCGCTGGAATTGTATGCCATGATGCTCAAGGTGGGATATGCAAGGTCCGATGAAGACCTGAATAAAATAACTTCTTACTTTAACAATAATTTGCCAGATTATCATATTGAGCAATTGGGTTTTAGAGAAAAACTATGGTTGTATAAAGCACATCTTTGGTATAGCTTCCTTACCCAAGATTTTCTCTCTAGCTACAAATATGCCAGTAAATGGGTGCAGTTATTTACAGAGCAAAAAGACATGGTACAATTGCATCCTGTCTTTTACCTCAAAGGGAATAACTATTTGTTAGAATCCCTATTTTACGTAAAGTATAGCTCTCAGTTTAAAGAGACGCTAGATCACATGGAAGCGGTATTGCAAAGTGACTTTTTCCCTAAAAATGACAACATAAGTTCGCTGTCTTTTTTGTATTTAAATTCTAATAAATTGAACCTTCACTTTCTAGAAGGTACTTTTAAGCAAGGCCTGTATTTAGTTAAAGCCATTAATTATGGGATAGAAAAGCACCAAGATAGGTTGGACCAGCACCATATTATGCTATTGTATTACAAAATAGCCTGTTTGTATTTTGGGGTAGGGGATCATAAGAATTGTATCGTATACTTAAAAAAAATAATTCTAAACAAACACTTGAAAATGAGGGAAGACCTCATGTGTTTCGCCAGGGTGTTGAGCCTTGTAGCTCATTATGAATCTGGAATGGATTATCATTTGGAGATTCAACTCAAGAGCACATTTAAGTTTCTACTAAAGATGAATGACCTCCATGCCGTACAAAAAGAAATGATTATTTTCCTTAGAAATTTGGGTCAGATATACCCATCTGATTTACAAGATGCTTTTAGGAAATTACACACTAAACTCAAGGTCTATGAAGACCATCCCTATGAGAAACGTGCCTTTTTATATTTAGACATACTCTCTTGGCTAGAAAGTCATTTGAGCGGTAGGCCTGTGGCCGACATTATGAGAGAAAAAGCCCTATTAAAAATACGTTAAGCTATATTTCACATGCCCTCCAAAGGGCTTCCTGAGGGGTTGGTGCAGTGATGGAAATGGCTGTTTTTTTTACAGGATGTTCAAAAAATAAATGCCTAGCATGTAAATGAATGCTTCCATCTGGGTTAGACCTTGCAGCACCGTATTTCAAATCTCCTTTTATACAACAACCCACAGCAGACAATTGTGCCCTAATTTGGTGGTGTCTTCCAGTGTATAGCTGTATTTCTAAAAGTGAATATCTGTCCAGTTCCTTAACGAGGCTGTACTTAAGCTTGGCCAATTTTGCATTTGGAACTTCTTTATTGTGGGCATAGGACTTATTTTGTTTTGTATTGCGAACCATCCAATGCGTCAATGTTTCTGATTTTTTTTTAGGGCTAGGTTGAACCAATGCCCAATATGTTTTGTGTGCATCTTGACTCGCAAAAAGGGCATTCATTCGGGGAAGTATTTTTGATGTTTTTGCAAAAATAACCACCCCAGAAGTAGGTCTATCTAATCTGTGGGGCACCCCTAAATAAACATTTCCAGGCTTTTGATCTCGTTGTTTAATAAAAGCTTTCACCGTTTCACTCAAAGGTATGTCTCCTGTTTTATCTCCTTGCACCAATTCACCGGCTTTTTTATTAATAGCGATAAGGTGGTTGTCTTCGTATAAAATATCTAAAGGAGTCAAAAAAATAAGGTTTGAAAGGGTTGAAATAGTAAAATAAAATCAAAATAGGAGATCACATATGTTGGGCTATAACTGGTCTGAAATAATAGATGGAGCCTTAATATTGTTCTTGTTCGTTAGGGAAATCACCCTGCTTTACGTCATTTACATAAGATCCAATGGCTTCAGTCATTCCATGATACAAGTCCATATATCTCCTTAAAAATCTAGGAGAAAATTCTTTAGTCATACCCAGTAAATCGTGGATAACCAATACTTGTCCATCTACGCCACCTCCAGCACCAATACCAATAATTGGAATAGTTAATTGAGCAGCTACCTTTGATGCTAGAGTGGCAGGTATTTTTTCTAGTACAATGGCAAAACATCCGAGTCTTTCTAACAGTAAGGCGTCCTCAATTAATTTGGCTGCTTCTTCTTCTTCTTTTGCTCTTACCGTGTACGTACCAAATTTATAAATGGACTGTGGCGTTAAACCCAAGTGGCCCATTACTGGAATACCGGCGTTTAATATTCTTTTTACAGACTCTTTTATTTCATCACCCCCTTCTAATTTAACTGCATGACCGCCACTTTCTTTCATGATTCGAATCGCAGATCTCAAGGCTTCTTTAGGGTCACTCTGATAGCTTCCAAAAGGGATGTCTACCACAACCAAGGCCCTAGAAACAGCTCTTACAACGGAGGAGGCGTGATAAATCATCTGATCTAAAGTAATGGGAAGTGTGGTTTCATGGCCTGCCATGACATTACTGGCAGAATCACCCACCAATATGACGTCTACTTTGGATTGGTCCACAATTCTTGCCATGTGAAATCGTATGCGGTGAGCATAGATATTTTTTCTCCGTTGGCTTTCATCTCAGTAAGGGATTGAACCGTTATTTTTTTATAGTCTTTTTTAGCTACAGACATCTCTAAAGTTTTAGGATATAAAAGTAAGGTGTTTTCTGTAAAATATACTACAAATAAGGGAATTTAAGGTTTCTAGACTATAGATTAAACAGTTGTAATCTCGGGCTATAATTTGTTTGATGGGTGGCCTTTAACATGTTAAAACTATTTTTTAACAATCGCTTAAATATACCCCAACAGCTAAGCCTCCAGTTGAGGTTTCTTTGTATTTACTGCTCATGTCTTTAGCAGTCTCCCACATAGTTTCTACCACTTTATCCAAAGGTATTTTAGCGTTTTCAGGATTGGAATTTAAAGCGAGTTCTGCAGCATTAATCGCTTTAATGGCTCCCATAGAATTTCTTTCAATGCAAGGAATTTGCACCAGTCCTCCAATAGGATCACAGGTCATTCCTAAATGATGTTCCATGGCTATTTCAGCAGCCACAAGAACTTGTTCCGGGGTTCCACCTAATAATTCAGTCAGTGCTCCAGCAGCCATGGCAGAGGAAACACCAATTTCTGCTTGNCAGCCCCCCATGGCGGCAGATATGGTAGCACCTTTTTTGAAAATACTGCCAATTTCTCCTGCAACCAATAAGAAACGTTTAATTTCCTCAAAGGATCCTTGGTGGTTTTCAATAGCCAAATAGTACATAAGTACAGATGGTATTACACCTGCACTACCATTTGTAGGGGCAGTTACCACCCTGCCTAAAGCCGCATTCACTTCGTTGACGGCTAGTGCAAAACAGCTCACCCATTTTAAAATTTGTCTAAACTTTACGTCTGTTTTTCTTATTTCATTGAGCCAGCTTTCCTTAGTTTTATAGGTGCTCTGTCCTATTAGGCTTAAATGAAGGTCATAGGCCCTTCTTCTTACGTCTAAGCCACCTGGTAGTGTGCCTTCTGTATGGCATCCCTCGTACATACAAGCCAGCATGGTGTTCCAAATATCATGGATCCCTTGGTCAATCTCACCGTCAGTCCTTAATGACCTTTCGTTTTCTAGGACCAATGCAGAAATAGATTGATTGGTGTCTTTACAATACGCCAACAGCTCTTTTCCTTTCTCAACAGGGAAGGGAAAGCTATTGAATTGAACTTCATTTTCTTTGGCATTTTCTAAGGCTTCTTTAACCACAAATCCCCCGCCAATGGAGTAATAGGTTTCAGAATGAACAACACCATTTGTTGTAGTGGCATGAAATTCCATGCCGTTGGCATGAAAAGGCAAAAAATTCTTCTCGAAAACCAAATCCGTTTCTGGATTAAAAGTGATGGGAAACATTCCGTTGAGAAGTAAGGACTTATTTGCCTTTATGGCTGCAATAGCAGCCGGAATTTCATCTGTGGGAATATGCACAGGATCATAACCAGATAAGCCTAACATTAGAGCGTAATCCGTAGCATGACCCTTTCCCGTAAGCGAGAGTGATCCGTAAACAGATACCTTGATATGAACTATTTGAGAAAGTGTGGTTTTTTCTGACAATTCAGCAAGCCACCTTTCTGCAGCACGCCAAGGGCCCAACGTGTGGGAACTTGAGGGCCCAACCCCAATTTTTAACATATCAAAAATACTGATACACTCCATAAGCAAATGCTTTCTTGTTAAAGGTGATTTCTATACACCAGCCTTACAAATGTAATGTATGTTTCATGAAATTTGCAATCTTATAATCATAACGAATCAGCTATAACCAAAACCACATAACCACAACACTTTTAAGCCAATAATCCCCAACCAATNTTTCCTTTTTTGACAGATTTCGAGGGCTTTTTATGTCAATTAGCCGTATTTTCTTTGAGTCGTTTGTTTCAAAACTGCCAGCTTGTCAGATTGTATATCATGGCATAATACTTGAAATAGGGTTGGAGAACAATAAAAGTATTGCAAACAAAATAAATATATTGACATGAGTAAAATTATCGGAATAGATTTAGGAACAACAAACTCTTGTGTTTCCGTAATGGAGGGTAATGAGCCTGTTGTAATTCCAAACGCTGAGGGGAAAAGAACAACTCCTTCTGTAATAGCCTTTGTAGAAGGTGGTGAAATTAAAGTAGGAGATCCTGCTAAAAGACAAGCAGTGACCAACCCTCATAAAACCATCTATTCTATCAAGAGATTTATGGGAAATAAATTCTCAGAATCTAGTAAAGAAGCTGGACGTGTCCCTTATAAAGTATTAAAAGGAGACAACGACACGCCTAGAGTAGACATTGACGGCCGTTTATACACGCCACAAGAATTGTCTGCTATGATCCTCCAAAAAATGAAAAAGACTGCTGAGGATTACCTTGGTCAGCCAGTGTCTAGAGCTGTAATTACAGTTCCAGCATATTTTAATGACGCCCAAAGACAAGCGACTAAGGAAGCTGGTGAAATTGCTGGTTTAACTGTGGAGCGTATTATAAACGAGCCAACCGCAGCCTCTTTGGCTTACGGTTTGGATAAAAAAGATGTTGAACAAAAAATTGTTGTTTTTGATTTTGGTGGAGGAACACATGACGTCTCTATACTAGAACTAGGAGATGGTGTATTTGAAGTTTTAGCGACTGATGGAGACACCCATTTAGGAGGAGATGACGTGGACCAGAAGATCATTGATTGGATGGCAGATGAGTTTAAATCTGAAGAAGACATAGATCTAAGAAAAGACGCTATGGCACTTCAGAGATTGAGAGAGGCTGCTGAGAAAGCGAAGATTGAATTGTCTTCATCTGCTCAAACAGAAATTAACCTTCCTTATGTTACTGCGACTGCTTCAGGACCTAAGCATTTGGTAAGAACACTTACTAAAGCTAAGTTTGACCAATTAATTGAAGACTTGGTAAAGAGAACTATTGCACCTTGTGAATCTGCGCTTAAAGCAGCTGGTTTATCTAAGAGTGATATAGATGAAATTATCTTAGTAGGTGGATCTACAAGAATTCCTGCAGTTCAAGAGGCTGTAGAGGCATTCTTTGGTAAGAAGCCCTCTAAAGGAGTAAACCCTGATGAAGTAGTTGCCGTTGGTGCAGCCATTCAAGGAGGGGTGTTAACTGGAGATGTGAAAGATGTATTGTTATTAGATGTAACACCGCTCTCATTAGGAATAGAAACTATGGGAGGTGTTTTAACCAAACTTATAGAATCTAATACGACCATTCCTACCAAGAAATCTCAAGTTTTCTCTACTGCTGCAGACAATCAGCCNTCGGTTGAAATACATGTATTACAGGGAGAAAGNCCTATGGCTACAGACAATAAGACCATNGGTAGGTTCCATTTAGACGGTATTCCACCATCACAGCGTGGAACACCTCAGATCGAGGTAACTTTTGATATTGACGCCAATGGTATTATTAAAGTATCTGCGACAGATAAAGCGACCAATAAGACGCAAGACATTAGAATTGAAGCTTCTTCAGGTTTAACAGAAGAGGAAATCAAAAAAATGAAAGCTGAGGCAGAAGCCAATGCAGAGTCTGACAAGAAAGCCAAAGAAACGGTAGACAAACTCAACGAGGCAGACGGAATGATCTTCCAAACGGAGAAACAACTCAAAGAATTTGGGGAGAAACTTTCTGCAGATAAAAAAGCCCCTATTGAAGGCGCTTTAGAGGAACTTAAAAAAGCTTTTGAAGCTAAAGACTTGGCACAAATTACGCCAGCTTTAGATAAAATAAACGAAGCTTGGAAAGCTGCTTCTGAAGAAATGTACAAAGCTCAGGCAGATGCTGGAGCAGCTGNTGGAGACGCTGGAGCAGCTGGATCTCAACCTAATGCAGCTGCAGATGCAGACAATGTAGAAGATGTAGATTTTGAAGAAGTAAAATAATTACTTTTAATATACACTATAAAAAGGCAGCCCAAAGGCTGCCTTTTTTTTGTTGAATATGCTACCTTTACTGCATGCAATGTCATTTTAGAATGTCCCTATTTACAGGGTTTCTTTTCACCCATTTAATGGGATGGTCTCAAGAAATAATCACTTATGATCGATCAGATTTTGATTTAAAAGGTCCTGTGAAATCTTGTTTTGTATTCACTAAATACGGTCAAGAGCAATATCAGTTTAACAAAACTGGTCAGCTGGTAGAAGTGGCTACTGTTTTTTGGGAAAATGACAGTGAGACCACCTACTACAAATATGAAAAAGCCAAGCTAGTAGAACGGAGGGTAGAAAACTATGTCAATGGGGTGTTAGACAAAACCACTTCAATGGCTAATTTTTATAGTTATGACAGCATACCACAACTTAAAATCAAAGAGAAAATCATTGGTTATGATAGGACTTTTGTAGCGCAATTTAATTATCGTTATGACAGTATAGGACAGTTGACCAGAGTGGTGAGAACAAATACACAGGGACGTTTTATTACTCTAATTAGCCATCAGTGGGACTCTTTACGCACCAAAAAATCTACCGCGTATTGGCTAGATAGTGTGCCTTTAAAGCAAATAGATTCTATATTTTTAAAAGCAGCTGGTACTTTGAGTCAGCTGAAAACAAAAGAGTTCGACAACGGAATACCCAACGCTTTGGAGCTGCGTGTGTTTAATAAAAAAGGTTTAGAGATTGAACTTCACAGCACAATTTATATAGAAAAAGATGCTTTGTTAGTCCCAAAAAAGGCATCGTCCGTAAGGACAAAGTACGATAGTAATAACCATCCCATTGAGCAAATTTTCGAAAGAGGAGTAGTGCGCCAAACCAAGAAAAATCTGTATCAGCTAGATGGGAGCCCATTTAAAAATTGGATCAAAAAAATTACCACGCCAGACAATACTTATACCACTAGAAAGATTGTTTATTTTGAAGAATAGTCTCTTGAAAATATGGCATAACAGCAAGTATCTCTAATTCTTTTGTGGGCTACAAATACGTCTTCTTTAAGTATACCTTCTAATGTAGCTCCAAGTTTCTCCACTGCTTTTCTGGATCTTATATTGAGTGCGTCTATCCTGAAAATTACTTTTCGCATTTTCATGGGCCCAAAGGCATGTGAAAGCATGAGGTGTTTTAGTGCGGTATTGAGTCCAGTTCCGTGCACCTCTGTCGCCAACCATGTCCAACCTATATGAAGTGTTTTATTGTATGGATCTATTAATCCAAATCGGGTACAACCAGCATATTTTTGAGACAACTTATTAAACACAGCAAAGGGTATGTCTTTAGCTATCTTTTCATTCTCTACGGCCTGGGCAATATAAGCGGCTAATTTATCTTTTGTACTCAGGTCGTTTGGACCGTATTTATAGATGTTTAAGTGTTTAACAACCTCCCAAAGGGCGTCAGTATGCGTTGTGCTTAATGGATCTAATCGAACCCAGTTGTTTTCTAAAAGTGACATGGACTTAAATATTATTTAAATCAAAGATATACAATTGTGTCAGTCCTTTATTATTGTTTAATTTTACTAAAAAAAACATGGACAAAGAAGCCATTCTTAAAGCTTGTAATGACAGGTGCCCCAATACTTTAATGGAAACCTTAGAGATTTCTTATGTAGACGTTGGAGAAGATTTTTTAACTGCTAAAATGCCAGTGGGACCAAAAGTGCACCAACCAGACGGGGTGCTGCATGGTGGGGCTATGGTGGCATTAGCAGAGAGTGTAGGCAGTGCGGCATCATTTTTATTTTTAGATGCTAAAAACTATAAAGTTAGGGGCATAGAAATTGCTGCAAACCACGTTAAAAGCATTGCTTCTGGTTTTGTATATGCAAAGGCCACAGTGCTTCATAAAGGCAGAACAACGCAATTATGGGATATTAAAATTACAGATGCCGCAGGCCAATTAATATCTGTGAACAAGCTAACCACTATTGCCCTGCCTCGAAACTAGATAGTATGACCTACGCAATAGAGGATCTTTTAGAAAATATAGCGGGTTTTTTTAATAAAGGATTGCCTTTTGTAGCTTTTAAGTCCCCAGATGAAAATAAGGTCCACTTGCTCTGGCAAAACACGGACGCACTACATTATGTAACGCCTGAAGCCAGGTTTGGCTTTGTTATGGCTACATATTCTCATGAAAAAACACCGCATTTATTAAAGCCTGAGGGCTATATGAACGCCACTTTTGACCCAATAATTTCTTCTATAAATCCAGAAAAAGCACCTTTAGAGACGGATAAAAAAGGGAGTTCTAATGTGCTTGACCATTCCAACGCTTTAAAAGTGTCCCATATGAATTTGGTGCAAAGCGCATTGGATGAGATTGGGCGCAATCAGTTTAAAAAAGTGGTATTGGCGCGTGCCACTTCTTTTGAAACAGCCAAAACCCCTTTAGCCATATTTGAGAATTTATTGGCTTGCTATGACAGTGCTTTTTGTTATTTATGGCATCACCCAGCTTTGGGTACTTGGATAGGGGCCACTCCAGAGCGTTTGTTACGTATAGAAAACAAAACCTTACAAACAGCTGCTTTGGCAGGAACCATTAAAAGAGATGACACGAGTACTTCCTTATTCTCTGAAAATTGGACTTTAAAAGAGCAAGAGGAGCAGGCAATGGTTGTCCAAGATATTGAGAATAGACTCGCTGCTGCAGGTCTTAAGGTGAATAAAAATAATACTTACCAGGTAAATGCCGCCCAAGTATCTCATTTAAAAACAGATATTAGTGTGGCTCAAATTGGCCACAAAACACTGGTAGAATTAATAGAAACTTTACACCCTTCACCAGCTATTTGTGGCCTTCCTAGAGATCAAGCTCAAGATTTTATTCAGCAAAATGAAGCTTTAGACCGCAAATTTTATGCGGGCTACTTGGGGCTTGTACATGCCCATTTGGCCCAAGCTTCAATAGGTTTTGAAGGTTTACAGTCTATTGAAGCAGATTTATATGTCAATTTAAGGTGTATGGAATATCAATCAGGTACTGCTATTGTATATGTAGGTTCAGGCATTACTTCAGGCTCCCAACCAGAGAAAGAATGGGAGGAAACCATTTTAAAAGCCCAAACCATAAAAAAAGTCATTTAATACCACCTCTATTTTTTTAAATCTAATGATTAGCGCTTACTTTTGTTCCTATGCAATACTCTAGTATTCCTTTAGCCCAAAGCCTTGTTTTACATTGTAAAGCACAGGGCATTTCTAGAGTTGTTATTTCTCCTGGATCTAGAAATGCACCTTTGACCATCAGTTTTTTAGCCGATCCCTTTTTTAACTGTTTTAGTATTGTAGATGAGCGTGCTGCTGGATTTTTTGCCTTGGGAATGGCACAGAGAGCTCAGGAACCTACCCTGCTTGTGTGCACCTCAGGGAGTGCTTTATTAAATTATTACCCCGCTGTTTCTGAGGCCTATTATTCAGGGATTCCACTGGTCGTAATTTCTGCTGATAGGCCCTCATATCTCATAGATAAGGGGTATGGACAAACCATTAGACAAGAAGGTGTTTATGGCAGGCACGTGGTGTTTTCTGCCCCATTAATTCAGGATGCCTCTCATGCTTCAGAACGCTATAATCGCTTTATGCCCAAGGCTTTGCAGTGGTCTCAAGAAGCGGTAAGCAAAAAAAACCATGCTTTATTAGCCACAGCGTTTAATCAATTAAAAGCCACAAATAAACCCATTCATTTAAACACCCCTTTTGAAGAGCCCTTATACCAAGAAGCGCCATTATTAGAAGGTGCTTTAGTGCCTAAATCTACTGTGGAAAATGCGGCTATTACAGACAGTAAAACCGTTAATAAAACCCTCTCAGACCCCAAATTAAAGGCGGAATGGGAGGGAGCAAAACGAATTATGGTTATTGTAGGTGTGTTGTACCCAAATGCACTGGATTATTTGTCCAATGAATTGGTGCAATGGCTCTCTAAAGATCCTAGGGTATTGGTTTTTACGGAGACTACCTCTAATGTGCACCATCCAGAATTTATTGACAGTATTGATAATATTATTGCCCCCATGGAAACACACTTGGACGCGCAAGCTATTGGGGCCGCCTTATCACCAGATCTTTTGGTGACTATAGGAGGGGCAGTAGTTTCCAAAAAAATAAAGAATTTCTTGAATCAATACACCCCAAAATTGCATTGGCAGATACAAAATGAGATTGTTGTGAATCCATTTTTCACCCATTTCACTTGTTTTAGGCCTACGGCCGATGCCTTTTTTGGTCCAGCCCTTCAAAAGCCTATTTCTCTCGAAACACTGAGCATAGACAGCCCAAAAAAACGTGCACTTCACTACAAAAACATTTATAAGGGACATATTGAGACCTATACCGCCTCTTGTCCTTTTTCCGATTTTTATGCGTTCTATCATTTGCTCAAAGCCATACCTAATAAGTCGGTATTGCATTTAGCCAATAGTGCGACCATTAGATATGCACAATTGTTTTCTGTGAAACCTTCTGTAGCCGTTTATTGCAATAGAGGGACTTCTGGAATTGATGGGAGCACTGCTACAGCCATAGGTTCCGGTGTAACTTCCCAAGTGCAAACTACTTTGGTTACAGGTGATTTGGGTTTCTTCTATGACAGCAATGGTTTGTGGAATAAATACATCCCTAAAGACTTTAAGATTATTTTGATTAATAATCAAGGGGGAGGTATCTTTAGGGTATTGCCAGGAAAGACGGATAGTGAGCATTTTAGGACTTATTTTGAGACTGTTCACGACCTAAGTGCAAAGTCACTTTGTACTTTGCACGGATTGGAATATTACAGCGCTCATAACAAAGAAAGTCTCTCTAGTGAATTGTCTGCATTTTTTCAGCGAAATAATGGGCCTAGTCTATTGGAAATCAAAACACCTAGAACAGAGAATGAAGGGGTGTTAATGAACTTTTTTAAGACCCTTAAAGCGTATTATTAATCTTAATAAGGTCCTAAAATAAAAGTGCGCTAAAAACTTCTTTCCGCTTTTTAAACTGTATTTTTGCGTTTTATATCATTATGATTGTACTCGGTAAATTCAACGAATTAGAAATTCTAAGAGATACTTCTGTAGGTTTGTTTCTTGGAGATGATGAAGGCACAGATATTTTACTACCCAATAAGTATGTTCCTCAGGATTGGGAAATAGGGGATAAATTGTCTGTTTTTTGTTATTTAGATTACGATGAAAGACCTGTAGCTACAAACCTGGTTCCATACATTGAAAGAAATTCCTTTGCGCTTTTGAGGGTAGAGGAGGTAAATGCTATTGGAGCATTTCTTCAATGGGGTTTGGAGAAGCACTTATTGGTGCCTTTCAAGGAGCAAAGGTCAAAAATGGTAGCGGGTCAATCTTATGTGGTTTATTGTTATTTAGATCCAGTTACTTTCAGATTAGTAGGATCCAATAAATTAGATAAGTTTCTAGATAATAGTACGGCCAAATATGAGCAAGGAGACGCAGTTTCTGTATTGGTTACAAGGCAATCAGATTTAGGCTGGGATGTTATTGTNGAAAATCAGCACAAAGGCATGGTATACCAAAATGAAGTCTTTAAACCCATCTCAGTTGGAGACACTATGACTGCCTATGTTAAGTTACAGAGAGAAGATTTTAAACTAGACATTAGTTTNCAACCCCTTGGTGTAGCAGTATTAGAACCGGCTGCAAAACAAGTATTGGATTTGTTGTCTGCTCACAAAGGATTTTTACCCCTTCACGATAAATCTGCTCCTGAAGAGATAAAAGCCTATTTAGAAATGAGTAAAAAAGTCTTTAAGAAAGCCATAGGGACCCTTTATAAAAACAGAACNATTAAAATAACCTCAGAAGGAATATACCTTCTAGAAGCTTAAAGCCTTAAATATTACGCATGTCTTTTGAAGCTAATTCATTAAAAATATGGTTGCAAGCAGCTAGACTGAGAACGCTCCCCTTATCCTTTTCTGGAATCATAGCAGGCGCCGCTTTAGCCCTAAGCGAAGGGGTATTCAATATTTACATAGGCGTTCTTTCCCTCTGGTGCACCCTTTTATTTCAAGTGATTTCTAACTTCGCTAATGACTACGGTGATGGTTTAAAAGGAACAGATAATGACCAAAGGATTGGCCCTAAAAGGGTTTTACAATCAGGACTTTTAGCGGCATCTCAATTAAAACGAGGCATAGTTTTCTTATCAGTAGTGGCTGTATTTTCAGTTTTATTATTACTAACAGTCTCATTCGGTATTTCTAACTGGCCTTATTTTTTGTTGTTTTTTGTTTTGGGAATAGCTAGTATTTGGTCTGCAATTAGGTATACGGTTGGGGCTAGTGCTTACGGCTATAAAGGTTTAGGAGACTTATTTGTTTTTTTATTTTTCGGATTACTCTCTGTTTTAGGAAGTAAATTTTTATACACCCTTCATATTTCCTTATCAGATATATTCCCTGCTCTGGTCATAGGTTCTTTGAGTGTTTCTGTTCTTAATCTCAATAATTTGAGGGATCATGAAAACGACCGCCTGAGTGATAAGAATACCTTGGTGGTTAAACTTGGGTATAAATGGGGGAAAAGATACCATATGTTGCTCTTTTTTTTGGCTTTTTTAGCCAGTCTTGGAACGGCCTATTTTTCTTTTGAAAGTAGTTTAAATCTATTGCCACTACTGGTTTTCATACCATTGCTTTTTCATCTGATTAAAGTTTCTAAAACTACTTCACCTTCATTATTAGACCCAGAGCTTAAAAAAGTAGCCTTGCTTACTTTTTTGTGGTCCATATGTTTTCTAATAGGTTCTAATTATTTGTTGTAATTTAGAAGCGTAACTGATGCTATGCTCTTGTCCAATGATCTTAGAATTTTACTAGTAGAAGACAATTTAGTTGTTGTTGACAGCGTACTTAGATTACTTTCTAAATTAGGGTATAATAAGGTAGAATCTGTCACTGATTACAATGCTGCTGTGCAAATCTTAAGTCAAAAAAAGATACATCTATTATTGATAGACATCTTTTTATCCGGTACTGAAACAGGCATAGAATTAGGGGGGTATATTAGGAAAAATAGGAATATTCCATTCATTTTTATTACGGCTAATTCAGATAGGGCTACTGTTGCAAAAGCTAAGGAAGTAACTCCAAACGGATACCTGGTAAAACCCTTTGAAAAAGAAGATCTTTTTACAGCTATAGAAATAGCATTGTTTAATTTTAGAGAACAGTCTTCCGTATTGGAAGATTCTAATGCAGCAAACTTAGATCTTGTTCCAGCAACCATCCTTACGGACAGTATTTTTATAAAAAAGCAGCATATTTACCATAGAATTTCCTTTTCTGAAATCCTTTACATCAAGTCAGATAATGTGTACTTAGAGGTTTATACCATAGATAAAACTTTCGTGGTTCGTTCTTCTCTAAAAGACTATCACACAAAATTACCCCCCAAGTATTTTTACAAGGCACACAAATCTTATATTGTAAATATTGAACATATTAGTTCTATCAATGCCAAAGATGTCCTTATTGGCCAAAAGAGAATTCCCATCACTAAAGATTTTAAAGATTTTTTAATGAAGACAATGAATAGTTAAGCNNATATTTTACGTGGATTTTGATTATTTTTAAGGCTATGAAAATGATTGCTACTTATTGTAAACATGACTTAATTTTTAAACAAGCTAGTGGAACATCTAGAGGGGTTTTAAAGACCAAATCATCCTATTTTATAAAAATCACAGTTAATAATCGGGTTGGCTACGGTGAATGTGGGCTTTTAAAAGGTTTGAGCTATGACGACGTTCCAGATTATGAAGCCAAACTTTCCTGGGCTTGTAACCACATTCATTTAGGTTTGGAATCACTTTGGACNGCTCTTTTGTCGTTCCCTAGCATTCAATTTGGACTAGAGCAGGCATTTTTATCCCTGGATTCAAGCCATCCTTTTGTCTTATTCCCTTCCACCTTTATANCGGAACAAGCACCTATTCCTATTAACGGACTTATTTGGATGGGAGACCAAGAGTTTATGTCTCAACAGATTGGGGCTATTTTGAATAATGGTTTTAGTTGTGTAAAAATGAAAATAGGGGCCATAGATGTGGATCATGAATTGGCCTTACTCAGGTCTATAAGACAACAATACCCAGAGGAAGTCATTGAGCTTCGCGTAGACGCCAATGGGGCTTTTGATCTTAAAACAGCCTATAAAGTAATGGAGTCTCTTCAGGAATTAGGTGTACATTCTATAGAGCAACCACTTCCAGTCCAATCGGTCAATGATTTGGCTACTTTGTGTGCAGACGCTCCTATTCCAGTAGCACTAGATGAATCCCTTATTGGTTGCTTTACTCTTGCACAAAAAGAAAGTCTTTTAGATACAGTAAAGCCTCAATATGTCATATTGAAACCAAGTTTTATTGGGGGATTTAAAGGGAGTGACCAATGGATTCAACTAGCAGATTCCAAAGGAATAGGGTGGTGGGCTACCTCTGCTTTAGAGAGTAATATAGGCTTAAATGCTATTGCACAATGGGTGTTTTTAAAAAACACTATATTGCCACAAGGTCTTGGCACTGGGAGTTTATACACCAACAATATTCCCGCTCCTTTGAGGGTCCAAAAAGGTACTTTAGCCTATGACTCAAAGGCGATTTGGGACACTAAAATAATAGATGATTTATGTATATAGCACAAGCTTTTAAGGGACAATTGGGTTTTTGGAAATACCTTCCAATTCCACTCTCATTTTTTGCCATGATGGGACTGAGTTATGCTGTGATTACTTCTATGAATATAGATGTGACCGCATTAATGCAAGCCGCAGTTGCAGAAAAGGGATCTACGCCCTTTTTAATGGAAAATTTACTTCAATTTGCCCTGGGTTTACTCATGCTTTTAGGATGGGTGAAATGGGTGCATAGACAGTCTATAACGAGTCTTACAACCTCTAGGAGTTCAATAGATTGGTCTAGGGTATTTACCTCATTTTCTATTTGGGGATTTGTTGTGGTTGCCACTACACTAGTTGGGGTGTATTTTAGCCCTGAAGATTATGTGTATAATTTTAATTTAGGGCCATTTTTAAAGTTAGCTGCAGTAGCTATTTTACTCATTCCACTACAAACTAGTTTTGAAGAATATCTTTTTAGGGGTTATATGATGCAAGGTCTAGGGGCTTTTTTTAAATCTAGAGCGTTGCCATTCATTTTCACTTCGCTTACTTTTGGACTCATGCATATTGGTAACCCGGAGGTGGAAACCTTGGGTTATGGTATTTTAGCCTATTATGTGGGTACAGGTTTTTTTCTAGGGATTGTTACCTTAATGGATGAAGGTTTAGAGCTAGCCCTTGGATTTCATGCAGCAAATAACCTTGTAGCGGCGCTATTAATGACTTCTAATTGGACTGCATTCCAAACAGATTCTATATATATAGATGTGGCTACACCTACTATTGGAAATGATTTATACCTTGTTTTAGGGGTATGTTACCCGTTATTTTTATTGTTTTTTGCTAAGAAATACCAATGGAATGGTTGGATCAATAAATTATTTGGACCTGTTAAAATGCCCTAATCAGTCTATGGATATTACTTTTTTTAGCGTGCACCCAAATTTTTCCATTCAAGGCAAGTCATTTAATGAGAAAGAACTAGGAATTTATGCAACATCGCTCTTGCTAAGTGAAAAGTCTTATTTAGTTCATCTAGGGACTTTTTTGTTAGAATGGTTGGCAGAAGGAAATGAAATTAGTGTGCATACTTCTGGTTCAACGGGAACACCCAAACCTTTAAGTTTTACAAAAAGCGCCATGCAAGCACATGCGCAACTTACTGGTCAATTTTTTAATTTAATTCCAGGGCATAAAATACTTCTATGTCTTCCTACCCAATTTATTGCAGGAAAAATGATGGTTGTACGTGCGCTTTCATTGGGTTTGGATTTATGGGTAAGCCCTCCATCTAATCATCCACTTGATTTTTTTAAAACTACTTTTGATTTTGTGGCGATGGTTCCAAGTCAATTAGAGGAAGTATTCCGCTTCTAAACTGTTGTCGAAAAGTTTTAATAGGTGGTGCGCCTTTAATTGGTAGCCTCAAAAGAAAAGCAGTTTCAGCCGTTCAAACGGAGCCCACAGAATTGTTTTTAAGTTATGGAATGACAGAGACCTTAAGTCACATAGCTATAGCAAAATTAACGCTAGAGGATCAAGTTATATTTTCATTATTGCCCCATATCCATATTAAGGAGAATGATCGTGGCTGCTTAAGTGTAATAGCCCCATATATTAGTTATGATACCATTCACACAACAGATATATTGCGAATTTTAGATGCATCGCATTTTGAATGGTTGGGACGCTTGGATTTTGTGATTAATTCAGGTGGTGTTAAGATTCATCCAGAATCATTGGAAAAAGCCCATGAAAAATATTTTTCCTTTCCTTTCTTTTATTCCGGAATTCCCCATGATTTACTGGGGGAACAATTGGTAATAGTCGTAGCACAAGAGTATTTAAAGGAATCACAAGAAATCTTAGCAAAAATACAGTTTGGCACTAAATTCTATAAGCCTAAAGGTATATTGACAGTAGCTGAATTTTTATATACCCATACATTTAAGCTTCGTAGAAAAGATACTTTGGGTTTAGGTTATAAAGTACATGACCTATAATATTTTGTGTGCTTTTTGATGGGTTAACCTATGGACATTTGAGATCTCTTTCATAGCTCGTTTTTTAGGATGAAATATTGAAGCGAAAGATTCAATTAAATTAATAGATAAAATGCTTAAATTGTAATGACTAATGAGTCAACTAAATGAGTTAATTGAACCATCCAAACACAAGCGCAACTACAAGCAAATAATTTCAACCAAGCACAAGCAATCAATTATAACCACAACCATTTATCTATAACCAATCAACCAAGCCAATTATCTATAACCAATCAACCAAGCCAATTATCTTTAACCATTCACTTCTTGACTTATGAAACATCTTTTAGCCTTTTTAGTTTTTTTTATTGTTATTTCTTCTCAAGCACAGGCCATTTTATCAGTCAAAGAGCAGGCCACAGTTATAGATGAAATTTTAGAGGAGCGCTTTGATCAATTACTACCTGAATTAATGGATCTAGCTGAGATTGATATGTGGGTTGTTATTTCTAGAGAATACAATGAAGATCCCGTAATCAAAACCATGTTGCCAGCCACATGGCTCAATGCAAGGAGAAGAACAATCTTGCTTTTTTTTAGAGATAAAAAAAACAATACTATTGAAAAATTAGCTGTAGCACGTTACAATGTAGGAAAGCAAATAATAAGTGCTTGGGATAAAGAAAAAACACCAGACCAGTGGGACAGACTCATTACACTTATTAAAGAGCGCAATCCAAAAAAAATAGGCTTAAATTTTTCAAAAGACCACAATATAGCAGATGGGTTAGACAAGACGGACTATGATGCGTTTATGGCATATTTACCCAAGAATATGCATGCTAAGGTCGTTTCAGCAGAGGAATTAGCCGTACGTTGGATAGAGACTAGAACTGAAAAAGAAATGGTAATCTACAACCAATTGGTTTCCATTACCCATGAAATAATAGCGGAAGCGTTCTCAGAAAAAGTAATCACTCCAGGGGTAACTACCACAACAGATGTAGAATGGTGGATGCGTCAAAAAGTAGCCGATCTAGGTTTAAAAACATGGTTTCATCCCACAGTAGATATTCAAAGAAGTGAAGAAGTTTTAGTATCTCATTTATACTCTTTTTCAGGAAGGCCTGAGAAAGAAGTTATTTTACCAGGAGATTTATTGCATTGTGATTTTGGAATTACTTATTTGAGACTCAATACGGATTGTCAAGAATTGGCTTATGTTTTAAAGCCAGAAGAGCAAAAAGCCCCAGAATTTCTAGCATCGGCGCTAGCTTCAGGAAATAAAGTTCAAGATTATCTCACTAAAAACATGAAGCTAGGTTTAGTGGGAAACACCATATTATCCAATGCCCTAAGCGAAGCCAAAAGCAATGGGCTTAGGCCAGCAATTTATACGCATCCTTTGGGTTTATACGGTCACTCAGCCGGTACAACTATAGGCATGTGGGACTCACAGAATGGTATTGATAAAGCAGACGGAAATGCNTATCCATTAAACCCTAATACTGTTTACGCTATTGAGTTAAACAATACAGTTTATATTCCAGAGTGGAAAAGAGACATCAGAATTATGTTTGAAGAGGCAGGTTTTGTTGGAGAGGAAGGTTTTAGGTATGTGAATGGAAGACAAACCAGTTTTCTTTTAATCCCAAGGGTTTCTCCTCAGCTAGGGAATTAATCAAAACTTCTAAGCAGNATTTTTTAGAATAAACTACACTTGAAGGACCCCCATGTTGAATTTTTCTTTTTGGGGTGCATTATTAGCAGCATCTATTCCCATTGAGATCCATTTTCTAGTGTCTTTAGGGTCAATAATAGCATCTGTCCATAGTCTTGCAGCAGCGTAATAAGGCGATATTTGTTTGTTGTATTTTTCTTGAATATTAGTCAATAGCTCTTGTTCTTCTTGGGGATTTATTTGCTTGCCCTCTTTTTTCAATTTGGCTTTTTCAATTTGTAAAAGTACCTGAGAAGCAGAATTCCCACTCATTACGGCTAAATTTGCAGAAGGCCAAGCGACTATAAGTCTTGGATCATAAGCTTTTCCGCACATGGCGTAATTCCCTGCTCCATAGCTATTTCCAATAATTACGGTGAATTTAGGTACTACAGAATTACTCACTGCATTGACCATTTTAGCCCCGTCTTTAATAATACCGCCATGCTCACTTTTACTACCCACCATAAAACCACTCACATCTTGAAGAAATACTAATGGAATTTTCTTCTGGTTGCAATTGGCTATAAATCGGGTTGCTTTGTCTGCTGCGTCTGCGTATATAACACCACCTAACTGCATTTCGCCTTTTGCATTTTTAACGACTGTTCTCTGATTGGCAACGATTCCAACCGCCCAACCGTCAATTCTCGCATAGCCAGTCAATATGGTTTTACCATAGTCTTCTTTGTAGGGCTCAAAGGCAGAATTGTCTACCAGTCCTTTAATTATTTCCATCATATCGTACTGGTCTGTTCTGGAAATAGGCAAGCTTGAAAGCATTTCTATATGGGAAACATTTGGTTTTTTAGAAGCGGCTTTATTATACCCTGCCACTGTTGTTTCACCGAGTTTGTCTACCAGGTTTTTAATTTTATCTAAAGCGTCTTTGTCATTTTTAGCTTTNTAGTCTGTTACGCCACTAATTTCACAATGTGTTGTTGCTCCCCCTAAAGTTTCATTATCAATAGTTTCGCCAATGGCTGCTTTAACCAAATAGCTGCCAGCCAGAAATATACTAGCGGTTTTGTCTACTATAATGGCTTCATCACTCATGATAGGTAAGTAGGCACCTCCAGCCACACAGCTTCCCATGATAGCAGCTATTTGAACAATACCCATACTACTCATTTTAGCGTTGTTTCTGAAAATCCGACCAAAATGTTCTTTATC
>JGI26080J50196_1000282_pt1 | contig 22824 bp, 47 predicted proteins | sample SaaInl0LU_22_DNA_FD_50196 | JGI IMG/M metagenome (IMG submission 50196)
CCTATTAGATTGCTACCCCCTTTTGAATTGCGTACCCCCTTTTGAATTGTCAAACCTTTGCCAACAAAAAAAGGAGCAACAAATTAATGTTACCCCCTTTTGAATTGTTTACCCCCTTTTGAATTGCTATCCATTATAAATTCTTTTGGTCATTCCATTGACCTTTGTACTGGTGTAGTTATTCGCACTCCCATACTTTTGTAGCTCTCTGTTTCTTTCGTCTCTAACATCGTATCGAGTTCTCAATGTACTGAATCCTGTAATAGGATTTACTGTATAGTTCCAAAANTNTTTNGGCATTCCTTCTTTTTCCAATTCCTCTTCTGATATTGGCTTTAAATCTGCGTATTTCTTTATGTTTGCCATNTTATTTATATTTTTGTATGTATGTTAGTCTTCCTTCTGATAGTAGCTGCCTTGCCTCCTGTGGGTCTATCTGCCGATGTTCTGCAAATAAATCTACTGTTAAATAGTTGTTGAAGTACTCAATGTACATTGCTTCTTTTTGTTCTTCAGTATATTCCATATTAAAATACGTCTTTAAATTGTTTAACAGCTTCTTCTAGGTTGAATTTCTTTGATTCTCTATGCCACTCATTAAGTCTATCCAAATCGAATTCATCCTTGTGATTCACATAAGCACTAGCATAGGTATAAACATTGTACAATTGTCTGTATTCTTCTGATGTTAATTTTACTTCTGTCATAATATTTGTTTTTAGTTTATTTCAGGTAATCCCAAATCATTTATAGTTATCTCTAAATCTAAAGGCACTCCACAGTCTTCTGCTTCGCATCTAAAATTGTCTTTTGGGTTATTGTAACCACATAAATTACATTCGTTCATTACATTGCTTTTGGATAGTTTAACAATTCAATTTCATATGATATCGCTGAAAGAACTGCGTCTACAACACTATCACTAATAAGAGCGTCATCTATAATCGATTTGCATTGTTCTCTTTTTAAATGTTCATCAGAGGATAGCACATCTGAAATATGCCATAGGTTTTGAACTGCGTAACCTTGTTCTTCTAAATGCTTGATTGCTTTTTCTGTTTCTTGTTTTGTTGTCATAATATTTGTTTTTAATTGTTATCTAAAATCTGCTGTCCAGCAACTGCGTGAACAATAATCCCCATCTTCTTCGACAGGCGCCCCACACATTCTGCATTCGTGTTCTCCTTCCATATCGTAGGCAGGATTTCCATAATCTACTGATTCCATAAGTATTTGTTTTATTTGTTAAACTTGGTGCAATATACATCTTTATTTTTAATTGGCAAACTTTATTTCATTTTTATTACAAATTAGTTCCGTAACTGTATCAACATTCACAGTTCTGTATCCTTTTGCCACTACATCAAATACAATAATATAATTGAATGTAGAAGGGTCATAACCCAATTCCCCACCTTTGAGGTGTTTCTTTACGCCTAACCTTCCGTTAAGCTCTCTCAATTCTCCATTCTTTTTAACAAACTTAATTGTAAAGAATTTACCTGTTTTGATTGCCTTGATAATTTGTTTTCTTTTGTCTGTCATAATTCTTGTTTTTAATTGTTATCTGGAGCAAATATACAACTTACTTTTAAACTACCAAAACTTTTCATCATCTATAAACAAATGTTAATTGACATAGCCGAACAATATTGAAATCTTTGTTGTAAGATTAATATAGTGGTTTTCTAATTACCCAAATGAAAAATACCCCAACGAGAAATCGAAGGGGTATTTGGATTTTAAGAAGGGTATTGAATTGTTAAACTACCCTATTGAATTGTCGCTCTACTTGACAATATACATCCCTTTTGGAACTGACCTCATCAGCAGGTACTCACAAGCGTAACGCAAAGCATCTATTCCGTGATTCCATTTATCAGCAGGTACAGAGCCTTTCATTTTCCAAGAGTAGTTGTTAAACTCTTTTATAAGGTCTATTGAGTTCTTGTCTATAACTATATGGTAATCCTGCATAAGTGCAATACCTGTTAAGATACTACCTTTCTTCTTGATTGTAGGAGTAACATTAAGTCCTTTCATCTTAAACTCTGACAATAGTCTTGGCTCGGAGTTGTCACATACAATAAGATTCTTACCAGCATATCTCCTATTTAATTCGTATAGTTGTGACGTAGCCATACCTGCTTTGTAGAAGTGGAGCTTAACCCATAACTTCTTCATCTTCTTATCTATGGCAACCTCTACTAACGCTGAAGGGTCTACACTAAATCCAAAATCTTGTCCAAAGATACTATCTACATCTTTAGGGAAATCTCCTAATGACCAATCAGTAAACACAACACCTTCTGCTCTATCTAACCAACCTCCCATTATCTGGTGGTTAAACTTCTGTGGTCTGTTCCTCTTCATATCATTTAGACCTAACACAAATGATTCAGATAGGTTCTCTATGTTGTCAAGGTATGTTGTATGGATATAGTTTATAGATTCAGCATCTCCATTATGACCATCAGGAACTCCTCTATTCTGAAAGAACCTTTGATATATCCAATGCTCTTTTGTTGTAGGGTTCAAGATTACAATACATCTGTTCTTTACACCTCTTGCTCTAACCGAGAAGTCAATCTTATCAAACACTTCTTCATCTGTAAGTTCTTCTGCCTCATCTAAAACAAACGTTGTAACGGCATTTATAGACTTCAGTTTCGCAGTTTGGTCTCCACTTGATGTCTTCACCCCACTAAATATAATAGAGCTTCCTGTGAGCTTATTTGTTATTTCTGCTTTAGTAACCTCAAAGTGTTCTGCAACACCCATAAGGTCTATCTTCTCCAAGAATTCAGGTATAATCGACATAGACGCTGAAGTCATAGTGTAACGAGTAAAGAGTATCTTATGCCCTTTCTCATAGGTTAGATGGAGTAAGAATACATTGACTCCAAAAGACTTACCAGAACCACGCCCTCCTGTTACAACGTGGTATCTTGCATCGCTATTGTATAATGATTTATACTTGGGGTTCAGTTGTACTTGACTCATCTGTATCTTCTTCTTCAGGGGTTATATCTATTGTTCGCTCTTCAAGGAAATTTACTATTGGAATGTTTATATCTGTTTTAACACTCACTTCCTTCTGTTCTTTAGGCTTACCATAAGTAAACTCTAATAACATCTTCATATGGGGGAAGCTCTCCTTTGCTTGTTTCGCTACCTCAAGCCACATCTTCTCCTCGCTACCATAGGCTTTTTTTATGGCACTAACTGCAAAGTTCCGTAGCTTCTTCTCTGTTATCTTGGGAGGTCTACCTGCCCTACCTTTAGTTGAATGACCACCATTATTCTTGCGACCATCAACCTTCTTTGGTTTGTTTTCTTCTTCCATAGTTATCTCTCGTATATTGTTGTAAGTGTTATCTGGATTACTCCAAGATAGAGTACGTGGTCTACTTCATAAACTCCTTCTCCTTTGAACTCGTAAGGTCTAATTCCAAATACTAAACCCTTTACTATTCCTATTTTAAATTCCCACCCTTGTAGTTCCATTTCTTTTCTTTTTAAAACATTCGTATTTGTTGCTTGTGTTCTTGGATTCTTTTCATAGCTTTTTCATAGTAGTCTTTGTCTAATTCGCAAGCTGTTAAATCATAACCTAAATTATGACAAGCTAAAGCTATGCTTCCACTTCCTAAATGTGTATCGAGTATTTTATCGCCTTCTTTGGCGTACTGCATTAACAAAAATTCATAAAGTTTTACAGGTTTTTGAGTGGGGTGTACTCTATTTGGGTCTTGTGGTGCAATTTCAATCCATTTAGATGTAGTTCCTAAATTTTCAGATAAACTTGCTATTTCAACCATTGACATTGTAAAGTTTATGCCTATTGTTTTCTTTTTCCAAGCTACAAATCCTTTCCATTGTGGTAATTCAAAGTTATTAGCGCCCCATATTATTTGTTCTTTACTCACTCTAAATAACTCATTCCAATACTCTTGTGTTGGTCGCCCCTCTAAACTTTTCATAGAACCATTTGCCCTCATATCCTTTGTCGGTTGGTTTTCATCCCTATATGGCGGGTCTACAATTGCAAGGTCAAAGTGGTTATCTTCATACCTTGCCATTAGTTCCATATTATCTTCGTTTGTTATTTTCATAGTTGTATTTTTATAATTGTTATTATTAGCCCTAAAAAGACCACTATAAGCGTTCCGATTATTATTGTGTCTGTTGTCATAATTCTATCTTTGTTTTATTGTTATCACGTTCCCTTAACAAACCCAATTCGGTAAAACACGTCTTACAAAGACCCTTGTAGTTTATTTTAGAATCGCACCTTATACAATCTATAATTTCCTTTTTCTTATTTGTCATAATTATATATTTTTACTTATTATTGTAGATACTAAATCTTTTAATTCTTCAATACCTTTGATTGTATTAAACCACAATTGATGTTCTTCATTAAACACCTTTATGCTTATTTCTTTGCCCTTCTTTATTTCTATGGAAATATTATCCATATCATAAATCATTTGCTTTTGTTCTTCAGTCACGTCATCTGACCAATCAAAGTCTATAAACTTTTTAGCTACTTGTTCATTTGTCATAGTTTACTTTTTAATTCATTTACAAACCTTCTTAAGTCTTTTACAGGTATCTTATTTCTTGCTCTAAATCCCTCTACAAAGTTAGCGTAAGGACAACCTGACCTTTTATTATAGGTATCTTTATCCGTTAACTCTATACCTGTGATGGTGCATTTCTTTGGCTCTGCATAAGCAGGATGCTCCAACATTGAATTAAAGTAAGCTATACCTATATCTTCAGCAGGAATGCCTACCTCTTCTGTCTTTAATTTCTCTATGTACAGGGTTGCATCCATCAGCTCTTCCTGAAGGTGTGTAAGCCATTCAAAGACGTTTAAATCATCTCTCTCTAACGTTGTACCATATTTTCTAATTCCTTCGTTAGAACGTAGCTTATACGCCCCTAACACTCTGTTTACTATCTTATCTTCCATATTATTGTTTATTGTAAAAATGTTCGTAAAGTTCCCATATCTTTTTCTCTGATTCTTTGATTGAGTAAATCACATCGCTCTTTATTATTTGACCTTTGTAATCTACTTCTATCCTTACTGACTTCTTCGACACAGGAGTGTTGTATATCTTTATCTCGTTCTTGAAGCAGTATTGTTGTGCCTTGTAATTATAGCTGTTCATTTATTGCATCAAATATTGTTATCTGATTATCTTTTGGTTTATCTTGCAGCCTTTCGAGTATCTCATCCAAAAATTCCATATTGCTCTGTCTTCTTTCTGTAAAACTCAATCAACTCATTAAGCTCAACTATTTTTAACTTTAACCTGTCATTCTCTTTCTGTAATGATGGGGCAGAACTTAACGTTCTTTTCATATTGTCATAGTAGTTCTTAAACTTTAACTCGTACATAGCATCATAAAATGTATTGTTTAATGCATTAAGAACACTTGCGTGGGCTTTAAGCCCTAGAAGGTCTGCAAGGTCTTGAGTGCCTAATTCAGTAAACTCTCTACACAACTTAATGAATACCGCTCTTGGATATACGTAGTTTCTCTTCCTTGATGATGTATCGAGTGTTACATCAAAATCCTTCTCAATTCTCTTTTTAATCTCTAATGCTGTCATCGTTTTCTTCTTTTGTTAATTCGTCTATTGCTAATTTAATACCTGCACAAGTTAAGTACAGTTCCCTTTCTTCGTAAAGCTCAAGTAATTCTGTTAGGTTATCTATTGTGAATCCTTCATCGTACAAGGACAAGGAATCTCTATACCCATACATTATTATCTCTTGCCTGCTTTCTTCTGTCATAAAACATTCATTATTCTTTTCATTTTGAATTGGCAAAACTGCAAGGAGTCCCTCCCATACATAGCCATAACATCGTAGTATTCTTTGTCCCTAATCTTCTTCCAATCGTCAAGAGTCCAATGTTCTGTTAACAAAAAGAACTCTTTGCTGTATCCGTCTAATCTTTGTAATATTCTATCTCTTTCTGTCATACCTCTCCGAATATAGTAAAATCATTTACATCTTGTTCTTTATCTATAAAATACTTCTTGTACTGGTCGATTGCTTTCTCTGTTTCTGCCAATCCTTTGAAGTAAGTTTCCTCTGTTACATTAAACACACCTACTGCTTTAGTTTTCTTATCTACAACCAAGAAGTAGAAGTCATCATAAGATATGCCGAACAACTCACAGTAAATGTAAACCTGCATATGGTATCCAAAGTTCTGTACGTTCCACTTAAACCTATCCATATCGCCAGTAGTCTTAATGTCTAATAGAATGCCTTTCTCTCTCGATAATAAGTCAGCCTTCGCTCTAAATGGTATTCCTGATATCTCTCCAATCACAGGCACTTCAGCATCACAACCTTCCATAAATGTAGAAACAGAACTGTTGTTTAAAACTGCGTCTGCTATACCTCTACAATTGTCATACTCTTTTTGTGTGAATGTATTTGGATTCTCTGCAAGTGCTGCTTTGAATACTTTGGTAGCTCTTGTTGTAGTTTCCACAATATTTACATCAGATAGCTTTTCAGGCTCTAATAACATTGTGTGGATTAGCTTACCCTCTTCCAAGGCTTTAGAACCTTTCTGTACCCCTTCTAACATATCCTTGTAGTCTTTAGGGGATTTGTTTAGTAGCTTAACAGAACTACTGCTTAATACGTTTTTAGCAAGGTATCCGTAGTAGAAAGAATCGTCTATTGCCTTCTTCTCTAAATCTGCTACATCCCACTCCTTGCCGTCAAATGTTGTTATTTTATTACCCATATCTATAAATGCTTTTTGCACAAAGAGAACCATTAGTGATTCCCCTTATGCAAATATAACATAAATAGTAACAAGTGTCAATAACTTTTACTTATTTGGCGTAAAGTTTTTCTTAAACGCTAACTGACATACGCTAAACCTTTGGTCTTTTTCAGGGTATTCCTGTCTCATAAGGGCATTCCCCATACATCGTTGAATGTAATCTTTATTAGTTTCGTACTTCTTTACTTTTGGAATTGGCATACTATTTATCTAAATGGTTTAACAATAGATTCCCATCCTTACTATCTATGGAGCGAATCTCTCTATAAATAATACGACTTTTACGTCTTGTTTCTGCCTTGTCTCCCTTTGTTGAGGTTATTCCTAACTCTGTGTAAAGGAAAGCATCTAACTCTAATAGAGCATCTATCTTCTCTCTGTCTGTTGCTGGTGCATTTACTATATCACTAATCCTGTCTAATAATTGTTGTTCCATCATATTTATAATTCCATTAATTCGTTTACTACTGTTTTACCACCCATTACTACTGCACATCCAATAGCAGGTTTCTTGCCTCGTTTTGCATAAGCAAAAGCGTACTTGTCAAAATCAATACCGCAGCCTACTTGAGTTCCGAATACTTTAAAGTTAGCACCAACAAACCACTGGGTATAGCATTGAGTATGGAGGTGTCCTTGTACTGTGTTCATCATATCAGCTCTACACTTCGTGTGGGCAGTACCTCCTTCTCCGTGGATATACTGTACATCATCTATTACAAGTCTATCTATAAAGTTCCAATTAGGCACTTCCAACACTTCACTAAATGACTTAATCCAAGCCTTCGGTACTCCTGCACTAAATGCCTTTCTTGATATGATTCTATCGTGGTTTCCGATAAGAACATCTGCTTTAGGGAACATCTTATACCAACGACTTAAACGTTCGATAGCGAACTCTAATTCTTCTCCTGCTCCCATACCATCAGGGTCTGACTCGTGGTAACTTGAGTAATGCGAATCAATTACATCCCCAATAAACACAACTCTATTACAGTTGTACTTTGCATAAACCTCTGCACAATGGTTTAGGTATTCGTCTAACGAGAATGGCTCGTGAAGGTCTCCAATAACAAGAACTCTTTGCTCCTTCTTTGTGATGTTTTCGAATGCTTTGAGTTTGTTTCCTCGAAGTCTTGGTCTAAAATCTTTCATAATTTACTCATTTGATTTAACTTGTTGTTTTCTATTTCATACGTAGGTGCCTTAAGCTTGAAAGTACTTCCGTCTGACCTTGTTCTAATTGTTCCCTCTTCGTAGATGATAGAGCGTTCTTGTAACTGGGGTTTTGTAACCCACCCACATATAGTAAGGTTGTAGTCTGTCTTGTTTAACGAACAAAATATATAGGCATCGCAGTTGAATTTATTTTGGTAGGCTATAAAATTATTCACGTAATAAGGTCTTGGATCAACCATTCTACCCATAGTCTTGACATCTATATTAAGACCTTTATAGCTTAAGTCAAACCCACCATCAAAACCATAAGACAAAGAGTAATCTAAACCTAAATGTTTTTTTATCATTACTTCCCCAAGCAAACCTACATATTGTTGCTCCTTGTTGCCATTCGCTTTACTTCTCTGACCTATGTTGTTTTTAGATACAAAGTCCCAAACCATAAGTCTGATATCTTTAGGCACAAATAAAACCATACCTATTCGTATTGTTTAAATAGATTCAACAAGTCTTTCATCATTCTTGGAGCAGAACACTTCTGGCACTTAAACTGCTTGTTAAACACTCTATTGTATATCAAATTCATTTCCTTGAGTTGCTTATTGGTTAATTTGTTTTTACCTTTATCAACCCAATCTGCAATATAATTGTACTCATCTTCTTCAAGACATTTAGGCTTGTTATACTTAAACAGTCTATTGAGTATCTTTTGTCTCTTATCACAACCACAGTCTTCTCCAGCAATAAGCTCTACTGCTTTCTTGATGCCTGTTGCTTCAGTTACTTTAGCAATAGTATCTCCAAGTCCTTGTGATTCTTTCTCTTGGTTAGCCTTCCATTCCTTGTAGGCTTTAGTACGTTTGTCTTTTGGTTCTTCCATTATTCTTGTTTTATAAATATTCCGTCTACCATTTTGCCTTTACGTTTAGATATAACGCTATAAGCACTATCAATACACTCTTCTATACTATACCCCTCTATATGGGCAATGTTCGTTAATACTACCACCATATCGCCAATAGCATCAACTATCTCGTCTTTATTCCTCCTCATTAAAGCTTCTCCAAGCTCTCCATTCTCCTCCATTAACTTTGAGTATTGAGCAAAAGAATCCGACTTGTTGTAGATTCCTTTCTTTAATGCCCAGTATCTTATCTTGTCAAAAATGTTATCCATATTACAAATAGTTTAAATCTTCTGTTTTATCTTCGTCTAACTTATCCTGTATNGCTTTTACTGCCTTCTCTAACTGAACAACCCTAACATATAGTTGAGTTGCCACCTTTTCTAATCGTCTAATCTTCTCGTTTTGAGTGTGGTTCTTTTGTTTCATTTTGTAAATATATTAATAATTGTTGTAGTTTTCCCAATCTTTTTTCAGNCTGCTCTTTATCTTGTCTCTGCAATTGTCTATCGTATTAAAGATAGAACTCAAGCTAATGGTAGTATTAGAAGCTAATTTCCTCATAGACATCTTTTCTTTAAAGTATAAGTCAAATATCTTTCTATCGTACCAATGCCAATCGTTAGTAATGTCTTCTACCTTCCCACACATATCTAAATCAGAAAGGCTTTCTATAAACTCCAATTCAAAGTCTTCGTACAAGGTGTCTTCTGACTTGACAAACTTGTTAAACATAAGGCTATCGTGTTCTACTTCACTATCCCTTAACTCGGAATAATACCTCAATTCTAATCTCTTTTTAGCTCTACCTACCTTATGGAAGTTCTGCCAATGAAGATGTTTTAGGGTTGTGTAAACATAAAACGTATTTACTTTGTCCTCATCGTACATTATCCTATCAACGTCTTTTACTGCGTTGTCTACTCTAATATACATTTCTTGAACTATCTCTTGTACATCATCATCAGACAATCCGAACGAACTTGCCATTCTAATCCAATCATCGTGATTCTCTGCTAATACTTGTAAGACACTTGGTTTAATCATAATTTGGTTATTTTTGCTACTAATCTTGGGTTGTCTCTATCAATTCCCATTGACTTCGAGTTTACTTCTACTACAATAGACAGGTCATCTGCTTCGATGCAGCCTCTCTCAACCATTGCGTCTTGGAAGAACTTATCGATAACGCTTATCACATTCATCAAGTCACGCTTCCTTTTGTTAGGGGCATAATAGAAGTACTCTATCTTTACCTTACCTTTTATCTTAAATTTAAGTAGAGGTGTTATCTCCTTCTTGAACTTAATCTTTAATCCGTTTGACGTCTTGTAGTGCCAGTTACGATAGTTATTTAGCGTTAGCCACTTGACCTTACCTTTTGTTTGATTTAAGGCAAGAGGCAAGTCCACTATTGCTACTTCGATTTCTTTATCCATTGGTTCTTAATTTATCTAATTGACTGAATGGTGTTCTACCATTGAATGAGTATCTTGATGACTTAATATCAAAGGAGATATTCTCAATATCTTGTGGATAACCTACTAACTTTTGTTTCTTAATCTTCTGACTACCGAATGTTACCTTTCTACTTGAGAAGTCAATAGCTCTATCAGGTCTCCATACAAACAATACGTTGTCAGCCTTGTCAGCAAACGTACCTCCACCCTTAATTCTATTCACATCAGGCTTTGGGTATCTACCATCATCATTCTTTTGTGGGGTTACTTGATGAGCTACTAAATGTATTGAGATATTGTTATCTACTGCAAACCTCTTTAGCTCACTCATAAACCTTGAGATATACAAGTCCTCACGCTCTCCTCTATTCATCTTATGCTGAACAGTATTGTAAGGGTCAATAATCAAAGCTCTAATCCCTTGAGTCTTGATTAAGTATTTTGCCTTCTCAAAGATAGTCTCTAATGTAAAGTTCTTCTTTGGGTAGATAACATTAAAGTGTTTCTTAACAAAGTCCATACCTTGCCTGTATTCTGCTTCGCTCATATAGTTCTTCTCATAGTATGGGTCGCAACTCTTACCAATATACATCTCAATAATATCATTAAAGAAATCATTCATAGGCATATTCTCTGGGCTAAACACTCCGAACTTCCAACCATCTACACTTGCTTTGATTGTTGCTAACTGATTCAAGAATAAACTCTTTCCTTCGTTTTGGTATCCTGTCCATATATTTACTTCTCCTGCTCTCCAAGTCCAAGCCTTATCAACCTCTTCGATATACGTAGTAGTACCTCTCTCTTGACCATTGCGATAACCATCCAACATACTCTCGGTAATATCGTCAACAGTAAAGATACCGTCTATTTTAGGTCGAGAAGCGTTTTTAGCACGTTTATGGAGACCTTCTATACCTTCTTTGACTAATACCTCATTCGCGTCTTTATATGGGCTGAAATCAACTAAAAGACACCTCTCTGCACCAAACCTCCTAACAAGCTCTTTTTCTAAAAACCTACCATTCTCATCATTATCTACTGCAATATAAATAGTCTTCTTGTTCTCGAATGCCTCTGAACAAGTGTTAAGACATTCTAATTTCTTATCTATATTCTTATCCCCTACATTTGGTGCGCCTTGACTAACTGATGTATGGAAATCTACACCTGCTACTTCCCAGGACAATGAATCCATTTCCCCCTCACATATAAAAACACTGTTAGCATCTTTGATTCTATCGTAATTATACATTATTGGTTGTGCCTCTTTAGCTTGAAAGAACTTCTTGCTATCTATTGCACGAGTCTTGTAGTTAATCACTTTAGAGTCCTTATAATAGGCAAAGACCACACCTCTACCATCTCTTGATGATTTTACTTTATTCTTGTCAATTACCTCTTGAGTGATGCCTCTATCTTTTAGGAACTGAATAGCGTTGTTCTTAATATCTGATAAGTCATCATTCTTTGGTAAGACGTATTGTTTAGTTTGTTCTATCATCTGTGTTATTGTTTGTTCAGTTCTTACTTTGCCACTCCATGCACATTTATGGCAGTTATATAATCCCTCATTTAGATTAATGCTCAAGCAATTGTCAGATAAATTAGACTTTCCTTTCTCTTTACATTTAGGACACTTAACCTTCTGTTGCTTCGAAGTAGTTGATTTTAGCTGAATATCTAACTCTGAAAAATCTGATAAACTTGCCATATTGTTTAGTTTTATTTTGTTTTATAAAGATGTCTGATTCACTACATGGATACTATATCCTTTAAGTTCTTTAGACGACTCAACCTTAATTCCCTCAAAGATAAAAAAACTTACTGTAAAATCATCAGTTATTTGGTCTTTATGTGCCTTATACTCTTTTAATTCATCTACAATACAATCCCAAATATGTTCCGATACAACTATCTTTGAATTTCTTATAATTAGTCTGTCTTTAGGTATGTTGTCCACAACAGAAGATAAACTAGCTAATACTCTTATCATCTTGTTTAGTTTATATATATTCTTCTTTCTTTTCCGTAGTTGCCAATAGAATGAGTAATTCTGGTTATATGTTCACCATCCTCTAATTTGTTTAGCATTCTGTATAATGTTCTATCGTGGATTCCTAATGACTCCGACAATACCTCATTTGTAGCGAAACAATACCCTTTCTTTTTAGCTAATGACTGTATTAATGATAGTAACGTTACTTCTTTTATATTTAAGTCTCTCTCCATAAGTTCCAAGTTTACATTTACAAATTTAGCTTTCTGTTTCATTTACTTTATTACTGTTAATAATAGAGGGGTTTTTACACCCCTCCTTACTAATGTGCCTACTAAAACGGCAAGTCATTCTTCATTTCTTCTACTACTTTAGCTTCAGCAGCTTTTCCTCCATCTGCTTTTGGCTCATAGTTATCAATCCACACAGAGTGTGTCTTACCATAGTTATCAGGGTTCTTTAATGCCCCAATTGTTAGCTTGAGATAACGCTCTCCTTTGTACTCAAACCAAGAATCTTTAATCTTTGATTCAGATATACTGAAGTTTACTAAATCGAAGTTTCCTGCTTTCTTACCTCTTCCTACGTACTGTCTTTCTTGTTGACTCATAATTTACTGNTTTTAAATGAATATTTATTTACTTACTACTATAATTTTAATAACGCTTTTACTTCTGCACCGACAGAATACTTGCCCTCGATAGCTGAAATACTACCACCATCTCTTACGAATTTAAGTGCCTTCTCAAAAGCAGGAGTAGCAGCATTCAATACAGGCTTTCTAATCTGTTTAGGAGTAGATGCATCAGTATCTTTATCTGTTACAACACCCAACATACTACTTAATGCGTAACGTCTAATATACGTGATTGCAGAACCTAATACTTGATACTCGTTCATACCTTTCAGAGATACATTCTCTGGGATAGGTGTGAAGCTTGTAATAGATTGGTCTGATTTGGTGTGGAATAGAATAGTCTCTATGCCTCCTTCTTGTATGAGTTGTGTAAACCCTAAATCAAACTTCTTTAACACAGGATTAATAATACTAAAGATAGTTGGCAAGTCAGCATAACTGTATCCGTAACCTGATGTTCCTTTATGAACCACAGGACACTCTTGTTGAAAGTTAGCTAATGCCTGATAAATTGTTGTTGTACTCTTCTTTGTTGTTGTCATAATAATTGTTTTAGTTTCTAAATGATTTTTGTTGCTCGAATTTTAATTGTGATTTTAGTATTGAGTTCTCACTACGCAATTTTGATACTTCTTTTTCTAGTGCCTCAATCCTTGATTGTAGAAATTCTGATAGTTCCATATTATAAGTTTAAGTGTTCCTCCTGACAAATATAGTATAATGTGTTGTCATATGCAAATGGTAGAGCAAAAAAAAGACAGTAGAAATAATGTGGTTATATTCTACTGCCCTTAAAGATAAACTAAAATTAAAACAAATAAACTAAAAGTAAACTAAACTAATATACTGTAAATATAACATATTATGTTGCATAAGTACAACAATAAGTATAAAGAAATCCAACTATTTATAATATATTTTTTTTATATAGTGCAACACTACATTATATTTTACATTATTCGGAGAGTACTCCCCATTGTCGTTACCTTGTTAAGCAAAGGTACACCACGAATGGGCAAATGTCAAGTATAAGTTATTGACAATTATTAATAAGTGCTACTTCGTTACTCCTTGTTTTTTCTCCCAAGTACGCATTCCACCTAGCCCAAGCATACCAAATAGTATTGTGAATAACTCATCCATCTGTAAAGCAGGTAAATCACTCCATTCAGGGTGAGCGAAGATAATTAGGTCTCGTAGTATAAAATTATATAGTAAGGCAACACCTATAACCCAACCAATAAAAGGTCTCCAACCTGCCACAAACATCGTTCTATGACCTGCCTCAACTTCATTTATCTTTGTTTGGAGGGCAACTAACCTTTCAGCAGTTTCGAGTTGCTTATTAGGGTCAAGTTCTTTTCCCTTGATAGCTTCACGTATATCTTTAGCTAAATCTCCGATTCCTTTTGTGCCTGTTCCTAAAAGTTTACTTATCCAACTCATCTTAATAATAGTATAAAATATGCAATCATTACGTTTAAATTAACAAGAACTAAATTCCATTGCTTCGCTACGAATACCTGTGGCAATGATAATAATCCTGCAAATATATAAAATACCACACCTTGTGTCTGTGGGAGTAAATGAGGAGCTGTGATAAAGAAACCTGTCCCCATATACCCTAATCTATTGGCAATCCTTTCTAAAGGCGTTAAACGTCTTTCTTTGACTAAACTCCTTAATATTGTACTTTTAAATTTATTTACCATCGAGCTTTGTATCCTCTAATATCGTAGTGAGTAAACGTTTTATATGCTTTGAGTCCTCCTTGAACCATCTTGCCTTCAGAAATCAAATACTTTATTATATTGGCAACTTCATCGGGTGTTTTAGATTCAACGACAATGTCAGCAGCTTTAGCGAATAAGTGTTGGCTCTTTGTAGAAGAACCTCCTATCTTACGATTATACTCAAGGCTTCTGTATGCCGAATTAATTGAAATAGGCACTCCTAAATAGTCTCGTAGTACTTGTAGATTGTCTGCCAAATCAAGAACATTAGGCAATAAAGCAATAGGCAATTCGCTACCATCTTTACAATCAAACTCTGACAAACTAAAATTCTCTGTTATTCTCATTTATTTTTTTTATTCATTATAACCCACTTTTGAATAGTGTACCCAATAGTAACAAGCATCAAGGTAATCTTTAAGACTACGTCTAAATTGCTCATAGATATACCAAACGTTCCGATACTTAATGCGTACACTTTCAAATCTTGAGTCATATTTTTAGAACTTTAAAGATTGATAATTAAGACCCATAAAGCTATGGATTCCTTCTGTTTCTATCTCTACACTATAAGACTTCCAACCATAAGGGTGGTCGATAGATGTTACAGCAGGCACAATTACATTGCCTTCTTCGTCTAAAACTGCTTCTTCTTCTATTGTAGTAATCCCCTCTGCGTTCCATAAAACGTCTACAAGGTAGTCTGTACCAAATACAGCCTCTTCTACCACTTCTCCTTCTTCGTTGATTACAGCCTCTGAAATAACCTCATAGCCTAACTCTACAATAGTGTGGGAGTGAGTTGGATAGTTGTTTCCATCTTCGTCTTGTGCTACTCCTAAACCTTCGATTTTCTCGATTGCCTGTTCTTTACTGTTGAATGCGTATTTACCGATTTTCATTTTATATTGATTTTATATTTATTACCCTTGTTTTTATTATAGGTGTATTTGTTACACTTGTGTTAATTTACTAATGCTTGACATTCTGCATCGCTTAAAGCAGTATCATCTATTGTAAAGTTGTTTATTTTTAATTCAGTATGTTGTCCGTAAAAATGTAAAGAACCTAAATCTCTTTGTGTTGTCAATGTTCCACTTAAACTTGAACCTTGTACGAATACTTTATATGAATTACCGTCTACTCTAATTACGAATTTATTAGTACTACTTGTAATTCCGCTTACTGGATAACCTCCATCTATATGATTGTATAGTCTTATACCTCCTACATTATTTCTTATTGTAAAAGATGTTAAATTACTGCTATTCCTTATTCCTGCAAAAACCTTATTATTATCATTTACATTCAAATCAGCATCTAAAAATAAAGTGTAAGAATTACCAATATTCAAAGGAGTTAAATCTAAATATGTTGGTATTGTATCGTAAACCCTCGTTACTGCACTTCCAGATGTAGGAATATACGATGTAGCGTAACTGCCTTGTTCTAATTGTGCTCCGTAAATATAAATTGCTTCCCCATTTCCAGTATAAGAATTTTCATTTGAATTGTTATTTATGTATAAAGCAAATTGACTATTTGTCGTTGTTGGAGTAAATTTAAAACCTATCCTATACCAACCATTATCAAACGCTTCCACGATAGCATCAGAAGAACCATTGGTTAAGTTATAAGTTTCATCATCTAAATTAAAATTTAATGTAGCACCAGTATATCCTTCGACTAATCTAATATATTTAGAATTATATTTTTTTACAAAACACGAAATATAATATGGTTGACCAGAAGTAACCGAAGAAGATAAAGTATCGTAAGATGCGTGTTGAGAATTACTTGAATTTACCGTACTTAATGCTGCATTTAAAGTTCCGTCTGGACTTACAGTTTGATTATTAGCGACTGTTACATTTAATTTAGACCATCCAGTATCAATATCTTCACTTCTTGGAATTAAATTACTCCTACTTGGCTCTAACAACAAAGCACCTTTAGTATTATCCTTATAATCTATTCTTGGCTCGTTTGCACCTACTGTTTCGATTAAACCTTGTTTGTTTATTGTTGTCGCACTTGATGAACGCTCAAAGTTAAAAGGCAAAGGCTTGTAATTTCTGTTCTCGTCATTGTATGCAAGGATAGTACCTTCTTTTCCGTACCATTCTCCGTTACCAAATTTTAATGTATTCGCCATCTTATAATGTGTTTAAATTTAATTCTGTTACTATTTCGTTTAATGAACGATAGCTTGTCATATATTCTAATTCTTCGTCTGTTAGTGCTGTATCGTAGTAGCCAATTTCTTTGGTTTTTCCGTAGAAATCACCAATATTATCCGACCTACTAAATAAAATTTCACTTAAAGTTCCGTTTGAAATCATTGTTGTATTTGCACTTTGACCAACCTCAAACCCATCAATCCACATCGCAAAATCTCCGCTTTTATATTTAAAACACACCTTACTATTTGTTATAGAAGAATTTATATTATATGTAAAAACAACTAAAGATGAAGCTCCAACCCTATAAACTGCTGCTAATTCATTTGATGAAGCAGTATATTGAATATTTAAAGTATTTTCATAAGCGTTTGAAGAACTATTTTTTATAGATATTATTTTAAAAGTTCCATCATTAGCATTCGCAGCTATATTAGCAAACAATACTCCCTCACTATCATTAAACACTTCCGAGTTTCCAGAACCATTAGCAGTTTCAGCTACACGAGTTTGGATTGAACCTTGTGTTGGGATGTAGGAAGATGCTACGTTTCCACTTTCTAATTGTGCGCCCCAAATATAGATACCACTTGTGCCATCTCCTTGATATGAAATTTCATTGTTATCAGATAATAATTGAATTACGTTGTAAAAAGTTGTTGCAGTTGCAGTAACTTTTATTGAACACCTATACCACCCATTACCATAACTTTGAATAGAAGCATTAGAGTTACTTTGTAAATCTACAATTCCATTTTCTAAATCAAATTCAGCATATCTTAAAAATGAAGCATTGTCAAATCTTAATCTTATTTTTTTTCTGCCATTTTTCTTTACAAAAACAGAACTTACATAATCTTGAGCAGAAACGCTTGATGTATGATACAATAAATGTGAATTATTATCTGTGTTTTCAGTAAGTTTATAAGCGTTTAAAACTCCTTCTGGAGATATGGATTGATTAGAACTTGCGGATGACCTTGTTTTAGTCCAATAAGCATTACTAAAATCTTCTGAATAAGTTACATAGTTTGTAGCTGCCTTTTCCAAAAGAAATACACCATCTTCGCTATCTGTATAATCTATTCTTGGCACATCTCTACCAACTACTTCTATCAAACCTTCTTTGTTTACTCTTGTAGCAATACTATCTCTCTCAAAAGAGAAAGGCAAAGGTTTATAGTTTCCGTTTTCATCATTGTACGCAAGTGATGAGCCTTCTTGATTTGCCCATATTCCGTTTCCATATTTAAGTGTTTGTGCCATATCTATTCTATTACGTAGTTTTGTCCTTCTGCCATTGCTCTAAAGCTATCCCAAGACGTTAATTCTTCTAAATCTATATCTGTTGTGTCGTAGTATCGTAGTTGTTTGGTGTTTCCGTAGAAAGGGAAAGCACCATCGCCTCTTTGAAATCTTAATACATTTAAAGTTCCNTTAGGAAATGTTGATGCTAACGTNTCTGAAANTATCTCAAACCCATTAACCCAAAAAGAAACGTCATTTTCTTTATATTTTATTAAAGCCTTACTAAATATTGTAATATCGTTTAATGTAACACCATATNTTTCTCCGACACCACCTACATATAATAATGCTTGTAAAACGTTAGATGTACTCCTGTATCTTAATTGTATAATATTTGAGTTACTTCCGTCAGAAATTGTAATGTTTCTAAATGTTAAATCATCAGCCAACGCACTTATCTCCGCCATCAAAACCCCCTCTGAATCGTTAAACGTATCTGATAAGTCTCCTGTGCTTCCTGCTAAATCTGCTGCACGTGTAACGGCACTTCCGTTAGTTGGGATATACGATGTAGCGTAACTGCCTTGTTCTAATTGCGCACCGAATATTAATAAATCTCTTGCAGTCGCTCCTCCATTAGTATTTATATTAAAAAAACCGTTAGTAGATGATGTTTTCTCTACAACTATTCTTTGCCAACTTCCATTTAGAGTAAAAAGTGTTTCTCCACCTCCAACAAATAGTTGTATTGTTTCCCCACTTACACCTTTAACATATAAACTTCCAACTATATCTCCAGTTGATGTAGTGTTTGTATATATGTTTTGACTAAAACTTGTAAACAATAATCTACTTGCGTTTTGTGTTCCGTCTGGAGATATTGCATAATTAGATGTTACATATAAATTTCCAGAGTTCCATCCAGAAAAATCGTTAGATTGAGTTATATAGTTTGTCCTACTCGGCTCTAACAATAAACTAGGGCAACCTCCATCTGAATAGTCTAATCTTGGTACGTTTGAACCTACTGATTCTATAAATCCGTTTTTATCTATTCTCGAACCTGCCGAGCCTCTTGTAAAATCATCAAAGTCAGCATCTGCTGAATTAGGCATAACTCCGTAAGCAGTTCCTGCTTTTACACCACTCGGTACGTATAAATATTTTAATCCCATAGTTTTATTTGTTTTATATTTCGATACAAGTTAAAGACTCAAGAGAACCACTATCAGCATCAACTCTATCCTTAAAGTCTTTTATAATAATTTTGTCAGCGTATGCGTTACCCCAACCTTTTAACGAAGTTCCTTGTCCCCACTCGGAATCAAAGCTTGCTATTCCCCAATCTATTGAATTTGCCATTTTCTATCTTTTTCAAGAACACTTTAAGTTTCTCCTTATTGTCTTCTTTTGGTTTATATTGTTTCTTTATCCTAAATTCCATCCGTGAAATATTGTGTCTTTATCAGGACTAATATCTTCGTTTGTGTTGCTATAATATTCAGGGAACAACGTAGAGGCATTACTCTCCATATAGTCGATAAATCTGTTAGTATAGTAGTTAGCGTAATCTCTTTCTTTCTGTACCAAGAAATCTACCTCTTCTTTACTTATCGTAGACCCATTAGATACCTCGCTTCTATATACACCTCCGTTAGCAATAGTATAAGATGCAAATGGTAAATACTCTGCCATAGAGAAATGAATCAACATAGGCTGGATAAAGTTGTTTACAAGGTCTAAATAGTTACCTGTTAAATTGCCAGCTATAATATCGTTGCTAATCTTGTTGTACAAGTCTGTGCCTAAATAATTTTGGATATGAATTTCTTGTGCCAATCTAATGAATTGAATGAACTTATCCGTATCTACATTACCGCTTATCGCAGTATTCTTTACTAAATCGGCTTTCTTTATAAATAATGCTTTTGCCATATCTTATTCTGTTTGAGATGTTGGTTCTTCTTCTATCGGCAATTCTTGTTCTGTATCGGCTTCAGAATCCTTTTTAACGCCTGTTTCCTTCTCTATCTCTGCCTCACTGATAGCGTTAGTCAAGTCGGTAAATTCAAGCGGCTGTAACGTCTTAAAATACACATCTAAATCGATACCGTTAAATTCAAGAATCTCCTCAATCTCATCAAGGATAGTTACCTGTAAAGGTCTGATTACTGTATTGTCCATAAGAACAGATGCAGTCTGCAATTCTTCTGCGTTGTTACCAAGACCTGAAGAGTCCTTAATACCTACAAGCATAGGAGATACAATTCGATGGGACACCATAACTTTTCTCATACTCTCATCCGATAGGAATTGGTACTGCTGGTGGGCATCACTTAATTGTACTGGCTCTATACTTGCCGACAACTCTTTAGAATCATTAAAGGCTAATATAAATCGCCCTGCGTTACTTGACCCTGAAAACTTGTCGTATATTCTTTGCTCAATAGCACTTCTTTCTTCTTCAGTAGGCACTCCATTGTTAAAGTTAATCAACATACTTGGAGCTAAACCATTCTGAATGTTATTTATGTGGTAGTTTGCAATCTCTTCTTCCAATTCAGCATACTGAATACCTCCTTGATAATCCACAGGAGAGTAGTAAAAGTAACCTGCCTTGTAAGGCTTGATGTAAACTATCTCTATATTTTCTTTAGAACAACCAAATGCAGGTATTCTCTTTACGTTCTTTTTAGAGTTACTTACTTCTGACCAATCGTTAGAGTAGTAGTAAGCGTTAATCTTTCCTTTAGCATCTGCTTTTTCAGCTCTTAATGTTTGCACAGGAATATGCTCTACTTGTGCGATACGACTCCTATCTTTAGAATAGATAACTTGAAATGCTGCATTCCCCATCATCTTATAATCGTAACAAACACTCTTTAGGCACTTCTTTGAGAATAGTGACTTCATTTCAGCATACTGTTCAGGCTTACTGTCTCCATCAACTGCATCTAATCCTTTACCATAAATCATATCTGCAATTCCATTAATCGCAGCATTATTCGTAGGAGAGCCATTATATCGGTCAATCAAGTATTGGAAGTAGTCATTGTCTTCTCCATACTCTACCCAATCTCTGTTTTGTACTTCTACAACTTCAGGTCGTGTATAAGAAGAGAAATTTACTACGTGAACCTTGCCTTGCTTTTTAGCAGCTTTAGGTTGTCTGTACTTGTTTACATTGCGTTTTGCCATAATTGTATATTATAATACTATAAATTCGTTGTCAAAAGTATCTTCTGTTACATACTCATCTTTATGTACATCGAACTTGTCATAGTCTGTTTGATTCGTACAAAATATCGTGTCTCTATAAATAACATCGCCTGATTGATTGGCAACCTCCATAGAATAGTTAGTGCCTTCTACTAAAGAAAAAGCTGCTGATGAAAGAGTCATATACCCATCTGAATTAGAAACTCCTACACTTACGTTTGTTGAGGTTCTTGTATTCTTGTTAGTCAATGTCAGAGTAACAGATGATGCTGCTTCTCTTGGTATAAACTTTATGTTTTGGACTGATGCTGTTGTTAAGATTTTCATACAATCAAGTAATACAGAAATAGCGATTTGTTTGCAATAAAAAAAGGGCAACATAATGTCGCCCCTTTCTCGTGTCTGTAAGTATCTTAATGATTAAGAACCTATAACAATTGTTACGTCTGCCGTTGGAAAGTCCCAAGTAGTAGATAAAACTTCAGTAGGAGCAAGAAATTCAGCAGGAGAAGTTTCCATTCCTGTGAAAGAAAGAGTATATCCACTCATATCCCCCATAGCACCACCTGTTACGATAGTACCACCTGATACGTCAGCTCCGTGTTGTCTCCCTACCAAGAAAAGATTTCCGTTGTAGTCCTCAACAATTACTTGTGGGTTTGTAGAAGCAAGAAGTTTAACTGCCTTATTATCTACTGCTGATAATTTAGGTAAAGTTAAGTTCAATACTTGCTCGTAGAAAACTGTTCCGTTCTCTCTTGAAGAGTTAATAGTTTGCTCGAAAGTCGAGTTTCCTTTAAGGTCATATTTATAAACAGTACCTGCTGCGGTAACGTCGTCAATAGTATCGTCAGTAGCGTCTTTCACCCATCCGATAGATGTTCCCTCGTCAAATGTAGCGAAATAAACTGCTTTAAGTCCTCCAACAGAGTCTTTACAGTTTAATGCTCTACCATCAGAGATAAATGTACAAGCCATAATGTTATATTTTTTTAGGTTAATAAAAAAGGGATAGGCAGAACCCACCCCTTTATTAAATTAGTTATTCAGTTAATTATGCAGGAGTGTAAAGTACGATGTCAGAACCGATTCCGTATTGCACAGAAGCAGTAAATCTCATAATTACTCTTACATTTTGAGAACCATCAAGGTCAGCCATATCCAATACTTTAACTTCGTTAGTATCATTCAAGATACCTGTTCCGAAGAATAAGTTAGATTTTTCAGCAGCTACGATGTAGTTGTTAGACAATCCGTTTGCTACGAAGATTTTTACTCCGTCAAACATCAAGTCTCCCATCGCTTGGTTAGTTCCTTGTCCACCTACACCATTTGCACCTACTCCGTTAGCAGCAAAGCCACCTAAAGCACGTACATAAGCACGATAAACATTTTGAGCTACATACAAGTGAAGGTCTTCAGACCCATACAATGCAG
>JGI26080J50196_1000317_pt1 | contig 21852 bp, 19 predicted proteins | sample SaaInl0LU_22_DNA_FD_50196 | JGI IMG/M metagenome (IMG submission 50196)
CGCATCAAGGAACCCAATTTAACAAAAACATAGGGCCAGTGGGCCCATGGCGCAGCGCAACTCGGATTTTGTCTTTCCCTTGCCCTTTGCCGCATTATGTTGCACGAACAGCGCGGCGCACTGCCGGGGTACAAAGGAATGAGACTATGGCTGACACAAGTTTAGATATCGACACACATCCAACTCAAGATATTTCGGTCCGCGAAGTATTTGGAATTGACACAGACATGGTCGTGAAAGGCTTTGCCGAACGCACCTCACGCGTACCAGATATCGACAGCACCTATAAATTTGACCCAGATACCACTTTGGCCATCCTCGCAGGCTTTGCCTACAACCGCCGCGTCATGATCCAAGGCTATCACGGCACAGGGAAATCGACCCATATTGAACAGGTCGCCAGCCGGTTGAACTGGCCCGCGGTACGGGTGAACCTCGACAGCCATATCAGCCGTATCGACCTCATCGGGAAAGACGCCATCAAGCTTAAAGACGGCAAGCAAGTCACCGATTTTCAAGAAGGTATTTTGCCCTGGGCGCTGCGCAATCCCACTGCGATTGTGTTTGATGAATATGACGCCGGGCGCGCGGATGTGATGTTCGTGATCCAACGGGTTTTGGAAGTGGACGGCAAGTTGACCCTGCTCGATCAAAACCAAGTGATCAACCCACACCCCTATTTCCGTATTTTTGCCACAGCCAATACCGTGGGTCTTGGCGATACCACGGGGCTTTATCACGGCACGCAGCAAATCAACCAAGGGCAAATGGACCGGTGGAGCCTGGTGTCTACCTTAAATTATCTCTCCATTGAGGCAGAATCTGCCATCGTTCTTGCCAAGAACCCGCATTACAATACAGAAAGCGGCCGGCGCACCATCAAGCAGATGGTTACCGTCGCCGATCTCTCACGCACCGCCTTCAAAAACGGTGATCTCTCTACGGTGATGTCACCGCGTACGGTCATCGCCTGGGCACAAAACGCTGAGATTTTCCGCAATATTGGCTATGCCTTCCGTTTAAGCTTCCTGAACAAATGCGACGAGCTGGAGCGCCAAACAGTCGCCGAATTCTACCAGCGCTGCTTTGACGAAGAATTGCCAGAATCGGCCGTATCGACGAGCATGTCGTAAGCACCCTAATGCAGCGGGCCCCAAGTGGATCACATTGATGCAAAATAACGACAATCCTGCCGATCCGTTCAAAAAGGCACTGGCCGAAGCCACCAAGGTTATGGCCGATGATGCCGAACTGTCGGTGACCTATTCGGTGGATCCTCCGGGCTCTACCAGCGACTCCATCCGCCTGCCACAAGTCAGCAGGCGGCTGAGTGCGCAAGAGGTGCGTTTGGCCCGCGGCACCGCGGACGCTCTGGCCCTGCGCCATAAATTCCACGACGCAAGCACATTCGACCGCTATGTCCCGCAGGGGCAAATGGCCCGCGACATCTATGATGCGATGGAAACGGCGCGCTGCGAAGCGGTTGGTGCCCGCGCCATGCCCGGCACCCATACCAATATTGATGCAAAGATTGAGAATGAAGCTTTGCGTCAGGGCTTTGGCGATATTCGCGAAGCAAGCCAAGCCCCATTGGCCACGGCCGCCGGCTATCTGGTGCGCCACATCGCCACCGGGCGCGACCTGCCCCCCGATGCTGCCAATGTGATGAACCTGTGGCGCGATTTCATTGAAGGGCAAACCGGCGGCAGTCTCGGCTCAATCGAAGAAATTTTGGCCGATCAAGCAGAATTTGCAAAGTTTACCCGCAAGATCATCCAAGATTTGGGCTATGGTGACCAACTCGGCGACGATCCCGATTTCGAAGATGAGGACGCCGAGGATCAGGCCGAAGCAGATGAAGATCAAGACGATCAACCCGACAGCACCGGCGAAGACGATGATGCTGAAGAGCAAGATGACGCCAATCCAGAACAAAGCCAAGACAAACAGCAAGATGCCTCAACGGCGCAAGTCTCTATGGATGACATGGCCGATAGTGACATGGGTGAAGAAATGGAGCTTCCCGAGGGCGAAGCCCCTCTGGAGCCACCAGCACCGCAACCCGTTTCTGATGCAGATCCACAATATATGGTCTATCGCACAGAATTTGATGAAGAAATTCGGGCGGAAGATTTGGCCGAACCGCAAGAGCTGGAACGTCTGCGCGCCTATCTCGACCAACAGCTGGAACCTCTGAAAGGGGCCGTCAGCCGTCTGGCCAACAAGCTGCAGCGCCGCCTGCAGGCACAACAAAACCGCAGTTGGGAATTCGATCTTGAAGAGGGCACCTTGGACGCAGGTCGTCTGGCTCGGGTGATTGCCAATCCCACAACGCCCCTGTCCTTTAAGGTCGAAAAAGACACGGAATTCCGCGACACTTGCGTGACGCTCTTGCTCGACAATTCCGGCTCTATGCGCGGTCGCCCCATCTCCATCGCGGCCATCTGCGCCGATGTGCTGGCCCGCACCTTGGAGCGTTGCAGCGTGAAGGTAGAGATTTTGGGCTTTACCACCCGTGCGTGGAAAGGCGGGCAAAGCCGTGAAGAATGGCTCGCAGAAGGCCGCCCGCAGGGTCCAGGTCGCCTTAATGATCTGCGCCACATAATCTACAAAAGCGCCGATGCCCCTTGGCGCCGCGCCCGGCCCAATCTTGGGTTGATGATGAAAGAAGGGCTGCTCAAAGAAAATATCGACGGCGAAGCCCTCGAATGGGCGCATCGCCGCATGGCCGTCCGCCAGGAATCGCGAAAAATCTTGATGGTGATTTCCGATGGTGCGCCGGTCGATGACAGCACGCTTTCAGTCAATCCGGCCAATTATCTGGAAAAACACCTGCGCGATGTGATTGCCATGGTCGAAAAGCGCAAGCAGGTTGAGCTCTTGGCAATTGGTATTGGTCATGACGTGACACGCTATTATGACCGCGCGGTCACCATCACCGATGTGGAACAATTGGCCGGCGCCATGACCGAACAGCTCGCCGCCCTGTTCGAGAGCGACGCGCGCGCCCGGGCCCGGGTTATGGGCCTCAAACGGACCGGATAGACCCAAATCGCAAATTGCCCATTGCCGCAAAGCCGGCCTTGGCTCAATCTGCACGCATCATCTGCTGCCGAGCAAGGAACCCTTCCATGTTTCAAACCTTCGATTCTCCCACCACTCCAGAACAAGGCCCGCCGCGCTTGGCCAAATTGCGTGGCTGGATGGCACAGCAGGAATTGAACGGCTTTATCGTCCCGCGGGCCGATCGCCACCAAGGCGAATATGTAGCCTCCTGCGATGAGCGCCTGTCTTGGCTCACCGGCTTTACGGGATCTGCTGGATTTGCCTGCATTTTGGAGGCCACAGCGGGCATCTTTATTGATGGTCGCTATCGGCTACAGGTATGTGAGCAGGTGGCGGAAGATTTCACGCCGGTGCATTGGCCCGAAACATCGTTACATGAATGGCTTGCAGAAAATGCCGCGCCCGGCGCGGTGATTGGCTTTGACCCTTGGCTTCATACGGTGGAGCAGATCGAGACTCTGCGCACGGGATTGGAAGGTTCTGGTATTTCACTGGTGGCCAGTTCCAATGGGATTGACGCCATTTGGACAGATCGCCCGGCTCCGCCAAACGCCCCGGCCTGGGCGCATCCGCCGCATCTTTGCGGCGACTCCGCTGAAGAAAAAACCCGCCGCTTGGGCGCTGCCATTGCCACGCAATCTGCGCAAACCGCTGTCATCACCCTGCCCGATAGCCTGTGTTGGTTGCTCAATCTGCGTGGCAGTGATGTGCCGCGCACGCCGATTGTCCATTGTTTCGGGCTCCTGTCCGACAATGGTGCGCTGACGCTCTTCGGCGATGAAGCAAAATTTGCAGATTTGACGCTGCCGGACACTGTAACACTTGCCCCTTGGGACGCCTTTTCCAGACATCTTAAAGATCTCACGGGCACTGTTTTGATTGAACCGGCCTCCCTACCCCAAGCTGCATTCGATGCGCTAACGGCGGGCCCCGCAAAGATTTTGCGCGGTCTCGATCCCTGTAGCCTGCCGAAAGCCTGCAAGACACGCACCGAACTGGACGGTTGCCGGGCGGCGCATCTGCGCGATGGCGCGGCCATGGTGCGGTTTCTGGCTTGGTTTGACGGGGCCGACACCTCCCATCTCACTGAAATTGACATTGTCACCCAGCTTGAGAACTGCCGCGCCGCCACCAATCTGTTGCATGACATCAGCTTTGACACCATCAGCGGATCTGGCCCACATGGGGCCGTGGTGCATTATCGGGTCACCGAGAAAAGCAACCGCCCCTTGGACGCTGACAGTCTTCTGTTGGTCGACAGCGGCGCGCAATATCAAGATGGCACCACCGATATCACCCGCACCCTACCAATTGGCAGCCCCAGCCTTGAGATGCGGCAGGCCTTCACCCGTGTTCTGAAGGGCATGATTGCCATATCACAGCTGCGTTTTCCCAAAGGATTGGCGGGCCGCGATATCGATGCCATCGCCCGCGCGCCCCTCTGGGCCGCAGGGCAGGATTATGACCATGGCACCGGGCATGGGGTTGGCAGTTTTCTGTCGGTTCACGAAGGGCCGCAACGGCTGTCACGCGCCGGCAATGTCCCACTGCAACGGGGCATGATCCTCTCGAATGAACCGGGATATTATCGCCCCGGCGCCTTTGGCATTCGCATCGAAAACCTCATCACCGTTATAGATGCAGAGCCTGTGCCGGGCGGCGATGATCGTGCCATGCTGGCCTTTGAAACACTCACCTACGCACCGATTGACCTGCGCTTGGTTGAAATATCCGAACTGACAGATCGCGAGAAAAAATGGCTGAACGCTTACCATCAAGAGGTCTATGCGAAACTTGCGCCTCTGCTCGCGCCCGAAACAGCTCAATGGTTGGCNGAGGCCACCCGTAGCATTTGACACAGGCCGCAGAGAATGGGACAAGAGCCCATCATGACAGAACATATAAAAATTAGAGCCTTGTCCGGCAAATGGTCCATTCGTGCCGCAGGCGCGGTTATCGCAGAAACCCGCGGAGCCTTAGAGCTCACAGAGCGGGGCTATGATCCGGTGATCTACTTTCCCCGCGATGACATCGCCATGGCATTTCTGGATCAAACAGACAAAACCTCCCATTGTCCGCATAAGGGCGATGCCAGTTATTTCTCGATCATCACCAAAAATGGACCGATTGAAAACGTGGCTTGGAGCTATGAGACGCCAAACGAAGCGGTGGCCAAAATCAAGCACCATTTGGCGTTTTACCTCAATGATAAGATCACCATAGAACAGGTCTAAACCGCACCCAACAAAGAGCGCGCCGCCCCGCGGGCCTCATCGGTGACCACATCCCCCGCCAACATGCGGGCGATCTCATCCACCCGCTCTTGCGGCGTGAGAGCCACGACGGTTGAGAGTGTTTTGTCCTGCTCCACCCGTTTCTCAACGCGCCAATGGGCCGAACCNAGCGCCGCGACCTGCGGGGAATGGGTCACNACTAAGACCTGCCCATCTGCCCCNAATTGNGCCAAACGCCGGCCAACCGCATCGGCGGTGGCGCCCCCGACACCTCTGTCTATTTCATCAAAAATCATGGTGCGCTGCAAAGNNCGCTCCGACAAACANACTTTGAGGGCCAAGAGAAAGCGACTCAATTCACCGCCAGAGGCGATTTTTTCCAATGCACCCGTGGGTGCGCCNGGATTGGTGGCCACGGTAAAGGCCACCGTATCAGTGCCATTTGGCCCCGCATCGCTTGGAGAAATTTCTGTTTTGAACACCGCACGTTCCATCTTNAGCGGCGCCAGTTCTGCGGCCATGGCCCGATCGAGCGCGTCGGCTGCCGATAGCCGTGCGCCATGCAGTCTCTCTGCCGCGTGCATATAAGCNGTTTCAGCTGCCTCCACCTCGCGTTGCAAAGCATCCAATCCGGCTGTGCCACTGGTTAAAGTCTGCAGCTTCGCGCTCAACTCCGCCGCAACAGCCGGCAGCTCGTCGGGCAATACCGCGTGTTTGCGGGCCGCAGCACGAATAGCGAATAATCTTTCCTCAGTCTGTTCCAGCTCGGAGGCATTAAAACTCAACCCCTGCAGCACACTCTCAATTTCTTGCTGGCTCTGCCCAAGCATATTCAAAGCCCCATCAAGAGCCTCCATCGCCGCATCCAATTGACCGTCAAGATGCTCCGCCGCTTCCACGAGCCAACGGCTGGCATCGCTGATCTGCCCCTCTGCGCCCTGGGGTGACAGCGCTTGATGGGCCTTTGTTACATCTGTGCGGATTTTGACAGCCGCCTGCATCAAACGACGTTTGGAATCCAACTGACTTTCATCGCCAGGCTGCACATCCAAAGCCTCCAGCTCGTCGACAGTATGGCGCAGATAGTCTTCCTCTGCCGCCAGCGCCTCGATCTTTGCAGCCAATGCCGTGCGTTCCGCCTTGGCCAGGCTAAGCGCACGCCAGGCCTGGCGTGTCTCCTCACGCAGCGGAGCGGCTTGGGCGAAATCATCAAGTAATGCCATATGGCCTTTAACATTTAACAGGCCGCGATCATCGTGTTGCCCATGGAGCTCTAGTAATGTCTCGCTGATTTGGCGGAGAACCTGCCCCGAGCACCTGCGATCATTGACAAAAGCAGTCTTGCGCCCATCGCGGTTGTTGATCCTGCGCAGGATCAACTCGTCTTCCGGTTCGATCCCGCTGTCTTTGAGAATTTCATTCACGGGATGGTCGGCAGGCAAGTCAAACCAGGCAACCACCTCGCCCTGCTCAGCGCCCTGACGCACAAGCTCCGCCCGACCGCGCCAGCCCAAAACGAAGCCGAGACAATCGAGCAAAATGGATTTGCCCGCTCCGGTTTCCCCGGTCAATACATTGAGCCCCGGCTGAAATTCCAGCTCCAAATGGTCAATGATCAATATGTCACGAACGCTTAACCCACGCAGCATCGCCGCCTCGCTTTGGTTATAACCATTGGCCCTTGATCGTCTGCCGGTAGATGGTCGACAGCCAGTTTTGCCCGCCCGCATCCGGAAGCAGACCCTCGCCACTCAGCAAAATTAAACTGTCCTTATGCCATTGCGTGCTGCTATAGCTTTCTTGCAAAATCGCGGCCGCCGATTGCGCCTCACCCCTCAAACCCAAAGACAGGTAGCATTCGATCAAACGATATAAAGCTTCTGGTGTTTGTTCGGTCGTGCGAAACTCTTGCACCACTTTGCGAAACCGATTGACGGCCGAGGTGTAATATCCGCGCTGCAAATAATATCGGCCAACTTCCATCTCTTTGGCCGCCAAAAAGCTGAAGGCCATGTCAAATTTTTCTGCCGAATCTTTTGCGTATTTACTGTCAGGGTAACGCTCAATCAGCAGGCGCAATTCTTGTAAGGCCTTGACGGTCACGTCCTGGTCTCGGCCAACTTCCGAGATTTGATCATAATAGCTCAACGCCAAAATATACTGCGCATAGGCCGCGTCTTCAGCAGCAGGGAAGAAATCAATGTAGCGTTGCGCCGCGCTGCGACTGTTTTCATAGTCTTGATCTTTGTGGTAACTAAAGGCCTGCATTATGAGACCACGCTTGGCCCATTCTGAATAGGGGTAGAGCCGTTCAATCTCGCTAAAATACTTCGCGGCATCCTGTGGACGCTTCTTCGCGAGCCTATCCTCAGCCAAATCGTAAATCTCTTTAGCCGAATAGGTATCAATATCGATTTTCGGCTTACTTTTCAGCGTGCTGCATCCTGAAATCGCAACTGTCAAAAAACAAAGAAGAATCACATAGTGAGACCGCATGGTTACCCTCATCCTTAAGTCACAGACAGAGTTAGCACAGAAATATGTGTGGCAAAATGAAAGAGTTTAATTTTTTACCCACAAGCGTGCAGCTATGCGTAAATACGCACATCTTCTTGAGCCAATCCCGCTCCGGGCAGGCGCTCGGACATTTGCGCATCACAGTCCACCCTGCGAAACGCACCGGGTTGGCTAAAGAGCTTGCGCAGCAGCTTGTTGGTCAGCGTGTGACCGGCACGCCGCCCGACGTAGCGGCCAATAATCGGGCCGCCCGCAAGCGCGAGATCGCCCATAGCATCCAACATTTTATGGCGCACCGGTTCATCTGGATGACGCATGCCGCCAGGGCTCAAAACATCGGCGCCCTCAATCACAACTGCATTCATCAATGTTCCACCAAGAGCCAAACCGTTGGAGCGCATCACTTGCACATCAGAATTTCGGCAAAATGTCCGGCTATCGCAGAGCTCATGCACAAAACTACCATTGGCAAGATTGAGCGTTTTAGATTGCTGCCCAATCGCCGCATCTGGAAAATCGATTGAAAAATCCATCTCAATTCCACCGAAGGGCATCAAAGCCGCATAGGCGCCATTCTCTTGCACTTCGACCGTTTGCAGAATTTCCAACACCTGAACAGGTGCCGCTTGCTCAATCAGCCCAGCCTTCAAGAAGCCCCGAACAAACTCCAATGCGGAGCCGTCCATAATGGGCACCTCTGGGCCGTCCAGTTCAACAACAGCATTGTTGATCCCACAGCCGGCAATCGCCGCCATGACATGCTCCACAGTCGACACGCCCAGACCATCGGCATTGACCAAGCGCGTGCACAGCGCGGTGTGGACCGCACATTGCCAATTGGCGGAAATATAGGGATCTGCATCAGAGACATCTGTGCGCCGAAACCAAATGCCCGTCTGCGCCGCCGCAGGCCGCACGCGCAGCGTCACGTCACGCCCGCAATGCAGGCCAACGCCCGTGAAAACCACTTCTGATTTCAGTGTTTTTTGCAAAAGGACCTCAGGGTTTGAACGAAAACGGCTGCCGCATCGCTAGTTTGTGTGCCCGTTTTACGCAACTCACAGTTTGCAACCATTTGAAACATCCCCAAAGAGCCATCAGCAACCAAACGCCTTCTGCGGCCTAAAAACAAATAACTTATTAATTTTAAGCATGAAAAAGGCGCCTTTTGGCGCCTTTTTGCAATTCACTGTGATTTTTGGATCAATTGGCCTGTCGGCGTAAAAACGCCGGTATCTCAATTCTCTCATCCGCTTCATTGCCGGTCTCATCACCTTCATAGCTCTGCTGACCCAGGGAAGGTGTAGACGAACGCGCCTCGGAAGCCGGTGAGTCGCCCTGCCCCGTCATGCGATTAATCAAAGAATTTATCCCAAATTTACCTTTGGCCGGTGCCGCTGGCTCCCCGAAGCCACGTGGCTCTGCGGACATGCGCGGCTCCGCCGTCTCTGGCACACGCTCCACAGCTGCGCGCAAGCGCGCCATGGCTTCAGGCGTTGGCGTTCCGGGGGCCGCCGGAGCAAACGCCGCCGGAGCCTCAGGCTCGGGCACAACAATTTGCTCAGGTTCTGCCAATTGCGGCTGATAGGCTGGCGCGGGAATTTCATCCTGGGCAGTCTCAGTCGCAGCAACGCTGGGCGCTTCGGTCTCAATGTCAAATGGGAACTCCAGAGCAACAGGCTGCTTTGCTGTATGATCCGCTTCTGGTGCTGCATCTTCCATCGGTGCTGCTGCGCGACGCGATGGCAGTGCCGAGGCATGATTGGATTGATCGGCATCAATGCCCGTGGCGACCACAGAAACCCGCATCACCCCTTCCAAGGTCGTATCCAAAGTGGAGCCGACAATAATATTTGCGTCTGGATCGACCTCTTCGCGAATCCGATTGGCCGCTTCGTCCAACTCAAACAGGGTCAAATCAGCGCCGCCAGTGATGTTGATCAAGACGCCCTTGGCGCCACGCAGGCTAATTTCATCCAGCAAAGGATTAGAGACCGCTTTATCAGCGGCTTCAACCGCGCGGTTTTCGCCGCTGGCCTCGCCTGTTCCCATCATCGCCTTGCCCATTTCGTCCATAACGGCGCGCACATCGGCAAAATCAAGGTTGATGAGGCCTGGACGCACCATCAGATCTGTTACACCTTTAACACCCTGATAAAGCACATCATCTGCCATGCTGAACGCATCCGTGAAGGTGGTGCTTTCATTGGCCAGGCGGAACAGGTTTTGATTTGGAATAATAATCAGCGTATCGACAACTTTTTGCAGCGCTTCAACACCCTCTTCTGCCTGACGCATGCGTTTGCTGCCCTCAAACTGGAAGGGTTTGGTCACAACACCCACGGTCAAAACGCCAAGCTCACGCGCCGCTTGCGCAATAATGGGGGCCGCCCCGGTGCCTGTCCCGCCGCCCATGCCCGCAGTGATAAAGCACATATGCGCACCGGCCAGTTGGTCTACGATTTGTTCGATGCTTTCTTCAGCCGCCGCAGCCCCAATGGTGGCTTTGGCCCCAGCGCCAAGACCTTCGGTTACTTTCAGGCCCATTTGGATTTTCACCGGCGCTTTCGATTGCTGCAAAGCTTGCGCGTCGGTATTTGCAACCACAAATTCAACGCCCTCAAGCTCTTTTTCAATCATATTGTCGACAGCATTACCGCCTGCACCGCCAACACCGAAGACCGTGATCCGGGGTTTCAAGTCGTCTTGCTCGGGCATGGTTAAGTTTAGAGCCATAATTTTATCCACCTGCTTTGTCCGCACTGCTCTGCGGCACACACCTATTTTTAACGATTGTAACGCCAGTTTTGACTCGCGTCACGAAAAAAGTCTCTAATTTTACAAAATATAGCATTAAAAACTCCACAATACGCTAAATTTTGCTACACGCCATAGGGGCTTTTACCAATTATTCCGAAACCAGCGCAGCGCGCGACGCAGAGGGCGCCCTACCATTTGTGGTTGTGGCACCTCGAAATCCCACCATTCATCTTGCGGATGTGCCGCATTGAGCGCCAAGCCCACCACACCAGAAAAAGCCGGTCCAGTGGCCGCTTGCGGCAGGCCCTGAACCCGAATAGGGCGCCCAAGGCGCACATGTTGGCCCAATATACGCGCCGCCAAACCGTCAAGCCCGGGGATCTGACTGGCCCCACCGGTCAAAACGATTTGTTTACCCGGCAAGTTATCAAAGCCAGCCGCATCAAGCCGGTCACGGACATCTTCAAGAATTTCCTCAATCCTTGGGCGAATAATTCCGATCAGTTCTGATCGGCTAACTTGACGGCGATCATGTTCCCAATCGCCGCTGTTGCGCCCGTTTCAATCATCTCACGATCATCCACCTCCATGGCCATCGCGCCCCCGTGCAGGGTTTTGAGCCGCTCTGCCGAAGCGGTTGGAATTTGCAGACCCATGGAGATATCGCTGGTGACATGATCGCCGCCCATACGCACGCTGTCGGCATAAATCAGGTGTTTTTTGAAGAAAACAGAGACACCCGTCGCGCCGCCGCCCATATCAATGCAGGCCGCTCCCAGCTCTTGCTCATCTTCAACCAAAGCTGCATGTGCCGAGACATAGGCCGAAGAGGCCACGCCGGCCAACTCAACATCACAGCGTTTCACGCAGTGGTTGAGGTTTTGTATGGCACGTTCCTCCACGGTCAAAATGTGCAAATCAGCGGACAGATTTTGCCCGACATGGCCACGTGGATCGGCCATCCAAGCGCGGTCATCCAGAGTGAAATTAATCGGCTGCGCATGCATCACGGCACGGCTTTCGCCAAAATCTGGCAGATCGCAGGCGGCCAACACCCGACCAATATCCTGCGAATGCACCGCATCATCCTCGATCGAAACCTCGCCAAACACCCCATAGCTGCGCGGTGCCCCACCGGAAAAACAGCCAATCACGTGATCCACCCGCACCAGGGCCATTTTCTGAGCGGCTTGCAGCGCGGTGCGGATCGCCCGTTCGGTCTCTGCCATCGACTCAATTTCACCAAAGCGCATGCCCCGCGATTTGGTGGTGGCCGCACCAATCACCCGAAAGCTCGACTGCCCGGCCATGGAGCCAATGACCTCACCGGATGAAATTTCGCTCGGCCCATCAAACCGTAAAATCAAACAGGCCACTTTTGAGCTGCCGACATCCATCACCGCGATCACCCCGCGTTGAATAGCGGTGGTGCGCAAAGCACGCATGGCCCGTTGGGCTTGGTAAAGATCATTCATTTGGCAAACTCCGAAAATGTCACGCCCTTAACCTGCTTCAATCCCGCCAGAGCCTGCGGACGTAGACGCAAAGTAGGTCGGCGTGGATTGCGAAAATCCATCATCAAGATATCACGCTCAAACAGATCCTGCGCCGCGCTCAGCACGAGAACTTGCGCCAAAACAGGATCAGGATTGGCTTCTGGCAGGGCAATTGTTTGCCCATCAAGCAGCACCACATCCCAGCGCCGCTCACCAATGCGCACCAAACCGCGCAATCTATCGACGACCGGCGCGGCGGTCTGCAGCAAAGCCCGTGCCTCCGGCAGGGCCTCCAAAGCCCCCTCTCCGGCAATCAAAGGCAGATGCGCAAAATCAGCGCGCCGCTCAACCCGCCGCAACACCTCGCCCTGCGACGAGACCTAGTTGCAGGCCCTCGACTGTGCGCCAAATGAACTCTGGCGCAATTTCGCTGACCTGCACCGAAAGCAACCCGCCGGGGGATGCAATCACCGCAGCATGCTCCACCGAGGCGATATCCATGATCCAGCGGCGCATGGCCTCAAGATCCAATTCAAAAGCACTGATGGGAAAGAGATCGCCAAATTCTGTCCGAATTTCCTGGGCCAAGAGCGGCGATGCGCCCTCAATGGTCAAGGTTTGCAATTGGTGCACCGGTTGGTTTTGCACGCTGACCTGTGCCTCTTGGACCAAACCGCGCAGATAGGCCCGATTTTCATCATGGGACAAAAACATCCAAACCAAACCCACAATTGAAACGGCTGGCAGCCCCACCCGCACAAAGGCGCGAAAAATCGGTGTGAGCCACAGGCGCTGCATTCGGTAGCTCAGAACCGACGGTGCCGGATCCACCGCAACATAGGTGTCCACGCCACGTTTTGGCGCAATCAGTCGAGGGGGTGCACTTAACGGTTGCATGAGGCATCCTCCACCAAAAATTTGCACAAATCGGGAAAAGAAATACCCATTGCTTCAGCCTGTTCTGGCGAGAGCGACGTTGGTGTCATACCGGGCTGGGTGTTGGTTTCCAGCAGGACCAAACCATCCAACCCGCGGCCCTCGTCCCAACGAAAATCTGTGCGCGAGATTCCGCGGCAACCCAAAACCTCATGCGCTTTCAGCGCATAGTCCAAACATGCCGAGAAAATATCCTGAGGTAAATTGGCCGGCACGATGTGCTGAGACCCGCCTTCGACATATTTCGCATCATAGTCATACCAGCGATCGGTCAAAATATCCGTGACCGTCAGAGCCCGCGCGCCCAATACGGTTGTGGTCAACTCACGGCCCGGCGCGAAGGCTTCCACCATGACCACATCGGGCATATCATCGGACAGGGGCGGCGGGGAAAGCGCGCCCTCTTCGACCAAATAGACCCCAACAGAGGATCCTTCATTGTTAGGTTTAATCACATAAGGCAGTGCCATCGGATGCGTCTTGCCCAGATCTGCGCGTGCAATCAACAAGCTCTTGACGACCGGCAGGCCTTCGGCGCGAAAGACCTCTTTGGTTTTCTCTTTATCCATTGCCAGCGCTGAGCTGAGCACACCTGAATGCGTGTATGGAATTTGCATCCATTCCAGCACACCCTGCACACAGCCATCCTCGCCCCATCGACCATGCAGCGCGTTGAAGACCACATCGGGCTGCACCCGCTGCAAATCGGCAACGAGATCGGCGCCCGCATCAATCTCAACAACCCGATAGCCCACCTGCCGCAAGGCGGTGGCGCATTCTTGACCTGTCGACAGGGAGACCGCGCGCTCCGCGCCTAGCCCACCCATCAAAACGGCCACAGTCTTGGGAGTCCTGCTCGACATACCCACTGTTCTCGCTCAATATTTCGCCCTCTTTGGGGCTTTTGTTGCCGCGATTTGAATCGCGTTTAATCGTCCTTGGGGTCTCCGACCCTCATTACTTCCCACACTAACGTCAAACCACTCTTATCGTAAACCTTTTTTCGCACCAATTCCCCCAATGCTTCAAGATCTTTTGCCGTGGCCCTGCCCGTGTTAATTAAGAAGTTGGGATGTTTAGGTGACATTTGCGCCCCGCCCAGCTCAAGCCCTCGGCATCCGGCCGCGTCAATCAAGCTCCAAGCCTTAAGGTCGTGGATATCATCGGCCTGACCTGTCGAACTGAATCCGGCCGGATTGCGAAAGGTGCTGCCCGCGTACGGTCCTTGGTGGGCTGTGTCTCATCACGCTTGGCCAGTTGCGCCGCCATCTTTTGATGCAGCCGCTCCGGCTCGTCCCGGCCCAAAGCCCGCAAGGTGATATCGGTGATAACCACATCTTGCGGCAAATCACTGCTTCGGTAAGAAAAACCAAGGGTTTTCGCGTCATAGGATACCGCGCGGCCGGCTCTATCATAGCCACTTGCGCCGACAAAAGCATCAGCGATATATGACCCATAACAGCCGGCGTTCATCTTGAGCGCGCCGCCCAGAGTGCCAGGGATCGTGCGCAGAAACGTCAGATCAAGACCGGCCTCCGCCGCTTTGCGCGCAACATGGCTGTCCAAGGCCGCCGCACCGCAATGGATCCTATCACCGTCCATTTCAATCGCGTTGAAACCGCGCCCCAGACGGATCACCACCGCCCGCAACCCGCCATCCCGTACGATCAGGTTCGACCCAACGCCCATTGGAAAAATCGCATTTTCTTGTGGCAGTTGCGCCAAAAATTCGGCCAAATCCTGCCGATCAGCCGGTTGGAACACCGCATCCGCGGCCCCCCCCACACGCAGCCATGTGAGATCCGCCAAAGAGCGGTTCAGCGTCAAGCGCCCGCGGGGAGTTGGAAGAGTCATCATCTGCGCCTTAGTTAAGTCTCTTTGCTTAGACCGGATCATGGCCGCCAAGTCAAAGCCGTTAGGTCAAATCNCACTGTACATCTGTCCCCCAAAATGATCCATCCTAGGCCCATCGATCTGAGGAGACCNCATGCAACGTCTTTGGNTGGCCATCACGCCNCTTTTGTTCCTGCTGCTTTGGTCGGCNGGGTATGTCGTGGCCAAAGTGGCCCTTGTCGATGCCGCCCCCATGGCTNTGCTGGCTTTGCGGTTTGCGGCCGTTATTGCCATAATGGCGGCCTTATTTGCGATCTTGCGCCCACCGNTGCCCAAAACCCTCAGCGGTTACCTTCATCTTGGGTTTGTGGGGGTCTTGATGCAAACCGTCTATTTCGGCATGGCGTATTTTTCCTTTGTCAATGGCGTGGCCGCTGGCACCGCGGCGCTCATCTTCTCCTTGCAGCCCATTTTGGTTGCCCTTTTGGCGCCGCGCTGGACCGGCGAAGCGGTCAGCTGGCTGCAATGGTTTGGCCTTGCGATTGCCATGGTCGGCACCCTCACCGTCATCGTCGCGCGTCTGGAGATTGGGCCGCCGCCGCTGGCCGGCTTTGGTTTTGCCGCATTGGCCTTAGCCGGCATAACCCTCGCGACCCTTTGGGAAAAACGCTTTGGCTTATCGCATCACCCGGTGAGCGCCAATTTGATTGGCTATAGCGCCGGGCTCCTGGGGCTTTTGCCCTTTCTGAACTGGGCCGAAATTGCCGCGGTAAATTGGACGCCATCATTCTATTGGGCGCTGGCCTATTTGGTCATTGGAAATTCTGTAGTGGCGGTTGGTCTTTTGCTGGCTATGATCCGCGCCGGGCAAGTCTCTCGGGTTTCGACCCTGCTGTTCCTGGTCCCGCCGCTGGCCGCTTTGATCGCTTGGCTGACCCTGGACGAGCCAATGCCTCTTTTGGCTTGGGTAGGTCTTCTCGTGTCAGGTGGCGGGGTCTATCTGGCAACCCGCCCCAGCAAGGGTTCCGCCTAGCGCTTATTCAACCTCACCTGCCAGCCCGTGCGCCCAAGCAGAGATCGAGCCCGCCCCAAGGCAGATTAACATATCACCCGGTCTGCATTGCTCGGCAAGAAACGCGCCAAGCGCTGCTTCATCGGCAACCGCAACCGCGTTGCGATGCCCATGATTGGTCAATCCAGCGACAAGGCTGTCACGGTCCGCCCCCTCAATGGGCGCCTCGCCTGCGGCGAAAATATCCGTGATCCCAACCACATCTGCATCATTAAAACAGGTGCAAAATTCTTCGAACAGGTCACTGAGACGCGAGTAGCGATGCGGTTGATGCACGGCCATGATCCGGCCCGCATGTGATTGGCGTGCCGCTTTGAGAGCGGCGGCAATTTCCACAGGATGATGAGCATAGTCATCGATCACTGTAACCCCGTCAATTTCTGCCACCCGCGTGAAGCGGCGATTAACGCCCTTGAAACTGCGCAGGCCATCGCGGATCGTCTCCGCGCTCATACCCAAATGCAGCGCCACGGCCACCGCCGCCAGAGCATTCGAGACATTGTGATCGCCCGGCATTGGCAGGGTGCAATCGGCAATCACCCGGCCATCGCGCAGCGCCACATCAAAAAACGCCGCACCCTTTTCATAGGCGAGATTGACAGCCCGCACATCCGCTTGGGCGTTGAACCCATAGGTCATGACCCGGCGATCGGTAATGCGACCGACCAAAGCCTGCACTTCGGCGTGATCAGTGTTGCAGACAGCCAAACCATAAAATGGGATATTATGCACAAATTCGAAGAAGCCCTGGCGCAGATTGTCGAAACTGCCCCAATGCTCCATATGCTCAGGATCAATATTGGTGACCACGGCAATGGTCGCGGGCAGGCGATTGAATGTGCCGTCACTTTCATCTGCCTCAACGACCATCCATTCTCCCTGGCCCGTGCGGGCATTGGATTCAAACGCATGAATGACGCCGCCATTCACCACCGTCGGATCAAACCCACCCGCATGCAGCAAGGTTGAGACCATCGTCGTGGTGGTTGTCTTGCCATGGGTGCCGGCCACGGCCACATTCGACTTGAGCCGCATCAATTCCGCCAGCATTTCTGCACGCCGCACCACCGGCAAGCCGGCCTTGCGCGCCTCATCCAGTTCAGGGTTTCCCGGCTTGATGGCTGTGGAGACAACAATCACCTCAGCACCGGCCAAGTTCTCAGCCCTCTGCCCCAAAAACACGGTGGCGCCCAAACGCTCAAGCCGCCGGGTGATCTTTGAGGCTTTCAAGTCAGATCCCTGCACCCGGTATCCCTGATCCAAAAGAACCTCGGCAATGCCGGACATGCCAATGCCGCCGATCCCCACAAAATGAATCGCGCCAATGTCGCCGGGCAGTTTGGTTACTTTATTCATCACGTCTCCCCGGCCAAGGCCTCGATCATATCCGCAAGGGTGTTTGCCGCTTCAGGTTTGGCGCAGCGCAACGCCGCCTCGGCCATGGATTGGGCTTGAGGGCCATTGGTTAATATATCTTGAATTTCAGCGGCCAAAGCCTCGGGCGTAAAGGCGTCTTCGGTCAGAAGCCGCGCGCCCCCCGCCGCGACCAACTCGCGAGCATTGGCGGTTTGCTCATCACGAATGGCTGCCGCCAGCGGGACAAAAATCGACGGGCGGCCAATAACGGAGATATCGGCCACAGAAGAGGCACCAGAGCGGCTAATCACCAGCTGCGCCTCACTCATGCGCTCGGGAATGTCGTCGAAAAAAGACCGGACATCGGCGCGTAGCCCCATATCGTCATAGGCCGCCTGCACCCGCGCGCGATCCTCTTCGCGGGCCTGTTGAGCAATCCGCAGGTTGTTGAGCAAGCTCTTTGGCAATAACGCAATCGCCGCAGGCACCACATCCGATAAGATCCGCGCCCCCTGCGACCCCCCGATCACCAAAAGGCTCATGGGATGATCGCCTGGCTCGATATAGCCCGCAGCATGGCGCGCCAAAATCTCCGCGCGCACCGGATTGCCCACATGGTGCCCCGTGAGCCCGTGCGGCAATTCAGTCGGCCATGTGCCGCAGGCGATTTGATTGACCCGCGGCGCAAACAATTGATTGACGCGCCCCAGGACCCCGTTTTGCTCATGCAACATACAAGGCACACCAAGCGAGGTCGCAGCCCCCATCGCCGGTATCGCCGGATAACCGCCAAAGCCCACCACAACATTTGGCCGATCCCGGCGCATTTTGCGCCGTGCGGTGGTGATGCCCAATGCAATACGGATTGGAACCAAGATTTTGCTCATCAGCCCGCCCTTGGCAAAAGTGGCGCTGGAGACTTGCTCGATCACAACATCAGATGGAAACCCGCCCGTGTAGCGCGCGCCGCGGGCATCGGTGGACAAAACCACCCGCCAGCCACGCGCCAACATGACCTCAGCCACGGCCTGCGCCGGGAACATATGCCCGCCGGTCCCACCGGCTGCGAGAACCAAAAGAGGAGGTTGTGTCATATCAATATCCACGCATCACAGCGCTCAAAGCCCCTTGGGGGCGACTGCGCGTCAAGGCCAGGATCATACCCAGAGCAATGCCGCCGGCAATCAAAGATGAACCGCCATAGCTGACGAAGGGCAAAGTCATGCCCTTCGCCGGCAGCAAACGCACCGCAACACCCATGTTGATCATGGCTTGCACCCCAAACATGGACACCAAACCCGTCCCGGCCAGACGCACAAAAAGGTTCCGCTCTTGCACCAAACGGGCCAGCGTTCGCAGAACGATCACAGCAAAGAGCCCCAGAATGACGAGGACCATCAACACGCCGTATTCCTCAGCGGCCACAGCAATGATGAAATCCGTATGCGCATCGGGCAAGGACCATTTCACGGAGCCTTCACCGGTGCCCACACCAAACAAGCCGCCCTCCTGAATGGCATTGGCCGCATATCCAAGCTGGGTATTGGGATCCACGTCTGCCGCCATATAGCCGTCAATACGCCTCGCGAAATGCTCGCTGTAATTATAGGCGACAAAGCCGGCCAAAACCGTTGCGGCGGCCATGGATAGAATGAACAAAAGCGGCGCTCCGGCGCAAAAATACATAACGCCCCAAGAAAAGAGGATCAAACTGGCCTGACCAAAATCCGGTTGGAGCGCCAAAAACCCGGCGATCACCACTGCCACGGCAAAAGACATCATCCGGCCCGGAGGTCCGCCTGGCTCAAAGGAGGCAGAGATCAACCAGGCTGAAAACACAACAAAGACCGGTTTGATAAATTCAGAGGGCTGCACGGAGGCAAAACCAAACGAATACCAGCGTGTCGCGCCCTTGCCGAAATCTGTTCCGAAGATCGGCAGCAAGATCAACGCCAGGAGCGCACAGCCAAACCCCACCGTGGCCCAGCGCCGCACCGTATCGGGCGACATCATTGATGTGATGGTCATGGCAAGGAGGGCCAAACCCCCAAAGACCGCTTGTCGGTGCACATAATGAAATGCATCAAGATTGTTGCGCTCTGCCAAAGGGGGAGAGGCTGCAAGGGCTAGGATCAAACCAAAGATAAACAAAAACAAAACACTGGCCATCGTCCACCGATCCACGGTTCGCCACCACCGAGGTAAAATTGGATCGCGCACTTCAACGGGCAAAGGCCCATGTACCATCTCTGTCATCTTAAAACCGCCTGTACTGCGCCCCATTTTTGAGGTCTGAGCCAATATTAGCCGGACTCTGCGCATTTTTCCAGTGCCAATTGCCTTGCCATTTGCGCCACAACAGGCAAGTCATCGCCTATGGACTTTGACACACTCATTATCGGCGCCGGAGCCGCTGGGTTGATCTGCGCCGCGCAAGCGCCGGGCAAATGCTTGGTGATCGATCATGCCAAGGCCGCAGGCGAGAAAATTCGCATCAGCGGCGGCGGACGGTGTAACTTCACCAACCTATATGCCTCAGCGGAGAATTATATCAGCCGCAATCCACATTTCGCCAAATCCGCATTGGCCCGCTACACGCAATGGGATTTCATCGATTGGGTGGCACGCAGCGGTATTGCCTATCACGAGAAAACACTGGGGCAATTGTTTTGTGACACCTCCGCCAAGGAGATTGTCGCCATGCTTCTCAAAGGCGTGGCCGAGGCCGGCGGGCAGGTCCAGCTCAACACCTCTGTGCAATCCGTCACAAAGATTGAAGGTGGTTACGCGATCCAGCTCAGCAGCCCGCATGGGCCGCGCGCGGTCACAGCGCGTAATCTTGTGGTCGCCTGCGGTGGCAAGCCCATCCCAAAGATGGGGGCCACCGACTTTGCCCTCCGCCTCGCCCAGCAATTCGGCCTTCCTGTGACCGAAACCTATGCGGGATTGGTGCCCTTCACCTTTTCCGGCGCGCAGCATGAAGCTTTTAAGTCTATAAGCGGCGTCGCGGCCCCCGCGCGATTGCAAACCAATGGCACCGCCTTTGACGAAGCTGTGCTTTTCACCCACCGCGGCCTGTCCGGGCCGGCGGCTTTGCAAGTGTCTAGCTTTTGGTCGCCCGGTGACGTGCTCACTCTGGGTCTTTTGCCAGACGAGGAGCTGCGCCGCGCGGTCAGAGAGGCAAAGGAAACCGAAGGACGCAAATCACCGCTAACCATCTTCACCCGCCTTCTGCCAGCCCGGCTGGTGCCCGTGGTGCTGAATGATCTCGCCCTGCCCGAGCGCATCGCCGATCTCACAGCCGCGCAATTGGACGGTCTGACCGCGCGCCTCACCCAATGGCAGCTCACCCCAGCTGGCACCGAAGGCTATCGCACCGCCGAGGTGATGGTCGGCGGGGTGGATACGGCCGCACTCTCGTCCAAAACCATGATGGCAAAAACCCAACCCGGTCTCTATTTCATAGGCGAATGTGTGGATGTCACCGGCTGGCTCGGCGGGTATAATTTCCAATGGGCATGGTCCTCTGGCTGGGTGGCGGGGCAGGCAATTAAAGCCGGGTTATAACCCATAATCTTGATGACTTTTTTCGATGTCTGAAAAAGACGGCCGCTGCCGGGCGAAATGATCTTTTGTGAGGGCGAAAAACATCTGCCGCTGCAATCGCTTCTAAACCCGGTCAATCGCATAGTCATATCCCGCCCCCCCCGCGCGATAGATTGTCCACGCTGAAGCGCACCGAGTCCAACACCGGCGCAATAGCGGGGGCTTTTAAAATATAGCTACTCATCGTTTGCGTATCAGAGGTGATCATCAGGTTTTGCGAAATCGCAAACCCGTTTCCCGCATTATATGCGAGACACAGCACATCCAAATGCGGGTTATAGAAAAACTCCTCAATCGCTGCATCTATTGCCGCGCGATATGTAATAAATTGGCAATCATCCTCGCAAATCATGAGCAGCTGATCTTCTAAGATTGACGCCGACGAAAGCACGGTTTCATGAGACTTGGCGCAGCCCAGCGCACCATTGGCATCTGCAATCGCCTCAAAGCGCGCAAAGCGCGTTACGCCGAGTGCCTTAAACTCAGATTGGACTTCCGCCCGCCGGTCCTCGCGATGTTTTAAGTCAATGTAGTGAATCTCACAGCGATCAAGCCCCGACGGGCCATTGGCCTGCGCAACGGGGGGCCTATCAGATTTGCCCGCCCAACGCTGCTTGAGAATTTTATTCTGTGCCCTGCGACGATAGTCGTCGCGCAGCCTTCTGTAGTTTTTTTCCAAAGATTGGAGAAATCTCATAAAATGATCCTTTTGCAGCATCCAAAGCCGCATGTGATAAATAATATTTGCAACCCGCCTATCCCAACAGAAACATTGGCTCTAAACAGAAACATTGGCTCTAAAAAGGGTGGCGAAAGAGCAGAGGCTGCATCGTTTCACTTTGTACTGGCCCCGTAATATAAGACTTGGAGATTGAACAGATGATTACAACTCATATCTTTGGAGGTCTTGGGAATCAACTGTTTCAATACTGCTGCGGCAGGGCGCTCTCCTTGCGCCACAATGTGAAATTGCGGC
>JGI26080J50196_1000318_pt1 | contig 21820 bp, 20 predicted proteins | sample SaaInl0LU_22_DNA_FD_50196 | JGI IMG/M metagenome (IMG submission 50196)
ATTGGGTCTGTTTGGATCTCCATTGGGTGTCCAAATAATTTTGTTTTCAGCATCGATATAGAAATACGCAAGGTCTATTCTGAAACGATCGTTTTTGAGTTCGATTCCGATTTCTGCTTGTTGCGCTGTCTCCGGTACTAAATTCAAATTCCCTTGACCTGGCCAATACAGTTCATTATAGGTGGGAACCCTGTAATTTTTTGATCCGTTTGCGCGAAGTTTGAACGTTCTACTAGCATGGTATTCTGCTCCAAGAGCATATACCCATGGCACGTTGTAGTCTGAGTTGAAATCTTTACGAATTTTAAAATTGTATCGAACCTTGCTGGCTTTTTTATTTTTTAAGAGAAATGCTTGCGAAAATTGATTTCTACGGTGTTTTTGAATGTTGTTTGAGTCACCAATATTTGAATCGTATTCAGAAAAAGATTCGATAGTGAAATGATTGAAAGCATAGTGAAAATCGTAATTTATCAAATGTCTTTTGGAACTGCCAAAATCGTACTTGTCAAAATTTTTATCTTCAAAATAACGGTACTCTTGGGTCAAGTATGCGAGCTTGATCGTATGACCGTAGCTATTTTTCAATGTTTCAAATACGGAGAGAATTCTTGTGTTGAAATCTTGGTATTTCTCTTTGCCGGCAAGAGGGTTGGGTAATTCTCCACCAAGACCTCGTTGTCCACGGTAATTTGTGTAAAAAATTTTTAGTTTTGACTGGCTAGAAGTTTTGAATGCAACGTTAAAATTTGTCTCTAAATTTTTGTAGTCACCGTTCGTGTTTTGGAAAGAGGTGCCTAAGAGTTTGTAATTGTTGTCTGAGCGATTGTGAGCAATGCCAAAGTTTAGAGAGAATTTTGGATTCCCAGTGGCAAATTTGTAACGGTTTTGGAACGTTTGAAAGCTACCCACAGAAGTGTTTATAGAATGTTTGGTAAATTGTTCAAAAGGGAGATTTGTGTTCAAATGAATTGTACCTCCAATGGCTCCCGAACCGTATTTGATTGTTCCACCACCGCTTCGGACAGTGATGTTGTCTATTAAATTAACAGTCAATGAATTGAATTCTGTTTGGCCATTGTTCAATGAGTTGATGTTGATCCCATTCCAAACGACTGCTGTGTTGGAAGCACTGGTGCCTCTAAAACTTGCTGAACTTACCCCACCAGCACCATATTCTCTCATGTATATAGGAGTGTTGAAACGGATCAACGACGTAAAAGAAGTCCTGTTGTTTTCGATGATAGAGTCGTTCAAAGAGATGATTTTATAACCCGTAGAATTTTGCTGAATATTTTGATCCGTAAATACAAATACTTCCTCTAACGAATTGACAAAGGTTTCCTTCTGGGCATGAATGCTCGAGCCTGCTATAAAGCAAAGTAGTGTAAAAATATGTTTCATATCGCAAACCTTTCTCCCCGAAAGTTTTTTCATGTTTTGAAAAAGGCAGGTCTCCTGGCTTGCGTCTTGTTGTTACCTTCCCATGAATATCACAGTGGTGTAAAGAATACAACAAGCATCAAAATAATGTTGACTGAGCTTACAGTTGCGGGGACAGCTCTCGCTTTGAACGAGATTCCCTTTTAATCCCATTTCGATATTATGAAATGGAAACCAAATTCGACTCAAATCTAGGGACAATATTTGAACTGACAATTTTTTAAGGAATAAATGAAGTGAATTTTTTTTTCAGCCTCGTCGAGACTTGACAAATTTTTGGGTGAAAAAGATGTGCCAATACTTCAATTCCATCAACGAGTGTACTTGCTGAAGATTGTGTAAAAAGATCGAAGTCAGCAATAAATACCTGTTTGTTTTGAACTGAACGCAACGCATTCCATTCTTTTTTTTCTTGCAAAAATCTCATGTCCTCCAAAGTGCGTTCGATAGAATATCCACAGGGGGCAATGACCAAAACTTCAGGATCGTATTTTACAATTTTTTCCCAATCAATCACCATGCTATCACCAGAGGGATGTGATAGTAAGTCCATGCCGCCAGCATGGCCTATTTGATGAGGGATCCAATGACCGCAATTGAACAATGGGTCAATCCACTCTAACAGGAGCACACTCTTTGCTTGTGCTCGAGCGGCACGTTGCTTGTCAATAATCGCTGTGATCCTTGCATTTAAATTGTTGATATAGTGCTTTCCAATACGTTCTTTTTTCAAGGCCTTGGCAATGGTGAAGGCGCTGTCAAAAACATCTTTCAGCGAGTTGGGTGTAATGGAAATTAATTCGGGTTTTTTTGAAAGTTTGTGCAGAGAGGCTTCCACACAACGGGTGTCGATTTGACAAACATCACACACATCTTGTGTGAAAATGATATCGGGTGCAATGCTTTCCAAAACAGGTTCATTGACAAAATACAAACTTTCTCCGGTGGCTTTGCTTTGAGAAAAAATACGATTGATTTCGTCGCTTGTGTAGTTCTTGTTTTCCAGCAAACAATTTACAGCTACTTGTTTTTCCTTCAAGGCAATTTGAGGACATTCGAAAGTAATGCCATCTAAAAATTGTTGAAGGTTCATGTCGTAAATCATTTGCGTTACCGCAGGCATAAAGGATGAAACTTTCATGGTATGAGGAATTAGAAGTTCTCTCAAAAGTAAGACGAATTGAAAGATATTCCTTTCTTTTCTAAGAAAATTAAAAAAATGGTTCAATCTTTGCATAAATGCGATGGTTACACACACTTTTTTAAATCTTGAAAAATGAAAAAATTAACAGCGTTTCTCTTGTTGTCTTTCCTTTTGGCATGCGTGCCAACACAAGAAAAAAAAATTAAAAATTCGAACAATACCTATGCAAAAGGATTTTCAATTACAGCGCATCAAGGGTTTAAAAAAGTAGTAGTTTTCGATAAGTTTGGAAAGAAGGAACAGGAGTTTTTATTAGTCCCGAAAGCAGCTACAAAACCAGTTGATACAAGTTTGCCAATATTGCATACGCCATTGGAAACGATCGTTCTGACTTCTTCTTCTCACGTCCCTTATTTGGAATTGTTGGAGGAAGAGAACTCGTTGGTAGGCTTTCCGAATACAGATTTCATTTCTTCTCCGAAAACTAGAAAGCGCATTGATTTGAATCAAATCAAAGAATTGGGTACTTCTGAAAATTTGAATACAGAGATATTGTTGTCTTTGAAGCCTGATTTGTTGATGGGTTTTGCTGTTGGAAAAATCAACAAATCACTAGAATTGGTGCAAAAAAATGGTATTCCAGTATTTCTAAATAACGATTGGCAAGAAGAAACTCCTTTGGGCAGAGCGGAGTGGCTTCGTTTGTTTGGAGCTCTGTTTCAGAAGGAAGCAATGGCAGATCGTATTTTCAATGAAATAGAAAGAGAATACTTGCGTGTGCAAGCCATTGCAAAAAATGCAGAAAAAACGCCCACTGTTCTATCGGGGTCTATTTATCAAGATGTTTGGTATTTGCCTGCAGGACAAAGTTTTATGGCAACTTATTTCAAAGATGCAAATACGGATTACTTGTGGTCAGATACGAAAGGAACTGGCAGTTTGTCTTTGAATTTTGAAAATGTATTGGAAAAAGCACAGGACGCCGAATTGTGGATCGGTTGCAGTTTGCATGAATACAAAATGCAATTGTTAGAAGAAAACAAACATTATCAAAAATTCAATCCTTATCAACAAGGTTCGATTTACACCTATGGCAAATTAAGGGGCGAGCAAGGCGGACTATTCTTTTTTGAGTCGGGACCAGTACAGCCACATATTGTTTTGAAAGATATTATCAAGATTGCACATCCTGAATTATTGCCAAATTACACGCCTCACTTTTTTAAAGAGTTGGAATGAATATTCTTGACTTGCTTTTTTAAGGTGATTGCAACATTGAACAATCTTGTTTGTCAAAAAACAAGTATTTGCACATCCTTAGAATATGACTATCTTTGCGGCTCTAAAAAACAACAACAATGAACAACGGATTGTACGCTAAGTTTCATACTAGCAAAGGGTCTATTTTGGTAGACTTGACTTTTGAAAAAACTCCAGGAACAGTAGGAAACTTTGTTGCCTTGGCAGAAGGAAATATGGACAATGAGGCAAGACCTCAAGGGAAGCCTTATTACGATGGATTGAAGTTCCATCGAGTAATTGCAGATTTTATGATTCAAGGAGGTTGTCCTCAAGGGGCAGGTACTGGAAACCCAGGTTACAGTTTTGACGACGAGTTTCATCCTGAATTAAAGCATGACAAACCAGGGGTTTTGTCTATGGCAAACTCTGGTCCTGCAACAAATGGAAGTCAGTTTTTTATCACACATGTGGCAACACCATGGTTGGACAACAAGCATACCGTTTTTGGTTTTGTGGTCGAAGGACAAGAAATCGTCGATGCAATTGCTCAAGACGATTTGATTGAAAGTTTGGAGATTGTACGTGTGGGGGAGGCAGCAACGGCTTTCAATGCTATCGAAGCATTTCGCGTTTTTGAAGGGTCAAGAGAAAAAAGAATTGCGGAAGCAAAAGCAGCACAAAAAGCAAAGTTAGATGAAGTAGCTGCGGGTTACGAGGAAACACCTAGCGGATTGCGTTATAAAATTTTACAAAAAGGAAACGGTGCACAAGCGACCAAAGGTGCAGGTGTGTCTGTTCATTACAAAGGACAATTGCTCGATGGTACCGTCTTTGATTCTTCTTACAAAAGAAAACAGCCGATAGATTTCAACGTGGGAGTTGGACAAGTAATCAAGGGCTGGGACGAAGGGATTCAATTGCTCAAAGTAGGCGACAAAGCTCGTTTGGTCATTCCTTCTGATTTGGCTTATGGTTCGGCCGGTGCCGGGGGTGTTATTCCTCCAGATGCGATGTTGATTTTCGATGTAGAATTGGTGGCTGTGAAGTAAGAAATCCAAAAGGTTTTTTAATTTTTAAGGAATTTAGGATTCAAGGTTTTCGCAACCAAACACTTACAGAAAAGAAGGTGTGTTTTGTTAAAAAGCACCTTCTTTTTCTTGTCATAACGAAGAAAGAAAGTATCTTTGCAATGCAATACCAATGCGAAAGTAGCTCAGTTGGTAGAGCGTCAGCCTTCCAAGCTGAATGTCGCCGGTTCGAACCCGGTCTTTCGCTCATCAAACTCCTCCAGAAAACTGAAGGAGTTTTTTTATGTTCAGATCACACGTTCTTTTTGTTCATTTTGAGAAAAATTTGCCCGTTTTAGAATGTTGTGTAGATTTGAATCTAACTAAAACAAAAAAAAGCCTTCTCACGAAGGCTTTTAGTGACCGGGCTGGGGCTCGAACCCAGGACCCTCTCCTTAAAAGGGAGATGCTCTACCAACTGAGCTACCAGGTCGTTTGCAAAAAAGAAGAAAACTTGTGGTGAGAGTAGGATTCGAACCTACGAAGCTTGCGCAGCAGATTTACAGTCTGCCCTCGTTGGCCACTTGAGTATCTCACCAAAATTTCAATAAAAGGATGTTTTGTTTTCAAAACTTGTGACCGGGCTGGGGCTCGAACCCAGGACCCTCTCCTTAAAAGGGAGATGCTCTACCAACTGAGCTACCAGGTCGACGATTTCCTCCTTTTTTGCGGGTGCAAATATAGGGGGATCTATGAATAAAACAAACAATTTTAGGAATTACTTTCGTTTAAATATAACGCCCGAACTTTCTTAAATAAGTTGGAACTATAAACGAAATTTACAACCGATTCATTATCAGTTTTAAAGATCTCTTTGTGACTTCCTTCCCATGCTTTCAGACCGTCTTGTAAGAAGATGATTTTTTCTCCAATTTCCATGACGGAATTCATGTCATGTGTGTTGATAACGGTTGTTATCTCGTATTCACTTGTGATCTCCTGGATCAAATTATCGATGACAATGGCAGTTTTCGGATCCAACCCTGAATTTGGTTCGTCACAAAACAAATATTTTGGATTCATGACAATAGCTCTTGCGATGGCAACACGTTTTTGCATTCCTCCCGATAATTCGGCAGGGAATTTTTGATGTGCATCAGGTAGATTGACTCTTTTTAAAACGGAATTGACTCGATCTCTCATTTCTGAGGTAGATTGATCCGTAAACATTTTTACAGGGAATATGATGTTTTCTTCCACAGTTAGGGAATCAAACAAAGCACTTCCTTGAAATACCATCCCAATTTCTTGACGCAATTGTCTTTTTTGGTCAACATCCATTTCTTTGCTGATATTGCCGTCAAATGAAATAATCCCTTGCTCAGGAGTATGAAGTCCTAACAGACTTTTGAGAAAAACAGTCTTACCAGAACCACTTTGACCAATGATGAGACTCGTTTTTCCTCGTTCGAATGTAGCATCAATTCCTTTAAGTATGGGAGTATCGCCAAAGCTTTTGTGTAAATCTTTTACCTGAATCATTTATCCTAGCAGCATTTGAGTTAAAAAGTAATTCAATAATATAATCACCACACTGGTCCAAACTACGGCTTGTGTGCTTGCTCTACCCACTTCCAAAGAACCTCCTTTGACATAGTATCCATGGTACGATGGAATGGTAGCAATGACAAATGCGAATACAATTGCTTTTATTGTGGCGTATTGAAGTAAAAAGGGATCAAAATCCAATTGGATACCATCGATATAATCGATAGAGTGGAAGAGTCCTGTTAAAAGACCGGCAAGCCATCCTCCAAAAATCCCTAAAAACATGGCCAATACCACCAAAAGTGGATAAAAGCAAACGGCTGCAATTATTTTAGGAAGGACCAAATAGTTCAAAGAATTGATTCCCATCACTTCCAGCGCATCAATTTGCTCCGTGACGCGCATTGTGCCAATACTTGAAGTAATAAAAGATCCTACTTTACCAGCAAGTATGATAGAAGCAAAGGTAGGGGCAAATTCTAATATCATCGCCCGTTTTGTAGCAAAACCAATGAGGTATTTTGGAATGATAGGACTTTCGAGGTTCAACGCTGTTTGTATGGCAATCACACCACCAACAAAGAAGGCAATAAAAGCAACAATCCCCAGCGATTTCAAACCCAAGTCTTCAATTTCCCGGAACAAAGCATCTTTAAAAACGCTCAATCTTTGAGGTTTTTTGAAAACTTGTCTCAGCATTGAAAAATACTTTCCAACATGTTCAATGTAATTCATGTAATCTTTTTTGCTAAAATATTAAATTTATTTTTGGTCTTTTTTTCAGGAAACTGTGCTTCTATCCATTTGCAGGAAAGCTTTTTTACAAGAAATCAAGTCAGGTCTGAAAGGCCTCGACGATCAATCGTATTTTGCATAAAATTTCCCTTTCCATTTGCCTTGTACACGCATGATTTGTTCAATTACATCGCGCACACAGCCTTCGCCTCCTTTTTTGGGTGAAATGTATTTGGAAACTCCCTTGATTTCCGGCGCTGCATCTTGCGGAGCGCAAGGGAAGCCAACGAGTTCCATGACAGGAAAGTCGGGAATATCGTCTCCCATGTACAAGATGTTTTCTGGCAGCAAATTGAATTTGTCAACCAATCGATAGTATTGTTCTATTTTGTCATGCACACCCAAATAAATTTCCGTAATTCCCAAACCTTCCAATCTTTTGCGGACAGCTTCATTGCTTCCGCCAGAGATGATACAAATTTGATAACCTGCATCAATGGCTGTTTTTAGTGCATAACCGTCTTTGATGTTCATTTGACGAACCAATTCGCCGTTGGGAAAAACAGTAACCATTCCGTTGGTCAAAACACCGTCTACATCAAAAATGAATGTATGGATATGCGGCATCAATTGTTTGTAACTAATTTCCATTTGAGTTTGATTTTATAATGGCTTCAGAGAATACAGAATAAATTTCTCTGATTTCATCTGAGCATTCAGATTTGTGAATTTCTAGGGTTCTGTAATCTTTTCTTTTGGCGGGCCCTGTTTGTGCTTCAAAAGGTGCTAACGTATTTATTTTTTCGGCTGTTTCTTGAATCAAGGGCTGCAATATTTCAAAAGGAATGTTGTCTGTGTCACAAATGTCTTTTCCAATGGAATACAAATGATTGACAAAGTTGTTGACGAATACTGCCGCCAAATGTATTTTTTTTCTTTGAGAAGTATTGATTTTATAGACTTTCTGAGAGCACATTGACGCCAGTGTATGCAAAACTTCAAAATCGCTCGGATGCCCAGCTTCGATGCAAATGGGGATGCTCTGGAACACCACGTCTTTGTCTTTGGTAAAACTTTGCAATGGGTAGAAAACACCTTTTCTTTTGGTACCCTGTATGCTATTCATCGGGAGTGCTCCAGAAGTGTGAACAATCAGTCCTGCTTTGTGTGCAATTTTTTTGGAAACTTCTTCGATAGCACTGTCGCTGATACATAATATATAAACATCAGTATCTATGAAATCATCAAAATTATTGGTGATTTTTGTGTGCTTTTCAAAATGCTGGACTTTTTGGATGCTTCGGTTGTAAAGCTGTGAAAGCTCACAACCACTTGACTTCAGAATGACATTCGCCAAATGATTCGCCAAATTCCCTCCACCAAGCAAAGTAATTGTCATCATAAGGCGAAGATACAAACTATCTTATTTTTGAGAAGTCTTTTTTAAAAGAGAATTTGTAATTTTGGAAAGAACAAAAAAATCAATGAGCATGAGAGTTATCATTTTGGGAATAATAGTACTCGCATTTGCAAGTTTTCNTGTTTCAAAAGAAACACCAAAACCGATTGCACAAGAGCAGCAAAGTCTATACGATTTTAAAGTAAAGGATTTGAATGGGGAACTTTTTGATTTCTCTGCACTGAAGGGAAAGAAAATAATGATTGTAAATACCGCTTCAAAATGTGGTTTGACACCTCAATACAAGGATTTGCAAAAATTGTACGAAACTTACCAAAACAAAGATTTTGTGATTGTTGGTTTTCCTTCGAATGATTTTTTATTTCAAGAGCCAGGAACTTCGGAGGAAATTGCTTCTTTTTGCACGAAAAACTATGGAGTTACTTTTCCAATGATGGAAAAAATAAAAGTAAAAGGCAGAAAAAAACATCCGATATATACGTATTTGACAGAAGAAGAGATCAATGGTTTTAAAAGCTCAAGAGTCAAATGGAATTTCCAAAAATATTTGATTGGCAAGACAGGTGCATTGGAAAAAATATGCGCGCCATCTACAAAGCCAACGAGCCCAGAAATTATTGCTTGGATAGAAGGTTAGAAGACGTTTCAATTTTTTAAGAAGAACACATGAAATTAGATATATTGGCCATTGGAGCGCACCCAGACGACGTTGAGTTAGGTTGTGGAGCAACCCTGGCAAAAGAAATCGCCTTAGGTAAGAAAGTAGGGATATTGGATCTGACAAGGGGTGAATTGGGAACAAGAGGTTCTGCAGAAATAAGAGGCAAAGAAGCCCGCAAAGCAGCGGATATATTAGGCGTTGTTTTGCGAGAAAATTTGGCCTTTTCCGACGGTTTCTTTACCAATGATAAAACCCATCAGTTGGAGGTGATTAAAATTTTGCGAAAATACCAGCCCGAAATTGTTCTTTGCAATCCGGTTGAGGATCGACACATCGATCATCCAAAGGGCAGTCAATTGGTTTCTGATGCTTGCTTCTTGTCAGGTTTGAGAAAAATAGAAACTGCGCATGAAGGGAAGTCACAAAATGCATGGAGACCCAAACAGGTGTATCACTATATTCAGTGGAAGCCGATAAAGCCAGATTTTGTTGTAGATGTTACTGGTTTTATGGAAACAAAGATGGAAGCAGTACAAGCGTACTCTTCTCAGTTTTACAATCCAAATAGCAAAGAACCGATTTCTCCTATAACGAGTAAAAATTTTCTAGATAGTGCAGAGTATCGCGCACGCGATTTGGGAAGATTGATTGGGGTAGAACACGCAGAAGGCTTTACTTCAGAGCGTTATATAGGTGTCGAAAAATTAGAAGATTTAATTTAGAAAAAGTTTGCGAGTTTGTTGAATTAATGTAAATTTGCATCCGTTAAATATGGTGGTTGTAGCTCAGTTGGTTAGAGTATCGGTTTGTGGTACCGAGTGTCGCGGGTTCGAGTCCCGTCTTCCACCCCATTTTCAAAGAGATTGTCGAAAGATGATCTCTTTTTTTTTGCAGATTATTTTTTTCTAAAAATTACAGTTATTTTAGCAATATGTCAAAAAAAGGAAAAGAAAAAAACACAAAAAACAAGGCGAAACACAGCAAGCTTATGGCTCGTAAAGAGAATAAAAAGCGTGCAGAAAAAATAGCACACGCCGCACGGATCAAAGCGCTTTTGAAAAAGCACCAAGCCATGAAAAAATCGGCAGAAGAAAAAAAAGACAGAAATGAATAATTGTGTTTGCGGTAGCGGAAAATTTTTTGAGGATTGTTGCGGTCCTCTGCTTCGTGGGTTGAAAGAGGCGAGTACTGCCAAAGCTTTAATGCGCTCAAGATACACCGCTTTTGTGAAAGCAGATGTCGAATATTTGATGAAGAGTTGTCATTCTAGTACACGGGATTTGTCGCAAAAAAAAGAAATCAAAACATGGACAACGTCAGTGACTTGGTTGTGTTTGCAAATTTCAAACACCAACAAAGGGACTGCTCAAGACAAGGAAGGAACCGTGGCTTTTAAAGCTTCTTTTATGGAGGAGGGACAGGTAAAAGTAATTTCAGAAAATTCATATTTTGTCAGAGAAAATGGAAATTGGCGGTATTTGAAAGAATGCAAATCAAACCAGTAATAAAATTGTGTGCCTTTTCGAAAGTTCCTAATAAATTAAACTTTATATTTGTAACACTAATTATAAAGAAAGCAAATTCAATAAATGGCAAGATCAGAACAAAGTTTTAGCAAAAAAGAGAAGGAGAAAAAACGTTTGAAGAAACGGGAGTTGAAAATGAAAAAGAAGGAGGAGCGTAAAGCAAACTCCAAAGGAGGAGACTTTGAAAACATGATTGCTTATGTAGATGCTTATGGTAATTTGACGGACACACCACCGGATCCCTCTGAAAGGGAAGTTATTGATGCAGATAGTATTGAAATCGGAATTCCCAAAAAAGTGGAAGAGGAATACGACCCCGTGCACAAAGGAACCGTTGCTTTTTTCAATTCGTCCAAAGGGTTTGGTTTTATCAATGATGGAAACTCAGGCGAAAAATATTTTGTTCATACGAGCGGTTTGATTGATTCGATTGCAGAAAATGACAAAGTGAGTTTTGAATTGGAAAAAGGAATGAAAGGAATGAATGCAGTAAAGGTTAAGAAAATCTAACTGCCAAAATACGAGATATACGGGCTTCCATTTTTTGGAAGCCTTTTTTTATGCGATCTATTCAAAAGCCATTGATAATAGACTTCGAAACCAATCCTTTTTTGTAATTTTGTGTTCGTTTACAAACCAAGATAATCAGATGTACAAATTACTCATACGCTCCATACTCTTTCAATTTGATCCCGAAAAAGTGCATTATTTTACGTTTTCATTGATTGAATTTATTTCCAAGATTCCCGGTGTTTCAAGATTGATTCGTTTGATATTCCAAGTAAACAGTCCGAAGTTAGAAAGAACCCTTTTTGGTTTGAAATTTAAAAATCCAGTAGGATTGGCAGCCGGTTTTGATAAAAATGCAGTGCTCTATAACGAGTTGGCCGATTTTGGATTTGGTTTTATTGAAATTGGAACCGTTACTCCGAGAGGTCAAGCTGGAAACCCTAAAAAACGTTTGTTTCGGTTGAAAGACGATCAAGGAATCATCAACCGTATGGGCTTCAATAACGATGGGGTTTCCGCTGCTATTGAAAATTTAAAAAAGAACCAAGGTAAAATAATTATTGGCGGAAATATAGGAAAGAATACAGCTTCTACTCCTGAACAATATACAGAGGATTATTGTGATGTATTCAAAGAATTGTACCCTTATGTGGACTATTTCGTTTTGAATGTCAGTTGTCCGAACGTCGGAAGTCATGCAAAACTGCAAGACAAAGACTATTTGTTAGAGTTGATTTCAGCGGTACAGAAACTCAACAATCAGGAAAGTGTGCAAAAACCAATCCTACTGAAAATTGCNCCNGATTTAAATGNNCAACANTTNGATGAAATTATAGCCTTGGTGGCTGAAACAAATATCGACGGCGTGATTGCATCCAATACTTCGGTAGATAGAAAAGGACTGAAAGCCTCAGAGGCGCAATTAGAACAAATTGGAAACGGAGGGGTGAGTGGAAGACCCATTCGAGAAAAAAGTACTGCTACGATCAAATATTTAGCAGAGAAATCGAACAAATCTTTTCCCATCATTGGTGTTGGAGGAATTCATTCGGCTTCCGATGCATTGGAGAAAATTGCTGCGGGAGCTGACTTGGTACAGATTTACACAGGTTTTATCTATGAAGGACCTTCTTTAATTAAAAAAATAAACAAGGCACTTTTAAAGAAATAGTATCTTAGCATTGAGACCTAACAATCGTTGCTTATTTCAATGATTGTGAATCCTAGGTAAATCTTTAAAATCAATGAAATCAGCAGTTAAAATCATTGAATGTCCTCGAGATGCGTTGCAGGGCATCAAATCTTTTGTACCTACACAGGCAAAAGCATCTTATATAAATTCCTTATTAAAAGTTGGATTTGATACGATTGACTTTGGTAGTTTTGTAGCTCCCAAAGCGATCCCCCAAATGAGAGATACTGCAGCTGTGTTATCTTTGTTAGACTTGGCTGAGACCAATAGCAAATTGTTAGCGATTGTAGCCAATGAACGAGGTGCTAGAGAGGCATGTGAATTTGAAGAAATCAATTGTCTTGGTTTTCCTTTTTCCATNTCTGAAAATTTTCAAATGCGAAACACTCATAAAACCATTGCACAATCGGTAAAAGTGCTGGATGCAATTCTAAACATGGGGGTTCAAAAGAATAAAGAAGTAGTGACTTATATGTCCATGGGCTTTGGGAACCCTTATGGAAACCCATGGAATGTAGACATCGTAGGGGAGTGGACTGAACGACTTTCTAAAATGGGTGTCAAAACCCTTTCTTTATCAGATACCATCGGATGTGCCACCCCCGAGTCCATTCAACACCTCTTTTCAAATTTAATCCCTCAATATGCTCACATTGAATTTGGTGCGCATTTACACACATCTTATACTACGGCCATTTCAAAAATTGATGCAGCATTTAGTGCAGGTTGTAAGCGTTTTGACGGTGCTATCAAAGGGTTTGGTGGGTGTCCAATGGCGAAAGATGAATTGACAGGAAACATGCCTACCGAAAAATTACTGTCTTATTTTACAGCAAATCGAATCCAAAACAATACAAAAGCGATGTTTTTTGAGAGTGCTTACAACGCGGCTCTTCAGTTGTTTGATGCTTTGTGATGATGAAATAGTTCTTTTATTTAAAATTATTCTAAATAAGTTTGTTGAACTTAAATTCTTGTGTATCTTTGCTGCGTAAAAGAACGCTATTTTTAAACAATCTAAATAAGAATAAAGAATTATGAAAAAGAATGCAAGAAATATTGGTTTGTTGTTTGCGATGACAACGGTCTTTTTGTCATGTGATGAAAATGACACTTTAGTCAATCCTTTTCCCAAAAACGTGAACGATATCGAGGCTGATTTTGAAGTACCTTCTACATATGTATTTGAGAGAAACGATATGTCTACAGTAAGTTATGGAGGACAAACGACACGTCTATCAATGGCCAAAGAAATTTTAGGTTACCTTTCTGTAGATTCTGGGAAATCTGTCCAAGAGATTGAAGCTGCCTTCTCCCACGTAGCAGGTTCAGATGATTTTTCGACTACTGAACTAAATGAGTCATCCAAAAGTGTGAAAAGTAAGGTAGCGGCGTCGGACGATCTTTTTGGAAATGATGCGGTTGCAAAGGAAGCCATACAACAGGTGATGTATGGTTTTTTGGAAAAACAGGTGACAGAAGTAGTTCCAAATAGTGAAATAGAAGCAACACCGGGTGCAGCAGGTTTTGTGGGTTCTAGGTATGTAAGTGCAAATGGCTTGGAATACAACCAAGCTTTCAATAAGGGGTTAATAGGTGCGCTGATTGTAGATCAAGTATTGAATAACTATTTAGGGAGTAATAGAATTTCAAACGAAGATTATATTGCTGACAATACTTCTGAAACATTGGTTGCAGGAAAATATTACACAACCTATGAGCATCATTTTGATGAAGCCTATGGCTATGTGTATGGAGATAAGAGTATAAATGGAGAAAGTCCAGTTACGTCTGAAGGGGATAAGTTTTTGTTCAAGTACATTGCCAAAGTGAATGGAGATTCTGATTTTTCAGGAATTCAAGATCAAATTTTTCAGGCTTTTAAATTGGGCCGTGCTGCTGTAGTTGCCAAAGAGTACGATGTTTTGAGTGATGCTATTGAAGTATTGCAATATCAAATTTCTAAAGTGATTGGCATTCGAGCAGTCTACTATCTTCAAGCAGGGAAGAGAGATTTAGCGGAAGAAGCATATGCTTCTGCACTCCATGGTTTGTCTGAAGGATATGGGTTTATTTACAGTCTGCAGTTTACTAGGAACCCAGAGACAGATGCACCGTATTTTACATTTTCAGAAGTAAATGCAATGATTGCCAAACTTGAGATTGGAAATGGATTTTGGGATCTTACAGACGGTGTTGTATTAGACCAAATTTCAGATGAGATTTCTGCGAAATTTGACTTCACAACAGCGCAAGCAGCGGAATAAAAAATAAACATAAAAGTATTTGAGTAGATTGAATTTTACTCAAATACTTTTGATTAATTTTGCCAACTATTACAATACATATCATCATGATAAAAAACAGCTTTTTGATTTTCTTATTTTCTTTATGTGTCGCTTCTTGTGCTACTGATACTGAAGATCAGTGTACAACAGATAATTTCGACAGAGGTGCTATGTTAACGAATTGGGCGGAAAATATTATCATTCCTGCTTATGAGAATTATGTAGGTAAATTGGAAGATTTAAAATCGGACGTTACTGCATTTTTAGATGCTCCAAATCAAACAAATTTAAACCAGGCTAGAACTTCATGGCTGAGTGCTTACATTGCATGGCAAAAAGTAGCGCTTTTTCAAATAGGAAAGGCGGAGACTGAAAGGTTGAGAGATTACTCCAATACTTATCCTTTGGACGCAGTGGGATTGGAAAATAACATAGAGACTGGTTCCTATGAGTTGTCATTGTCTACTCAACTAGACAAACAAGGATTTCCTGCATTGGACTATTTGTTAAATGGGGTAGGAAATACAGACCTTGAAATTTTGAATGTTTACAACAGTACTTCTTATAAAAATTATTTACTTGCTGTAACTTCTAGACTTGAGAAGATGGCTTTGTCCGTTTTACAAGATTGGGACACTTCTTACAAATCGATATTTATAGCCGATGAATGTTCTTCTGCAACTGCTTCGGTAGATAAATTGACAAACGATTTTATTTTCAATTTTGAAAAACATATCCGGGTAGCTAAAATAGGTAATCCAATCGGCTATTTCACCAATACCCCTATTCCTGAGTCTGTTGAAGCTTTTTATAAAAAAGATGTCTCTAAAGATTTATTTGTCGTCGCTATCCAGGCTTCCAAAGATTTTTTTAGCGGGAAACATTTCAACACAAACGCAGAAGGAATCAGTTTGAAAAGTTATTTGACAGATTTGAATATTGAAGCCGGAGGAAGAAGTTTGAGTACTGTTATTCTTGAAAAAATGGACAAGGCACTTGCTACGGCAAATGGGCTTGAGTCTGATTTTTACAATCAAATTATTACCGATAGAAGTGCATTTTTAACCATGCGTTCTGATCTGCATTCTGTTGTGGAAGTTTTAAAAACCAATATGATAGCTGCTTTAAAAATCAAAGCAGATTTTAACGATACAGATGGTGACTAATCGTATTTTAACTAGGAAATAAAAGAGGAGCTCATGGTTTTTTGACGATGGGCTTTTTCCGTAAATATATAATACCTCATGCGCATAAAGCAATACTTGTTTTTCTTTTTCATACTTGTTTCTTTTCAAATGCTTTCTCAAGAAGAAGTGAACGTTGATTTTTTCGTAGTCGATGATGCAACTGAAAATGCAGTTTCCACTGCGCAAATTTATTTGAAATCAGGAAAATACGTAGGTACAACATCGGAAGAAGGAAAAGTTACTTTTCGAGTTTCTGAAAACAAATCCTTACAAATTATCGTATTTTCATATGAATATCAGATCTATGAACAGGTTGTCAATATGACAAATGATACTGCAAGTTTTACCATACGCTTGAAAAAACTGTCAGAGGAACTATCAGAAGTTTTTATTGAAAACTATAAAAAAAAGGTATTCAATTTAAAGCGTTTCAAAGATGTAGAAGGTACAGCGATTTATGCAGGTAAGAAAACAGAAGTGGTGTTGGTCGACCAGATTGTTGGAAATTTGGCCTCTAACAACGCCCGTCAAGTGATGTCACAAGTCGTAGGATTGAATATTTATGATGTGGGCGATGGTGGTTTGCAATTGTCTGTGGGAGGCAGGGGATTGGATCCGAATCGAACAGCCAACTTCAATACGAGGCAGAACGGTTATGATATCAGTGCAGATGTTTTGGGGTATCCTGAAAGTTATTACACACCAACAGCAGAAGCACTTGCTGAAATTCAAGTCATAAGAGGAGCAGCTTCCTTGCAATATGGTACCCAATTTGGAGGTTTGATAAATTTCAAATTAAAAGAACCAGTAAAGAATAAAGAAATTGAATTTGTCACTAGAAATACGGTCGGCTCTTTCGGATTAAAGACCAACTTTAGTAGTTTGAGTGGAACAAAGGGTAAACTTAGCTATTATACCTTTTTCAATTATAAAGAGGGAGATGGTTACAGGGCGAATTCAAATTTTGATTCAAAAAATTTTTACGGTTATATTGCCTATGATTTTTCCAAGAAAACCAAATTAAGCTTTGAGGCAACCTACTTGAACTATTTGGCAAAACAATCTGGTGGACTTTCAGATGTGCAATTTCTAGAAGATCCAAGCCAAAGTAACAGAACAAGAAACTGGTTTGAAGTAAATTGGAAATTATTGGCACTGAAATTCAAGCATAAAATCAGTGAAAAAACCGATTTTAGTTTGAATCTATTTGCCTTAGATGCTCATAGGAAGTCTCTTGGTTTTAGAGTCAATCAAAGGTTTTCAGAACCCAATCCCTTTGATACAGATGAACAAGATCAAAACGGGAACTTTTTACAAGAAAGAGATTTGTTGGTCGGGGTATTTCGAAATTGGGGTGCTGAAATGAGGTGGTTGACTCGATACAAAGCTTTTTCAAAAGATGCGGTATTATTGGTCGGTTCAAAGATTTACAACGCCAATAACACATCTCAGCAAGGGCCAGGAAGTAAAGGAAGTGATGCAGATTTTAATTTTTACACATCAGAGTTTCCACAATATAGAAATCAGTCAGAATTTAAGTATCCGAATTTCAATGCGTCTGTTTTTGCAGAAAATATTTTTAAATTTTCAGACTATTTTTCATTGACACCAGGAGTCCGTTACGAGTACATAAAAACAATTTCTGAAGGAACCTATTCTCCAGAGTTGATTGAAGACAACAATCGTTTTGAAAGAAACATACTTTTGGTTGGCTTAGGTGCGAGTTACAAGCCTACGAACTACTTTGAAAGCTATGCGAACATATCTCAGAATTACCGTTCTGTAACTTTCAGTGATATTCGAGTCACAAGTCCTTCTTTCACAGTTTCAGAAGATATTACAGATGAAAAGGGATATACGGCAGATATCGGAGTACGAGGGAAATACCGAAAATATATTTCCTACGATGCGAATTTATTTGGTTTGCTGTATGAAGGCAAAATAGGTACCAATTTTGAAGATCGAGTGGGTTGGGTACGCGACAATATTGGAACTGCTGTCGTTTATGGATTGGAATCTCTAATTGATTGGAACCTACAAGAAACTTTTTGGAAGAACAGCAATTACAAACTAAATATTTTTATAAACAGTGCCATAACAGATTCAAAATACACGAAATCAAGATTCAATGGGGTGGCCGGTAAAAAAGTAGAATTTATTCCACTTGTAAATCTAAAATCAGGTCTTGGATTTGGATATAAAAATTTGATCGGCAGTTTGCAGTACACGTATTTGTCGGAACAATATACAGATGTTACAAATGCACCTTACAAGCCAGATAATGAAACGACTGTTGCAGGAGCTATTCCTTCATATGATATTTTGGATTTGTCTTTTGCATACACGTATAAAATGTTTAAATTCGAAACAGGAATTAACAATTTGTTGAATCGAGCGTATTTTACAAGAAGAGCAACCGGGTATCCAGGGCCAGGTATCATTACCTCAGATCCTCGTGCCTACTACTTTACGATGCAATTGAAATTTTAACTATTTTCTTATGAAAAAATTTACAAGAAAAATCATTTTAATTTTTGCAGGGATTTTGATTGTTTTACAATTTGTAAAAAGTGAAAAGAGCTACGAAGAGGTCAATCCTCAAACAGATTTCTTGTCGGTTTTAAAAGCTCCTAAGGAGGTGGCTCGTATTGTCAAAGTAAATTGTTACGATTGTCATTCGCGTCAAGTAAAATATCCATGGTATGCCTCAGTAGCCCCTATTTCTTTTGTGATTGAGCATCATGTGGAAGAAGGAATTGAGCATTTGGATTTTTCAGATTGGACCAAATACGGGCCAAAAAAAGCAGCACACAAATTAGAAGAGATTGTAGAGGAAGTAGAAGAGGGGAAAATGCCTTTAAAATCGTACGCACTTTTACACGGTGAATTATCAGAGGAGGATGAGAAAGTATTCCTAAATTGGGTACAGACCTTACGATGATTATTTGTACCCTAGCAAATTTTTAAAAGGATTTAGTAGGTTTTGTAGAAAAGAAGCATAGTTTGAATTGTCTTTTTTTCCCAAGCCGAAATGAAGTTTTTTTACTTCTTTAGATCGAATTAAAGTTCCGAAAATCCAATCCCACACAGCAAACTTTGAACCGAGATTTTTATCGTAATGTTCCGGTTTGTCACTATGGTGAATTTGATGTTGTACAGGACTTATAAAAATGTATTCTAAAAAATTGTAAAATTTAAATTGGACGTGCGAATGCCTTAAGTTGGCTCCCCAGAAATTGAACATCAAGGTGAATACATTGACCCCTGCAAAAGTCCATTTGCTAATTTGAGAAGCGGACAAATAATCAAAAACTCCTGTCATCAATCCAAAGGTTAAAATGGCGCCCAAATTGTTAATAATCAATTCGACCGGGTGTATTCTGTATTGAGTAAACGGGTTCATAGTAGTTGCGGAGTGATGGGTCTTGTGAAATTCCCACAAGAACGGAACTTTATGCATTGTTAAATGAATAAGATAGGTAACAAAATCTCCGAAAATACTGAGCCCGATCGTGTAGGCTATCATAGTACTAAACATTGAAAGTTGAATTTGCTCGTATCCAAACCATCTGTTCATGTATTCTGTTGTTTGGAAAGCCAATTTGAATCCAAAAATAAATAAGGGAGCAATGAGTAAAATTTTCACAATGCTATTGAATGCAATGAAATAATAGTCGACAAATGCAGATTTTCCCAACCATACTTTTTTGGGCAAAAGAAATTTTAAGAAGGATTGTTTTTTTTGTTTCTTGTAAATAAAGTAGACAATCGGCAAGGATGTCAGCATGTATAAGAAATAGGTTCTCTTAGAAGGGGTTGCAATCAAATCAAAACAAACCTGATAGCAGGATTCTAAAAATGTGAAGATGGTATCAATTGACATTCTTTTTATTTCAGACATTTACCTTGCAAAGATACGTAAAATTCTTATTTAGAATAAATAAAAATAAAGTTATTGTTTTACATCTATAAGATTTCAGTTTTTATAAAAAACCAAAATACATCATAACGAAGCTTTAAAGGTGGACAATAATAAGGTACTGAAAAAAATGAAATGAATTTTTACGAAAATTCCAGACACAGGTTTTGCAACAATCGCATGCATTTTTCAAGTTCACTTTTGGCAATAAACTCATTCGCCCGGTGGGCTTGCTCAATAGAACCTGGACCGCAAACAATGCTCTCGAAACCAGCTTGAGAAAATTGACCTGCTTCTGCGGCATAAGACACCGTTCCTAATTGTTGATTGGGATTTATTTTTTGCATCAATTCTACAATTTTCATTTCCTTTCGTGTATCCAAGGGAGGTACAGGTGGGTGTTGTTCTTTGATTTCAATTCGAAACTCAGGGAAGATTTTTTTTAGTTCTTCTGTTCGTTGGTTACAATGGTTTTTAAAATCCAATAAAATAGTTTCTAAGTTATCCTTTGGGATGACACGAGCATCCCAAGAAAATCTTGCTTTGTCTGCAATCACATTGGCAGCAACACCACCTTGAATGGTTCCTGCATGTAAAGAGGTATGAGGAGGGGTAAAACGATTGTCAATGCTGCCAGAGGCAACCAAAGTTTTCATCTTGTCTTCCAGCCATAGAATCAAACGTGCCGCTTCATGAACGGCGCTCACCTCTTTTAAAATCCCACTGCTGTGTCCTGCAGATCCGTTTACAGTTGTGTCAAATAAGCAAATTCCTTTGTGTGCCACAATCGGTTGCATGAGTGAGGGTTCGCCAATCCAAGCATATTTTGGTGTTTCTGTGTAGTGTTTTCTCAAATGAGCAATCAATGCAGGAGCTCCCAAGCAGCCAATTTCTTCGTCATAAGAAAAAGCAAAATAAATTGGTTTTTTCAAGTCTACCTTGACAAATTCAGGAAGCATCGCTAGACAGCATGCCAAAAAACCTTTCATATCACAACTACCACGACCGTATAATTTTCCATCTTGTTTATCAGTCAATACAAATGGGTCACTTTTCCAATGCTGACCTGCAACGGGCACCACATCGGTATGTCCTGATAATACGAGACCTCCATCAACTGCAGGGCCAATACGGCAATGCAATGATGCTTTGTCTCCCTTTTCGTTTGGAACTAAAATCGTGTCAATACCTATATTTTCTATATAAGCTTGAATCCAATGAATGATAGACAAATTACTTTCTCCTCCTAATATTGGAAATGAAATCAGTTTTGCTAAAATTTTTGCTGCAGTCATTCTGAATAGCTTTTTACCTATTGATTTTAAAGGGTTCTGTTCCTATTTATTTTGCAAATGCGATTTTTGCTTTTTTATTCTTGATTTTTAAATTTCGAGATGCAGCCAGCAAGCGTTTGCTTTTGTTTCTTTTGATTGCGATGTAGGCAGCAAAATCTTTGACTTCAATCAGTCCCAAGTCTGATTTAGAAACAAAATCGAATTGCAAGAAAAAACCAACCAAGTCCATTTTGTTTACCTTGTCTTTTTTTCCTTTCCCAACGTAAAAAGTGATCCATTCGGGGTCTTCCATGTTCCCATAGGATTCCAGTTCTAGTGGAGTAGGATTTTCTTTCAAATAACTTGGAAGTGCATCGTTTTCTGTGCGGATAAGAATGCTTCTACCAGAAGATTTCATACGTGCCGTTCTTCCGTTTCGATGTACAAAAGTACTTTCTGTATTGGGCATTTGATAATGGATGACTGCATCCAACTCAGGAATGTCGATACCTCTTGCGGCAATATCCGTAGCAATTAAAATTCGGGAGCTACCATTTCTAAATTTAAGCAACTCCAATTCTCTTTGCGACTGTTCCAATCCGCCATGAAAAATTGAATAGACAACTTCATGCTCGTCTAAATAATCACAAATACGATCACAAGCTTCTCGGTGATTGGAAAAAACAATGGCATTTTTGTTTGTTCCAAAGGATTTGAGAAGTTG
>JGI26080J50196_1000320_pt1 | contig 21708 bp, 22 predicted proteins | sample SaaInl0LU_22_DNA_FD_50196 | JGI IMG/M metagenome (IMG submission 50196)
ACTCAGTAAAAAATATTGAGGCTGGGTGGAGATGGAAATTTGATGATGTCATGTTTAGCAGTCTTGAAAGGTTATTCGGTTACACATTTTCATTTGGCTGCCCTGCTTTGTTCATCCACGGTGAAGACAGCTTATTAACCTCCGGAAGTATCCTGGACAATATTAAAAATACATATGGTGACATTATGACTTTTGAGGGGGTTCCTGGAGCTGCNCACCATGTTCCATTGGACAAGCCCTTAGAACTTGTTAGTATTATTAAGGAGCATTTATATAAAAACTAACTTATGAATTACTACTTAGCATTCTTTTTCTTGGCCTGTGGTTTNCTAGTTCTTATAAAGCCTCTTTATACATATCTCTTTTCGAAATTTGTTGGATCGAAAGTCAAAATCTCAGGCTATTTAGCTTTATTCTTTGGGATAATTCTTTTTTTAACTGGTCTTCTTCAGCCGGAATGGTCTGACAGGCTATGGTCAGTAATTTTTGTTGTTATGGGGGCTCTATCTTTTTTAAAAGGGGTTTGGCTGATCGCACTTCCAAATCATGCTTCAAAGATTTTAGAAATTTTTATAAAGCACTATTATAAGATTACCGTCCCGGTTTCTATTCTTTATTTATTTATTTCTGTAACTGTCGTATCTACTGACTATATAGGCCCCCAAAAGGATATTAGTAAGTGTGAATCCGATGACCGTATCAAGGTTATTTGTGGTTTCTCAAACCCAGAAGATATTGTGATTACGCCTGATAATAAATTCTTCTTTATTTCTGAATTTGGAGGGATCGGTCCATATGCAGAACATACCCCTGGTTACTTTGCCTTAATGGATTTAAATACCTATGAAAAAAAGGTACCAAAAATTACTTTTGGAGAAAGCTCTTGGGGTGACGCTTCATGCATAAGAGGCGAGCTAGACATATTCAATCCCCACGGAATAGATCTTGTTGAAAATGATGAAGGCTTCTATCAACTAGCTGTAATTAATCATTCGCCATTTGAGTCGATTGAAATGTTTGAAATTATAAAAACTGAATCTTCATGGGATATGATCTGGCGGGGCTGTATTAGGGTCCCTGACCAGTATTATTTCAATGATGTTGCCCTTAAAAAAGATGGAAGTTTTTATGCATCTCATATGTATAAAAGAGATATCAGCATGGAAGAATGGTTAATGAATTCATTATTTAAAAGTATTTCAGGGCATGTAGTACTTTGGAGTGACAATAATTTTAACAAAGTTGATGGAACAGATGGAAGTGGGCCTAATGGAATTTTGCTAGATGAGAGCTCTGGACTTCTTTATGTTAATTATAATCAAGGTGACAATTTATCTGTTTACGATATTAATCAAAATACTAAAACAGGTAGTTATTTTATTCAGAGTCCAGATAATATCTTTTTAAAAGACGGTTCGGTTTGGTTAACTTCTTTAGATTTACAGGCTAATGATTTTGGTGATTGTGCAGAAAAAACAAATTGTTCTCTACCCTTCTCCATTCATAAACTTAATCAAAAAACACTTAAGAGAGAAGATAAGTTTTCATTTTCTAGAACAGTTTTTGGCCTACCCACTATTGCAGTGCCTCATGACGAAAAAATTTTTATGGGATCATTCCATTCCGATAGGATTGGTTATTTCGCTGAAGAATGAATTTTTAGCATTCAACATAATTTAGCTTAAGTAATTTCATGTCTATATTGCAAAGTTTTACCTTTCAAGAATTAAAAAATCTTCTGCCCAATAGAGCAAAGGATAGCCATAAAGGTAATTTTGGAAAAGTTTTGATATGCGCTGGCTCCCCAGGCATGGGTGGCGCCGGAATACTTGCATCTGAGGCAAGTTTATTTTGTGGCTCTGGACTAGTAACTCTCGTTACAGACACGTCTAATGTAAGCCCATCTTTATTAAGAAACCCTGAGGTAATGGCAATTGGTGTTGATATGGTTGAAGGGGTCGATATAGATTTAAAAATTAAAGATCATAGCGTTATATTGTATGGACCAGGAATTGCTAATACTGCTTTTGCAAAAACTATATTGGGTAAAATATTAAAGTCTGCAAATAATTCAAAAATTATATTAGATGCAGGTGCTTTACACATCGCGGCATCATCAAAATCTTTAATCAAAAAATCCAATAAAACAATCTTGATGACGCCCCATCCAGGAGAGGCCGCTATATTACTAAACATATCTATTGAAGAAGTTCAAAGAGATAGGCTTTCTGCTGCCAAGCAAATTGCAGACACTTATGGGGCTTCTATTGTCATATTAAAAGGAATGGGAACGGTGGTCTTTGACTCAACAAATAACAAGTCTTTTATATGCGCGTGCGGCGGACCTGAACTTGCTACAGGAGGAACTGGTGACGTTCTGGCTGGTGTTTTGACTGCTCTTCTTGCCCAAGGTCTTGATATAAGAAATGCGAGCATTATTGCTGTTGCTGTTCATTCGGAGGCAGGTTTAAAATTTAAGGAAGAAATTGGTGAAATAGGCTTAAATGCCTCAAGTTTAATACCTATAATAAGACAATTAATAAATCGATGAAAAAACTTACTCTTATAAATGACGAGGCTACAAACCAACTAGGGTCAAAAATAGCTATGGAGATACTTAAATCTTCTTCGCAAGAAATTGAAATACATCTTGAGGGAGACTTAGGAGCAGGTAAAACCTTTATATCTAGATCTATTATAAAAAATTGTGGATGGAAGGATCTTGTAAAAAGTCCAACTTACACTCTATGCGAGGAATATGATTTTAATAATTTAATGTTTTTGCATATTGATCTTTATAGAACTAACGAAGCAGAAGATATTGATATATTTGATCTAAGTAGAAAAATAAACTCTAAGAAAGTAGTGCTAATTGAGTGGCCTGAAAGGCTTCAACATGAAAGAAGTTTTGATCTAAAAATAATTTTTCAGCCATCTTCCTGAAGGAAGAGAGGTTTCTTTAATTTCTGGCGACAATGGCTTTAAAGAATGGTTAAAAACTTATGAATAGATTGGCAATCCTTGGTTTTCTATCTTTTTTTATCAGCGGAAATGATGTTTTCTTCGATGAAATACAAGACATGGGTAACAATGAAATTAGTATTAACTTTAATCTAGATAAAGTTTCATTGGTAAGGTCTTATTCTTTAGAAAATCCCTCTAGAATTGTCATGGAAATTAATCAATCGAGCCTTCCGACCGAGATAAATGTTCCATACAACTATCCAATCAAAAAAGTAAGAGCATCTCAGGATGGAAGTCTTACTAGAATCGTTGTTGATTTATATGAATCAGTCCATTGGCAAAACCCAACTCAGACTATAAATACAGAAAATATAAAATTAGAGCTTAAGGTGAAAAGAAATAAAAACCTCAATAAAAGTATTAGAGATATTGTTGTTGCTATAGATGCGGGTCACGGTGGTAAATACCCTGGTGCGGTTGGCCCAAATAATATTTTAGAAAAAGATGTGACGTTACTTATTGCGAAGGAGTTAGAAAGAACCTTAAGAGATACTTATGGGTACAGACCGGTGATGATTAGAGATGGAGATGAGACATTAGATTTAAATAATAGATACCAGGATGCTAGGAAATATGGAGCAGATATTTTTGTTTCAATCCATGCTGATGGGTTTAGATTATCTTCCGTAAAGGGTGCTTCTGTTTTTATATGGTCAGATGAAGCTTCAAGTACTGTTGCTAGTAACTTATCTAAAAAACAAAGGCAAAGAATACAGGCTGATATAAAAAATCTAAAGCCAGTTGATTTTGATGAGGATGCGGCAAGACAAACCTATCCAGAAATATATAAGAAAAAAATTTCTGAAAGTAAAATTTTAGGAACTAAGATATTGGATCAACTTAAAAGAGACCCTTTCACAAAAATTCATAAAAAGAATGTTGAGTACGCTGATTTCAGAGTTCTTAAGTCTATTGATATACCTTCTGTATTGGTTGAGTCAGGTTTTATAACCAACCCTGAAGACGCACAAAGATTAAAGGGCAAGCCAGGGAGAAGAATGATTGCAAGATCTGTTTTCCTAGGAATACATAACTATTTTAAGGACAAACCTAAAGCAAATACCTTTATGAGTATTGATCCCGGCTTTGTGACTTACAAAATACAAAAAGGGGATGTCTTGTCAGAAATAGCGATAAGATTTGGGGTGACTGTAGAAGAAATTAATACAGAGAATAAACTAAACAATAAACCAATATACCCAGGACAATTAATTAAGATTAATATTTAGCTTAAGTCTATTGGATCAATGTCGAAAGACCACTTAACCTTATTAGATTCCGGCCATTTTTCAAACTCTGTTGTTAAAAACTTTAATACCTTATTTAAAAAAGTTTTCTTTGGTGCATGGATATAGACTTGGTGCCTATAATTTCCTTTCGACTTCGAAACTAATGAAGGCAAGGGGCCAATAACATTTATATCAGTCCTATTGGATAAAATTAAAACAGCTTTCTCTAGGAAATCTACATTACTCTTTTGAGTTGGTGATGAGCACCTAAGCAGACATAAAGTAGTAAATGGAGGTAAGTTCATTTGCTCATTGGTACTTAGGCATTGAGAAGCAAATTTCATATAGTCTCCTGTCTTAATTTTATTAAGATTTATATCATCGGGATATCTTGTTTGAATAATAACTTTTGCAAGATTATTATTTCTTCCTGCTCTTCCTGAGACTTGAATAAGCAATTGAGATATTTTCTCTAATGCATTAATTTCTGGGCTTATAAGGCCATTATCAGCATTTAAAATAACGCTTAAGGTGACTTTAGGAAAATCATGTCCTTTTGCAAGCATTTGAGTTCCAACTAAAATTGCTGCGTCTGAGGAATGAATTTTTTTAACTATAGCCTCCATAGCTCCTACTTTTTTTGTTGAGTCATGATCAACTCTAATTATTGGAGTCTTTACAAAGCTGCTTTTAAGAACTTCTTCAACTCTCTCTGTTCCAGCTCCATACATATTAAAGTCATTAGACTTGCATGCCGGACAAGACAAATTAACAGAGTAGGCAGATTCACACCTATGACAAATTAATCTATTTCTTGCCTGGTGGAAGACTAAATTTGTATCACAAGATTTGCAATCTGCTACCCACCCACAACTACCACACTGATAGAGTGGAGCGAATCCTCGTCTATTAATAAAAACTAGAACCTGTTCTCCTCTGTCTATGGTTGATTGCATTGCTTCAATTGTCTCTTTAGCAACTCCGCCTATTAAAGGGCTGTTATTGATATCTAAGGCTATTAATTTAGGAGGCTTGTTTCCATCAACTCGATTAGGAATATCAACTCTTATAAATTTATTTTCTTTTACAAGTTTTAAAGTTTGCAGTGAAGGGGTTGCTGACCCCAAAATAATTGGAATATCTGCAAGCTGTGCCCTTTTTATACTTAAGTCTCTAGCAGAGAATTTAAACCCTTCTGACTGCCTAAATGATTGGTCATGCTCTTCATCGATAATTATTAAACCAATGTTATCTAAAGGCACTAAAGCCGACGATCGAGTTCCTACTATTATTTTTATAGAACCAAATTTAGCTTTTAGCCAAGTCTTTAATCTCTTAGCTGCTGTTTGCTTAGAATGATATATGCCAATTTCACCATTAAATCTATTCTCAAATCGCGAGAGCAATTGGGGGGTTAAATTTATTTCNGGAACTAAAACTANTACTGACTTATTATTTTTAATAAAAGTTTCNGCAACNCTTAAGTAAACTTCTGTTTTTCCAGACCCTGTAACTCCATATAATAAAGTGGGTGAAAANCCTTTAGATTTAGAAAGCGCCTTGACTGCTTTTTCTTGATCCTTGGTTAAATCGAATTTCTTNTCATCTTCATTTACTGAATATTCAGAAAATTCTNTTAAAGCTTCAATTTTTTTATTATTAATTTTTCTTAATTCNGTGGGTATAAAGGTATTAAAAACCTCACCAATAGGATGATGATAGTAATCAGAAGACCACAATATAGAATCAAAAATTGGCTTGTCGAACAAAGGATATTCATCAAGTACAGCGATAATTTTTTTTATAGCTCCCGCTTTTTTTAGGAAATCTGGCTTTTGAATATTTTTTATAACCACTCCTACAATCTTCCTTTTACCAAAAGGAACTGACACGCGGGTTCCTTTTGAAATTTTAAGCTCAGAACTATAAGTAAAGCATTGCCTTAGAGGCAATGAAACAGCTATGTCATAGTAAAAAATTTTCATGTTTTGATTGAAAAGAAGTTGTTTTTTGTTATAGTTCTCATCCAAATTTTGATTTTATTATGAAAAAAGATATACATCCTGAATACCGTGAAGTTTTATTCCATGACGCNAGTGCTGATAAGTTCTTTCTCATTCGTTCAACATTAGATACGACTCAAACGAAAGAATGGGAAGATGGAAAAACATACCCATACTANCCTCTTGATATATCCTCTGCTTCTCATCCTTTTTATACNGGTAAGCAAAAAATTATTGATACTGGCGGAAGAGTTCAGAANTTTGAAGAAAGATTTGGCAAGAAAAAGTAAATTTATCAATTTATACCTGAACTTCCAAAACCCTTTTCTCCCCTCTGAGTCTCATTGAACTCGTCTACAATTTCAAAATCTGCTTGAATCACTGGAACTATAATCATTTGTGCAATCCTGTCTCCAGGATTAATCTCAAAATCTGTATCTGATCTATTCCAGGCAGGAACCATTAGCTCTCCTTGATAGTCTGAATCAATCAACCCAACCAGATTACCAAGAACGATTCCATGCTTAGAACCTAAACCTGATCTAGGTATAACCATTGCTGCAAGACCGGGATCTTCTAAGTACATTGCAAAACCAATAGGTATCAACTGAGATGTTCCTGCTTGAAGGCTGAGCTTACTATCTAGGCATGCCCTTAAATCCAATCCTGCCGAGCCCTTTGTTTCATATTGAGGCAAGGGTATCTTGGATCCCATTAGTGGGTTAATGATCTTAATTTTTATGTTTTTCAATTTTTAAAGCTCTCCTGGTTGAATAAAAGATTTTAACTTACATTTTTTTAAAGATAAGTCTTTCCATGAACTTTCAACGAGAATTTCTGCCAGCCCGCATGTTGAATACGTAATATGAGAATTTTCTGAAATAGCATCTATGTACATTTGCATTGATGGATTGTGGCCTATTATTAAAACAGAGGAAATGGATTCACTTAAACTTTGGATAAGCTTAACGATCTCACCAGGGCCAGCAAAGTAAAGCTCATCAGTATAGACTGCTTCAGCTATTGGATAATTAAGCCCATCGCTGCATATATCAAAAGTCTGCTTAGTTCTTTCTGCAGTGCTACAGAATATTTTATCTACTAAAATTGAATGAGATTTGCAGTAACATGATATTTTATTTGCTTCTTCAATGCCTTTTCTTGCTAATGGTCTATCAAAATCTTTCTGATTAGAGCTCTTCCAGTCAGATTGCGCATGCCGTAATAAATAAATTTGTTTCACAATAGTATTGCTAAGTTCCTCAGTGTTCTATAAAATCGCGTTTCAATGAGTAAAATATGTCAAGTAACAGGTAAGATACCACAGTCAGGAAACAATGTTTCTCACGCTAAAAATAGGACTAAAAGAAAGTTTTTTCCTAATCTTCACACACACAAATTTTGGGTTGAATCTGAGAACAGGTTCGTAAATCTTAAAGTATCTGCAAAAGGTATGAGAATCATTGATAAAAAAGGCATTAGTGAAGTTCTTAAAGAACTTAGAGCTAAAGGTCAAAAAGTTTAATACAAATTTAAAACTTATTCATTCCAGAGGCATGTCTTATAAAGAATGCTTTAACAAACTTTGATTTATTTAACGAAGAAATACCTAAATTTCTGATCAGCCTTAGATATAAATTTTCTGAACCAAATAAATCCACAAAAAAGTCCATAGACTTCAACATTAAAAAGTTCATACTTTTTCTTCTAATCTCATATCTTTTTAAAACTGATTTCTCATTAAAGGCAATCCCTTTTTTATAAGAACTAATTATCTCTTCACAAAAAACATCTGCATCTGCAAATCCTAGATTAATACCTTGACCTGCTAAGGGGTGGATTGAGTGAGCAGCATCACCAAGAAGAACAACAGGTCCGCTAATATAGTTTTCAAAATGATGGTTCGATAATTTAAAACTTAAAATTTCTGACTTAACCCTGAGACTAACATTAAGCTTTGATTCAAAAAAAGAAATGTTATTTTTTACAAACTCAGATACAGGCTCATCTCCCAAAACTTGATTTTTTATTGACCAAACCACTGTGCATTTATTCATCTCACCCTTGCCTTCTGGGAGTGGCATAAGTGCAAATATTCCTTTTTCAGAAAAAACTTGGTGAGCTTTGCCATGTGAATTATTATCAATATCAACGACGAAAGTTAAAGCTGTTTGTAAGTAGTCATCGAAGCTGCTTGTAAGTGAAGCAATTTTTGCAATATTTGAATTTCTTCCATCACATCCAGCAATAAGATTCGTTTTTATGGTCATGCCATCTTTAAGCATGATCTCTGGATCAGATTCTGTATTAAGATTCTGAACTGAATCAATCTCATTATTAAATAAGGTTCTTTCTTTACATGGATCAGAAATTAGTTTTTGTAATTCATTGAAATAGGTTACATATGAAAGGTTTTCGCTGCCTACGTCCTTTGCTAGAAATTGAATTTTGCCTGTACCCTCNCCATCTAATACGTCGATGCTGTTGATTTGAGCAATTGATGGGCAAATACCAATATTTTTTAGCATTTGCATAGAATGCTCATTGAGAGTGACTGTTCTTATACCTTTATCTAGGGCTGAAACTACTAGCTTTTTCGACAATAACGGTTTTGATATTATTTTTTTCAAGCCTAAGAGAAATGTAATTACCTATTATCCCTCCGCCAGAAATAACAATTGGAACCTCCATAGTCTAAGCCATCAATGATTCTATTTCTTGAGGATTAGATGGCACCTTCTCTGTTAGATTAATATTGCCTGAATCTGTTACAAGGATGTCGTCCTCTATTCTTATGCCGATGCCTTTCCATTTGTCATCTACATCCATTGCGCTACTGATATAGATACCTGGCTCGATTGTGGTTATCATCCCTGGCTTAAACTTCATAAACTCATCTCCCTCCATGTAGTCACCAACATCATGAACATCAAGTCCAAGCCAATGTCCCACCTTATGCATATAAAAGTCCTTGAATGCACCATTTTTATGAAGCTGATTAACATCGCCAGATAGAATACCCAACTCTACAAGACCTTCAGTAATTACTTTTTCTGAAACCATTTGGGGCTCCATTATGCTATTACCAGTTTTTACAGCATCGATTGCAGCAAGATTGGCTTTGTGGACAATATTATAAATTTGTAGCTGTTCATCTGAAAATTTTCCACTTACTGGGAAGGTTCTTGTGATATCAGATGCATACATTTTGTATTCACATCCTGCGTCTACCAAAATTAAATCTGATGCAGCTAACTCTTTATCATTTTCAATATAATGCAATACACAAGCACCCTCACCTCCAGCAACTATAGGCGTATAAGCTGGAAACCTTCCTCCCCTTTTGGCGAATTCATATAAAAATAGCGCCTCTATTTCCTGCTCATTGTCCCCAGGCTTTATAGATTTCATGACCTCAATATATGATTCAGCTGAAATTTCACAAGCTCTCTTCATGATATCGATTTCATGCTTATCTTTGATAAGCCTTAAATTTCCTACCATCGAAGAGCCATCAATAATATCAATTGATTTGCTGTGCCTATCTTTAGAATTTGCTGCGCATGTCCAGTCAATTACTTTCTGATCAAAGCCATTTTTCTTCCCTATTGAATAAAAAACTTTTTCTAGCCCTTGAAGGATTTCAGGCATTAAAGCATCTGATTTATTATTTTCAAAAGCTTGATCAAAAAGAAAATCATTTATTGCGCCCTCAGGGCCAGCTCGATAACCATCCCAGATTTCTTTAAGTTTATCTTTTTCAGGAACAAAAATTATTGAATCAATGCTTTTTCCATTATTAACTAAAACCATTAGGGAAGAGGGCTCACAAAAGCCAGACAGATAGTAGAAGCTACTTTCCTGTCTTAAATTATAAGATGAGTCAGCGTTTCTATATTGCAAATCTGCACCAGGTACAATTAAGGCTGAATTCTTAGGTAGGTGTTTTATAAGTGAATCTCTTCTGTTTTTAAAAATTATTTTTTCCATGCCTTATTTTACTCTTTTATTAAAGAAACTTTCCAATTCATTCTAGTACAATTAAACTTATACAATGTCAGAAGAAAAAAAATCATCATTATTTGAACTAGAGGATAAGGTAGATCTTTTGATAAAAAGATTTGATGAACAAAAAGGAATAATAGATTCTTATGTGCAAAGGGAAAGAGACTGGAAAAAAGATAAGCTCATACTAAATAAAGAAATAACTAAACTCAAAAAATAATGTCAGAAATGGAAACGCTATCTTTAAGAATTTTTGGCCGAGATCTGACGTTAGCCTGTCCGCCAGAAGAGAAAGACCAACTCATTAGAGCTGCAAAATTATTAAATGATGAGCTTGATGGCATCAGTGATAAGAATAATGCCTTGGTGATAGCTGGTCTAACTATGGCTAGTAAGCTTTTATCCAAGCCAACCGAGAATACTGACTCATCTTTAAATAATAAAGATATCGAAAAGCTAATACAAAAAATAGAGTCTGCTCTCTAAAAATTAACTTTTACTTAATACCTATATATTTTATAATTAACTGCATTCTGGTTCATACGCTAATGTGTTAATAAATTTGAACCGATACAATTAAATAGGTGATATTCCTCTAGCATTGTTGCGCAGTACCTTTACAGGGAAGCCTGATTTGTTATGAAATTCACCACCTGACCCATCGGTTCAGGTATAGCACATGGCGGTGATTTGGTTTGTTAGCCTCGGCACAATTTATGGTGAAAAATAAAATACGAAAATCACTCTTTGAGCAGGGGCAGTCTATTTCTGATTTATCTAAGAGCAATATAAGTTTTTTAATCCAAGAAAATGTATTAGAAAAAATCAATACTCATGAAATGCAAAATATTGCCTTATATTTTCCTTTTCGAAATGAAGTCAATACAAATTTGTTAATTCAAGCTTTTACTAAACTTAAAAAGAATATTTATATTCCAAAAGTAATTGATGACGAAATGATGGCTTTTAATTTGCTGGATGAGCAGCCTAACTTCTTTATAAATCAATTTGGAATCAAAGAGGTTAAAAGTGAAGATTATGTCAACATAAATGAAATTGATTTAATGTTTATTCCTATGACAGGAGTTGATTTAAATGGATACAGGCTTGGCTATGGCTCTGGATATTTCGATAGAATTATTGGCTCTATAAATGAGGAGGTATCAAGACCTTTATTGGTTGGACTGTGTTATCAATACCAGATTTGTAATATGCATTTTGGAGAAAAACATGACCTTAAATATGATTATGTTTTTTCTGAGAATGATCGGATGATTTCCTACTCTTCATAGATTAAAATACTTTGAATTAAATCTACCTATATGAAAATAACTTTAGCCTCATTATCGCTTTTACTTACCTCTGCGCTGATTTGGTCAAACTCAATTGTTATTGATGGCTCTCTTGATGAGCCTGAGTGGAATAATGCATTTGAAATTACAGATTTTTATGAAACATCTCCTTTTACTCTTAAGAAAAATGAACTTCTTACAACGGCTTTAATTTTCTCAAATAAGGATGGTATATATGTTGGATTTAAGAATTTTCAAAGTAATGATTCTATGTTCTCCAGGAAGACGCTTAGAGATCAAATAAATTCACTTAGCGATAAAAACTCTATAAATATAGACTTTGATGGTGATGGTAACAAAGCTTTCATTCTTGCTATAAATCTTGGGAACTCGCTTTTCGATGCCATAAAAACGCAAGCAGGAGACTTTAAGACAGACTGGGATGGAGATTGGATTGCAAAAACACAAAAATTTGATGGGTATTGGGTCTCTGAGTTTTTTATTCCTTGGGATGTAACGTTAATGAGACAGCCTGATGGTGATATAAGAAAAATTAATTACACCGCATTACGTTATAGTGCCGAAAATGAGTCATGGGTTAGCAGTGCCGGAACAATGGCTAGTAGAAATGACTACTTTCAAGAGTTAGATAGCTTAGAAATACAAAACTATACAAAATCAAAGCTTACTTTTTTTCCATATATATCTTCAAATAAAAATTCAGTTACAAACCAAGAAGGGTCAGATATTGGGGCTGAAATCTTTTATAGCACTGGAAAAGGTCGTCAAATAAATTTAGCTATTAATCCAGATTTCGGACAAGCTGAGAGTGATGATGTGGTTATTAACTTTTCTGCTCAAGAAACTTTTTACTCAGAAAAAAGAGCATTTTTCAATGAAAACCAATCACTATTTGATATTAGTAATTATGATAGATACTCGGTTATAAATACGCGGAGGATTGGAGCTGCCCCCAGCTATAATTGCTCAGAAGAAAGTAATGAAGAAGGTTGCGAGGCAGCTAAAAAAAACTATTCTGATATTGATTTTGCATTAAGACTTACTCAAAAAAGTAATAATAATGAATTTGGAGTATTTGTAGCAAGTGAGGCTGATGAAGCCTTTTCAGTTGGAAGAGACTATTATGCTCTTCGATCTCGAACAAAGCTTGGAAATAAAACGCTGGGCTTCATGGTAACGAATGTTGAGAATGAAATGACAGGCGAATCATCAACAGTCAATGTTATTGATTACATCAATATTCGTTCAAAAAAATTAATTACATATTCAGATCTGTTAGCCTCAGAAAAAGATGGTAAAAATGGGCTTGGGTATAGGGCTCAGTTTACATATCTTCCAAATAAACTATCTAACATAAGTGGAAGCCTTCTTTATTTTGAAGACGACTTCGAGTTAAATGACTTTGGTTATCTGCAAAGAAGGGACTGGATTCATGCTGGTATTGGAGGAAATCGAAAAATAAATGAATTTGATAATAGCTCGATATTAAAACAAATAGATTATGGAATTGATCTAAATTATGATGCTGACACAGCTGGTAATTCAAATCCAATAGGCATCGATCAAAAAAATTCTTTTAGTTTTAAGGACAACTCTAAATTTCAATTAGATTTTAATTTTAGATCTTCTGGGAAAAATACAACTATCACAAGAAAAAATGAAGCCTACCCCTTTATCAAATCAAAAAGAAGAATAGGTATTACAGCAGACTTTGAGGCAAAGAACTATTCATTCTGGACATATGACTGGAGAGTTAGCTTCTTTAAGGGAGAGAAAGATAATCGGTGGGATTCGAATGGGTATGGTAGAAAATTTTACAAGATAGCAGGTTCAATATTTCCAAATGATAACTTAAGAATCAATGCGCAATATAGAATAAGAAAGGAAAATGAATGGCTGATATGGCAGGATAATAATAATCTTGCTTCATATGATTCAAGACAAGATACCTTATCTTTTGATCTAAATTGGTTTAGAAATAATAAACATGAGATCAGACTTAAGAGTCAATTTGTTGCTTTGAAAGCAAAAAATCCTATTAGTATTTTTTCAGATGCTAATGGATACCTTTATAAAGGAAATAATATAGTTAATGAGTTTAATACTGGCGTAGCTTCGTTCCAAATTAGATATAAATATGAGCTCGCTCCTTTGTCATATCTATTTTTGGTCTATTCTAAAGGTGGGAGAATTTACGACGAGGAAGATGATAGATCTCAATCCGAGTTGTTCAAAGAGCCGTGGGAAAACCCTAGCGATGAGCTTTTTTCAATTAAATTTAGATTAAAGTATTAACCTTTTATTTTAAAAAATCTTTGTATGCCTTGTTAGAGGTTTCTTCTGTAAAAATAGTTCCTGACTTATTTAAATGATTTATTAGCTTGTCTTTATCCTTACTCTCGATGCCAATTAATATCTTTCCAAAAGCTGAACCTAGGTTCCTGTAATGAAATAAGGAAATATTCCATTTATTTCCAAATTTCTCTAGAAAATTTAACAGCGCGCCCGGCTTCTCAGGAAACTCTCCCCTAAATATTCTTTCATTGTTATGAGAGCCTGAGTCACTATTTCTGCCACCAACCATATGCCTCAGATGATCATTGGATATTTCATTTCGAGTAAAGTCGCTAAAGGTGAAGCCTGCTTTTTTTAATTTGGACTTTAAGATTTCAAATGATTTTTCAGTTTTAGTTCTAACACCAACTAAAACATATGCATCGCTTAAGCTAGATTTCCTGTAGTTAAACTCTGTAACTTGAGAGCTGCCAAACATCCTTGAAAGCTTAAGAAAACTTCCAGGTATCTCTGGGATTTTGATACTTAATATTTTTTCTCTATTTTCACCAATCTCTGATCGCTCAACAATAAAATTAAGTCTTTGGAAATTTACATTAGCGCCAGAACTTATAGCAATAAGTTTTTTATTTTTAACTTTCCTTGCGTAGGCTTTTAACCCTGCAAGTGCTAATGCCCCAGCAGGTTCTGATAGAACTCTTGTATCTTCAAAGATATCTTTTACAGCGGTGCAGACTTCATCAACACTAACTGTAATGACTTCATCTACGCANTCTTTAATAACATCAAAATTATTTTTTCCAACCCTTGATACCGCNACCCCATCAGCAAAGAGGCCCACTTCCTTTAAAGTAACTCTTTTATTAGCTTTTACTGCCTCAGCAAGACATGCAGAATCCTCAACCTCAACACCAACAATTTTTATTTTCTTATTATTCTGTGCTATCCAGGCAGACACACCAGCTAGAATACCTCCTCCTCCTACTGGAACAAAAACAACATCAAAATCATTTTTATCTTCAAGAATTTCTTGGCCTATAGTCCCTTGGCCAGCAATTGTTAGAGGGTCGTCAAAAGGATGAACAAAAGACAATTTTTTTTTCTTTGCAATAGACAGNGCCTCTTTTAAAGCTGCATCTACATTGTCACCATGCTGGAGTATTTTGGCTCCAAATCTTTTTACATCTTTTATTTTTATTTCTGGAGTTGTTATTGGCATAACAATTAGGCAATTAATTTTTAGTTTTTTACATGCACTGGCTACTCCTTGAGCATGATTTCCTGCTGATGCAGCAATAACTCCCCTCTTCTTTTCGGCATCGGTTAAATTTACAATCTTGTTATACGCTCCTCTGTTTTTAAAAGAAAATATAGGCTGCAGATCCTCTCTTTTTAAGAAAACTTTATTCCCCAGCTTTGAAGAAATATTTGGAGCAAATGTTATAGGTGATTTTAATGCTACGTCATAAACAGATGCATTAGGGATAAGCTTTAGGTACTTCTGGGAATTCTTAAAAGAACCTGTTTTTTTAATTTTTAGTCTCAAAATAATTAACTACCTATATTTTCTTGTATTATAACTCTATGAGTGGCTCAAAGATAAATGTTGCTAAACAAGCTATAGAATATATCAAAAATAATCTTCATCCTGAGATGATTTTAGGTATTGGAACCGGCTCAACAGTTAATTTTTTTATAGAAGAACTAAAGGAGTATAGGCACAAATTTGCTGGAGCTGTTTCTAGTTCAGATGCTTCATCAAAATTATTAAATGAAAATGGGATAGAGGTCTTTAGCCTTAATGATGTAATTGATATAGCTTATTACATAGATGGTGCAGATGAGGTGTCTCCTGAAAATTGTCTTATTAAAGGTGGTGGTGGCGCACATACTAGAGAAAAGATAGTTGCTTCTGCCTCTAACGAGTTTATATGTATAGTTGATCAGTCAAAGATGGTTAATCTTTTGGGAGCTTTTCCACTGCCTATAGAGGTGATACCTGAAAGTAGGAGCCTTGTTGCAAGAAAAATAATCTCGATCGGTGGAATACCCACATATAGAACTGGATTTATAACAGACCAAGGTAATCATATTTTAGATATCTCTAATATGGATATTTCAAACCCCGCTGAACTGGAAGCTTTGATTAATAATATTCCTGGAGTTGTAGATAATGGAATATTTGCAGCAAACAAGCCTAAAACTGTATTAGTTTCTAAGTAATAATTTTACAGCAAGCCTTCAATGGCTGATATAAGCTCTTTTGAATCAGGCTTTACCTTTGATCCATATGTGGATACAACCTTGCCCTCTTTTGAGATTAAGTATTTATTAAAGTTCCATGAGGGAGTAAAACCTGATTCTGCAATAAGTTTTTTATAAAATGGGTGTGCTTTTTTTCCTTTGACTTTAGCAGTTGAGAACATAGGAAATTCAACACCGTATTCTGTAGAACAAAATTCTGCAACATCGCTTTCATCAGAGTATTCTTGAAGAAAATCTCTAGATGGGATCCCAATTACTAGAAAATCTTCATCTTTATAACTTTCATATAACTTTTGAAGGCCAGCATATTGATAAGTGTAACCACATCTACTTGCAACATTCACAACTAGTAAAGCTTTTCCTTCAAACTCGCAAAGGTTTCTTGACTCAGCGGAATCAAGAACTCTCATGTCTGTATCTAGAAGATCTGAGCAAGAAAATGCATTTAGTGTAAAAAACAATAATCCAAATATATAAAATTTATTCATAAACTAATTATATATTAGTATTAAGTTATTGGAGCAATAGCCATTACTGATATAACAAAGAAGCTTGCCAAAATGACTGTTTCAAATATTTCCTGATATTTTTTCATAATAAAACCTTAAATTTAATAAAAATGGAGGGACTGAGCCCTCCATATGATTTCAGAGTGTCAGCAAACTAATAGGGGGAGAGGAGTGCTGACTCATATTATTATATATATTTATAATCAATTATCAATACTTTTTATAAAGATATTTAAATATATTTAATAATTGTGATCCCTTGTGCACGAAATCGCATCTAATGCTGCTATATATTATGTATAATGCAGGTCTAAATTTAAAACGGAGATAAAATTGAAAGGAACAGTTCATTATGAAGTAAGGGATGGGGTTGCCGTATTAACAGTAGATAATCCTCCAGTGAACCCATTAAGTGATGGTGTTAGAGCGGGTTTATTTGAAGGCATAGCCAATGCAGAAGCGGATACTGATGTTGTTGGCGTGGTTGTTACCGGCAAAGGAAGAGCTTTTATTGCTGGAGCTGATATTTCTGAATTTGGCGGGGAGGGTGACGGCCATGGTCTTCATACTGTCTTTAAAAATCTTGAATTTTGTTCTAAGCCTGTAGTAGCAGCCATTAACGGGCTTGCACTAGGGGGTGGTTTAGAGACTGCATTATGTTGTAACTACAGAATAGCCTCTCCAAACGCATTTGTTGGGCTTCCAGAGGTCCATTTAGGCCTTTTACCTGGCGCAGGTGGTACACAAAGACTGCCTAGACTTACTGGACCTGCCGAAGCTCTTAAAATAATGCTTTCTGGAGCACATGTGCCTGCTAAAAAGGCTTTATCTCTTGGAATTATTGACTCAATTTCAGAAAATATTGTTGAAGACTCAATAGCTTTTATTAAAGAAAAGGCGGCAAACACCAATGATCACCCACTTGTTAGAAATATGAATGACAAAGTAATTGAAGCTAGAGGATCAGAAAATGTTTTAGTAGAGGCTCAAGCTATGGCAGCAAAAACAAGAAAAGGACAATTTGCACCCGGTCAGATAATTAAATGTGTTGAAGCATCTATAAATTGTGATGATTTCGATGAAGGCCTTAAAAAAGAAGCAGAATATTTTATGGAATGTCTTCTTCACCCTCAACGTGAAGCAATGATTCATATATTCTTTGGCGAAAGAGCTGCATCTAAGATTGCAGATGTCCCAAAAGAAACTCCTGTTATGGATATCAAAAAAGCAGGAATAATTGGTTCCGGAACAATGGGTGGCGGTATAGCAATGTGTTTTGCAAATGCTGGAATCCCAGTTCATATCATTGACCAAGATGCAGATAACTTAAAAAGAGGAATGTCAGTAATCGAAAAGAATTATGACTTTATGGTTGGTAGAGGAAAGCTAACTTCTGAGCAAAAAGATGCTGTATTTGGGTTAATTAGCTCAAGTCTTGATTATAAAGATTTGCATGATTGTGATATTGCAATAGAAGCTGTTTATGAAAACCTCGATTTAAAAATGGATATATTTAAAAGCTTAGACGAGCATGTTAAGCCAGGAGCTATCCTTGCGAGTAACACATCAGGTTTAGATATAGATGCTATTGCTTCAGTAACTAGTAGGCCTGAATTGGTAGTGGGTACTCACTTTTTTAGTCCAGCAAACATTATGAGGTTGCTTGAGGTTGTAAGAGGAGAGCAGACTTCCAACGAAACACTTGCCACAATAATGTCTGTGGGTAAGAAGATTAAAAAGACTGCTGTGGTTTCTTTAAATGCTCCAGGCTTTATAGGAAACAGAATGCTCTTTGGATATACAGCTCAGGCGAATATGCTGCTTTTAGAAGGCGCCCTTCCCCATCAAGTTGATCAGGCTTTAGAGTCATTTGGATTAAATATGGGTCCATTTAGGATGATGGATTTAGTTGGGTTAGACCTTGGTTGGAGAGCAAGAAAATTAGGTGGTAAAGAATCACCACTTCATGCAAAAATTGGAGATAGTCTTTGTGATAATGATAGGTTTGGCCAAAAAAATGCAAAGGGCTATTATAATTATAATGAAGGATCCAGAGCTCCAATCCCTGCACCAGAAAACGAAGAAACGTATGAAAAAATATCATCTGAGAATGGGTTCACTAGAAGAGAGATATCTGATGTTGAAATTGTAGAGAGATGTATTTTGGCATTAATTAACGAAGGTGCCGATATTCTTTCTGAGGGAGTTGCACAAAAAGCTGCTGATTTGGATGTTGTTTATATTAACGGCTACGGATTTCCAATATGGAGAGGCGGTCCAATGCATCACGCTAATGCAATGGGATTAGACGTTGTGGTTAAAAAATTAGAAGAGTATGCAGAAAAAACAGGTAGCGATGTATATAAACCTAGTCAACTGCTAATAAAACTTGCAAATAATGGCGAAAAGCTTGGTGATGCCCCTGCCATAGAGGATAGGAAAGAAAAATTAAATTTTGCAATGTCGTCTGTTGCTAATAATTTTTAAAATTATAGGGGATATTAGGCTTTAATATAGACTTTTGTCCCTTTTTTTACATCATTAAAGAGCTCAATAACATCAGAGTTAAACATTCTGATGCATCCATGTGATGCTTTTTGTCCAATTAAGCCCTCTTCATGCGTCCCATGAATATAGATATACCTTTGGTACGAATCAACGCCCTTCCCTTTATTTTTGCCCTCTTCCTGGCCATCTAACCACATTATTCTTGTTGTTACGTAGTCATTATCTGATTTAGCCTTATCATGAATGATCTCAGCCTGTCTCTTAGTATTTATTCTAGATGTAAAAATGGTATTCTTAATAGCATTGTTTCCTATCATCTCTCTAATAACATGATTTCCTAAAGGTGTTTTAAAGGAATTTTGAGTACTTCCTTCTCCATATTTAGAGGAAGATATAGGATAGGATCTAACAATTTTCATATTATCTAATAAAAAAAGTCTTTGTTTTGAAATATCAATTTCAATAGTTAAATTATTCTCAGCAAAAATGTTAACAGACATGAATATAACTAATATTGCTTTTTTGAACATAATCTTATTATAACTGAAATTAATAATATGAAGAAAGCCAGTACATACGGCAGGTAGTAGCCATATTGACTATAGATTGTTCTTTTATCAAGCAGCATTATTGAACCATCAAGTACGTCAGTTACACCCTTTTCTAATTTATCAACAATTGTTCCATTATTATCAATCAATGCAGAAAAGCCATCATTGGTTGCTCTAATCATCCACTTATTGTTTTCTATTGTTCTTACTCTGGCAATATCAAGGTGTTGATATGGTCCTATGGATTTTCCAAACCATGTATCATTACTGATATTGACCATAAATAATGAACTTATGTTGCTTTTTCTTACCGTATTTCCAAATGCAATATCAAAACATATTAATGGAGCCATCTTTTTTAGAGATTGGGTATCAAATACCATTGGCTTTTGATTTGATTTACCTTTAATTACATCTGACATTGGCATATCAAAGAATGAAATCAGACCCCTTAAAGAAGATATGAAGGGTATATATTCACCAAAAGGAACTAAGTGAACCTTATTATATATTTGCTGTGATTGAAAATTTACCATTGAATTGTATAAATTACCCTCACTTATGTGCCAAACCCCGCCAATAATCGTTTGATCAGTATTTATATCACTTTCAAAGTTTTTAAAGTTAGCACTTTTATATGTATATGGGAGTTCGGCTTCAGGCAATACTATTAAGCTTGAAGATACGGATGCTAAATTTATTAATTCTTTTAAATTGTCTTCTATTTCTAATTTATAGTTATTCGTATATTTCAAAAAGGGATCGGACGATGGCTGAACTATGGAGATATTTAGCTGCTCGCCAACAGAGACTCTTTTATAAAAATTTGGTATAAAAAATACAAGGCTTATCAAGCATAAAATAAATAGATTTTTTTTATTTTTATGCCAACTTATGGCAAGAAGGGCAGAGCAAATATAAATAATTATAGATGCGCCAGCAACTCCGAATAGGGGGTAGATATTTTGTGTAAATGTATCTAGGAATACAACACCTGGAATAAGCCAGGGAACACCATTAAGTAAGTAGTACATACTCCATTCGTTTAATACAAATATACTAACAACTAGCAATATATATTTTAAGCTAGAGTNCCTGAGATCCTGAAAAAAATTTGTTCTGATAACAAGTAATGGTAGCGAAAAAAATAAAGTTAAGATTAATATTAGTAAAACAAATATTATTAATGATANNNCTATGCTTGTTTCTCCATAATAGTAAACACTCACTATTAACCAAGACATTCCNAATCCCCAGTGTCCAATTGACCACATTATTAGCTGTCTAGTAGACGATGATTTAAAGGACAATTCTTTTATTAAATAGGCATATGAGAGAATTATTAGAGGCTTAAAAGAGAAGGGCGCAAATGCAAATATCCCAATGAAACCAAAAAAAAATGGGGTTAAATACTCCTTTAGTTTCATCAATTTTTAGTTATTAAAACCTTGGTGATTTTTCTTCCATCTGCATGTGTAACTTTTATATTTAAATTTTCTATACTCACCACATCCCCAACCTTTGGAAGAACACCTAATTCATTAATAACTAAGCCGCCAAGAGTTTCAGCATCTATAGCAAGCGGGTCTATTTCTAAACTAAAGTATTNAGTAAATTCTTCAATTTCTACTTTNGGGTCTGCTGAAAATGAACCATCTATATTCTCTATAATCTCATCTTCATCTACATCATGTTCGTCTTCTATTTCACCTACAAGCTCTTCAAGAATGTCTTCAATAGTTACAAGCCCGCAGATTGTTCCGTATTCATCTATAACAATAGCTAAGTGTGATCTATCCTTTTTGAACTCTTCGAGCAAAGAGTCAGCTTTTTTAGTTTCAGGGACTATCTTGGACTCTCTCAACATCTCTAAAAGTTTAAAATCAGTCTTTTCTCCAACAAGTTTAGGAAGAATGTCTTTTGCAAGCAAAATTCCACTAACCTCGTCCCTATCACCACCTAAAACAGGATATCTTGAATGACCTGATTCTATAATTCTTTCAATT
>JGI26080J50196_1000323_pt1 | contig 21650 bp, 19 predicted proteins | sample SaaInl0LU_22_DNA_FD_50196 | JGI IMG/M metagenome (IMG submission 50196)
CGCAATATCTTCAGTGCGTCCTCATCCGAATACCGTTTCCGTGCCATTCTTTGCCACTCCATTGGTCAACAAATACTGGCACAGTTTTAGGGGGCCAAGACACAAAGGCGCTGATAGAGTGGTCAAACTGTCGACACCACCTGATGCATAGCGCATGTGACAGACGGAGGTGATCTGTTGAAAATCGGCATCAAAGGCCATTATACCCATAACCTGGGCGTGGCGATCGCCCGTGGCTTGTTTGATATAACTCTCCAAGCGGTAGGTTTTCTGCGCGTCCACCGCGATAAATTCCGATGTTGTAAGATCTAAACCATGGTATCCTGTGAACAGAAAGCTGCCAGGCAAGCCTGGGGTGTCGCTGGCATCGTAGCTTAGAGCGCTGGGCATATTATAGGAATTGCCCAAAGCGCCATTGCCATTGCTGACCAAATTGCCCGTTTTCGAATTGGTATAATCAACCGTGACAATCGGGCTTGTTCCAAACTCCGCCTGAGAAAGGGTTGTATTGGGCAGGGTGACTGCACCCGTTGCCCGGTCAACGGTCAGGGCTTGATGAAAATTGCTGCCATCAGGGCTGACTTTGATTTCGAAGTTATCTGACCCGGTGAGGCCCATTTCGGCGCGACCCGACCAGCCGGTTTGAAACAACAGGCTGCCGGTGTCCCCGGGCTGATCCTTGTTGATTTTCAGTTGATGCCCGCCTGTTGTGTCGTGGGTCAGCAATGTTGCGTCGGAGGACACCGCCAATCGGTTTGTCAAATCGGCGGTTGTGTTGAGCCCAAGCTTGTCCAAGCGCTCGACATCCGCAGCGGTGGCTTCGGTCCACTGACCCTGGGAAAAGACCAGCAAGGCCAGCCCGTTTTGATCCCATGCCACCCAACCCTCTTTTGGCGGGATAATCCGCCAGGCATTTTCTTCCCAATGGGCCAGCGAATCGTCAAACCCGGCCCAAGCGCCGGTTGCGCCGCTGGGCAGGATATAGCGATCTCCGGCAGCAGGGTTTGCGGGGGGCGCAGTCTGGGCCCGGCTGAGAACACTGAGCTGCACCACACCATCCAGAAGGCGCATACCCTCATTATGGGTGACATGTTTTTGCGCTTGGTTTTGTTGAATATAGGGCAGGGAGAGATTGGGCGAGACAGTGGACATGGTTCAAGACCCTTTGCAAGATGACGTTTCGGCGATCATCTCGCAAAGAGTTAATGGAATTCTATCCAGAGAGGGCGGGCGCGATAACAAATGTTAAACTTTTCGGGCTGGATGCGGGTTTGGCCCTAGGCGGCGTCTTTCACCGCTTGCGATACAGTTTCTGCAACCTCGTTGAGCAGGGTTTCATCCTCAGCCTCCACCATCACGCGGATCAGCGGCTCGGTGCCCGACTTGCGAATGAGCAGACGCCCTTGCCCAGCAAAGAGGCCTCTGCATCTTGGATAGCCGATTGCACAGAAGCCACCTCCAGCGGCGCCATACCCTCGGAAAATCTTACGTTCTTCAGCACTTGTGGACAGGGTGAAAAGACATTGGACAATTCGCTGGACCGGTGGCCCGTTTCGACCATAGCGGCTAGGAATTGTAATCCAGCCAGAAGCCCATCGCCGGTTGTGGCGTAATCACTCATCACGATATGGCCAGATTGCTCACCACCCAGATTGAACCCGCCTTGACGCATGGCATCCACCACATAACGGTCGCCGACATCGGTGCGGTGTAGATCAATTCCCTGTCCACCTAGCCAGCGCTCAAGGCCTAGATTGGACATGACCGTGGCCACCAATGCGCCGCCCCGGAGCTCTCCACTCTTAGCCCAGCGCGCAGCGATCAACCCCATGAGTTGATCCCCGTCGGCGATATGGCCTTTCTCGTCAATAATGGCGATCCGGTCTGCATCACCGTCCAGACAGATCCCAATGTCAGCACCATGCTGTAGCACCGCATCAACGGCCGCTTGTGGTGCGGTGGACCCTACACCTTTGTTGATGTTATAGCCGTTGGGTTGCACGCCAATGGCAATGACCTCTGCGCCAAGTTCCCAAAGGACTTCTGGGGCGGTGCGATATGCGGCGCCATTGGCGCAATCAATAACAACCTTCAACCCATCCAAGCGCTTTCCTGTTGGAAAGGTTGCCTTTGCAGCTTCGACATAGCGACCGATCGCGCTTTCTATGCGATTGGCGCGTCCAATATTTTCTGGCAAGCAGAGATCCACATCTCCGGCAAACAGAGCTTCGATCTCCATCTCGGCGGCGTCTGACAGCTTATAACCATCTGGACCGAAAAACTTGATGCCATTGTCGTGATGCGGATTGTGACTGGCAGTGACCATGACACCGACATCTGCGCGCATGGAATGGGTGAGCATTCCGACGGCAGGTGTTGGAACTGGCCCTAAGAGGACGACATCCATGCCGGTTGACAAAAAACCAGCGGTGAGAGCGTTTTCAATCATATAGCCCGATCTGCGTGTGTCCTTACCGATCACGACACGGTGGCCGGGGGAGGCGTCACGCCGAAAAAACCGGCCCGCCGCCGCTGCAAGCCGCAGCGCGGTTTCAGCGGTCATGGGATAAGTATTCGCCGTGCCGCGGACGCCATCCGTTCCAAATAGGTGTCGTGTCATAAAGTTTCCTCTCAAATCGCTTTGATCTTAGATTGACTCAAAGCGGCTATCAGTCTTGGTGCAACCTTGCCGAATTATTGGTTAAAAGATGTTTAGTCTAAATGTCATAAAATTTAAATCAAATGTGCTGCAAGCCAACCGCCTCCACCTCCAACAAGCAAGGCGAGCAAAAGCCACCGCTTTTTGATCCCATATTTTTGCGCGCTGGGTTGCGCGGTGTTGTAGGTGCGGATCAAGGCCGCTTCCGCAAGCTGGGGAAGCTTTGGCCCGAAACGTGACAGCACGCGGGCTGTTTTCAGCAGNTCTTTCAACAAGGCTTTCGGCCCNATNCTTTGCTTGATGTAGTCTTCCACAATGGGTTTGGCGACCTCCCAGATGTTAATCTGAGGATGCAAGCTGCGTGCAACCCCCTCAACCACAACCATCGTGCGTTGCAGCAAGATGAGCTCCGTTCTGGTCTCCATGCCAAATTGTTCTGTGACATCAAATAAATAGGTTAACACCCGTCCCATGCTGATCTGTGTGGCATCCATGCCAAAAATCGGTTCCCCGACCGCCCGGAGGGCGCGGGCAAATTCATCGACATCTTTGTCAGCCGGCACATATCCAGCCTCAAAATGCACCTCCGCCACGCGCTTGTAATCACGGCGAATAAAGCCGAAGAGAATTTCCGCATAGACCCGCCGGGTATATTCATCAATTCGGCCCATAATGCCAAAATCATAGGCAATCACATCTCCATTGGCCGCGATTTTGATATTTCCTTGATGTAAATCCGCATGAAAAAAGCCGTCGCGCAATGCGTGAGACAGAAACAATTGTAAAATCCGCTCACCAATTCGCCGTCTGTCATGTCCGGCCGCATCAAGGGCGGCATTGTCCCCTGCAGAGATTCCCTCGGCCCAATCCATGGTCATGAAGTTTTTGCCAGACAGGCTCCAATTGATCTGAGGCAATTGAAATCCTTCATCGGATTCGGTGTTGGCGGCAAATTCTCCTGCCGCGCTGCTTTCCAGCCGAAGATCCAATTCGCCGAGCACCACGCCTTCGAAATGCGCGATCACATCGAGTGGACGTAGACGGCGCGCGCCGGGGGCCAAAACCTCAACCATCCGGGCTGCAAAGTAAAACGCATCAATATCTCTGCGAAAGGCGCGTTCAATGCCAGGGCGCAAGACTTTCACGGCGACATCTGCACCATCGGAGGCTAATTTTGCGCGGTGGACCTGAGCAATAGAGGCGGCGGCAACGGGCGCGCTAAAGTCTTGAAACATGGATGCCAAAGGTCGCTCGAGCTCTGCCTCGATCATTTTTTGCGCCTCTTCGATCGGAAAGGGCGGTAATTTATCTTGCAGCACCCGCAATTGTACGGCCAGCTCATCGCCGACCACATCGGGGCGGGTCGATAGGATTTGTCCAAATTTGATATAGGCCGGGCCCAAAGCGGTCAGCGCCCGGGTGACGGGTGGCATTGCCGGATCACCTTTGTAACCCAACCATTGAAATGGCCATCCCAGAATTTTCGCGGCTAGGCGCAGGCCAACGGGCGCTTGATAGGCGTTGAGGATTACATTCATCGCCCCCGTGCGCTCAAATGTTGCGCCGGTGCGGATCAGGCGAAAAATGTTATGCGGACCACGCATCTAAATTTTCCATCCCGAATGCAAGGCTGCGATCCCGAGCGATAGGTTTCGATAGCTGGTATTCTCAAACCCTGCCTGCTGCACCATGCTTAAAAACGTCTCTTGATCGGGAAACTTGCGAATCGATTCGACAAGATATTGATAGCTGTCGCGGTCATTGGCGATCATCTGGCCCATGCGTGGAATCACATTGAAGGAATAGAGATCATAGGCCTTTTGTGCCAAAGGCACGGGTATTTGACTGAATTCCAAAACCATCAACCGACCCCCGGGACGCAGGACGCGGAAGGCCTCATCTAAGGCTTCTTGCGGCCGCGTTACATTCCGAATGCCAAAGCTTATGGTGTAGACATCAAAGCTGTTGTCGGCAAAGGGCAGGGCCATTGCATCGCCGACAACCCAATCCAAGTTATCCACCATCTGCGCAGCTTCAGCGCGTTTCCGCCCTTCGATGAGCATATTTTCAGTGATATCAAGCACTGTGGAATGGCCAGACCCCGCGCGCTTGAGGAACTTAAAGCTGATGTCGCCAGTGCCGCCAGCGACATCGAGAAGCTTTTGCCCAGGTCTTGGGGCCAGCCAATCCATCATCGCTTCTTTCCAAATGCGGTGGATGCCAACGCTCATGACGTCATTCATAACGTCATATTTGCTGGCTACGGAGGTGAAAACACCCTGCACCTTGCCGGCTTTTTCAGCCTCTGGAACGGTTTCAAAACCAAAATGGGTTGTGTCTTCACCAGTGTCTTGCATGGAACAGGCCTTTTGTGACTTCACCCCCCTTATAATACGCAGGACGGCTGATACAATGTGATGTACCAGAAGGAAGCACGAGATGCCCGAATTACCAGAGGTTGAGACAGTCCGCCGCGGCTTGCAGCCGGCGATGCAGGACCAGAAAATCATGCGTGCAGAGGTGAACCGGCCCGATTTGCGCTGGCCCTTTCCGCCGGATATGGCACAGCGCTTAACTGGGGCGCGGGTTTTGCGGCTTTGGCGGCGTTCAAAATATATTCTGTTGGACTTGGATACTCAGGAAACTTTGATTGTGCATCTCGGCATGTCTGGCCGAATGTTGATTTCGGGCCAGCAACTTGGGGAGTTTTACCAAGACCATCCCGCGCCAGAAAAACACGATCATGTGGTGTTTCACATGGAAAATGACACACGGGTGACCTTCAACGACGCCAGACGGTTTGGCGCGATGGATCTTGCGCCGACCGCGGACGTTGAAACGCATAAGATGCTCTCCAGCCTTGGACCGGAGCCATTGAGCAATTACTTAGACGACAGCTATTTGTTCGCAGCTTTGGCGGGGCGCAATACGCCGATAAAGACGGCGCTTTTGGACCAACGACTCATTGCGGGCCTGGGCAATATTTATGTCTGTGAAGTGCTCTTCCGTGCAAAAATTTCACCTATGTGCAAGGCGAAGGACCTGTCAAAACGCCAAGTGGGCGCTTTGGTGCCGATCATTCGGACCGTGCTGGAAGAGGCGATTGAAGCCGGTGGATCTAGTCTTAAAGATTACCGTCAAACGGGCGGGGAGCTCGGCTATTTTCAACATAGTTTTCAGGTTTATGATCGAGAATCGCAGCCCTGCAAACATGCGGGATGTGGCGGCACAATTGCGCGGGTGAGCCAATCGGGACGCTCCAGCTTCTATTGTCCAACCTGTCAGAGATAGCTTGAAATAGGTGGCGAACGTGATAGGCCTAAACGCCTGACAGAGGCAATGCTGGGACCAACATGGCTTATGAGACCATCATCGTAGAGATTGCAGATCATATCTGCGTCATCAAATTGAACCGCCCATCGGCATTGAATGCGCTAAATAGCCAGTTGGTGGCGGAGCTCGGCGATGCGGTGCGCCAGGCGGAAGCGAACGATAAAGTCCGTTGCATGGTGATTACCGGATCGGAGAAAGCCTTTGCCGCCGGTGCCGATATCACTGAGATGGCGGAAAAGAGCTTTGTGGACGTAGTGTCTGACGATTTATTCGGCGCGAGTATGAGCCCTTTGCAAGAGGCTAGGAAGCCAACAATAGCAGCGGTTGCAGGCTATGCATTGGGCGGTGGTTGCGAGTTGGCGATGCTCTGTGATTTTATCATTTGCGCTGATAACGCGAAGTTTGGACAGCCAGAGATCAATCTTGGCGTCATCGCTGGCATTGGCGGCACGCAGCGTTTGACCCGATTCGTNGGAAAATCCAAAGCCATGGATATGCATTTGACCGGGCGCTTTATGGATGCGGAGGAAGCGGAGCGCTCTGGTCTGGTCAGCCGTGTGGTGCCGGTTAAAAANTTGATGGAAGTTGCCCTAGAGGTTGCTGGAAAAATTGCTGAGAAATCGCAAATCTCCATCAAAGCCGCGAAGGATGCNGTGAACAGATCCTATGAGACCACTTTGGCGGAAGGCCTTTTGTTTGAACGGCGTGTGTTTCATTCGATGTTNGCAACAGAAGACCAAAAAGAGGGTATGGCGGCCTTTGTCGAGAAAAGAGAGCCACAATTTCGCGATAAATAAGCAAAATTGCTTTGCATCTCCATAGAAAGCAGCTATGAGNAGCTTCAGAAAATGCGCGTGTGGCCCGCTTGGCTTTAGATAATCCGGTCCAACGGTATGGGCCTAGCGGTGATACGTGTGGCACAAGATTAAGTTAGGACCTGATAACATGGCAAATTCACCACAAGCAAAGAAGCGCGCACGTCAAATTGAGCGCCGTACAGCGGTCAACAAAGCCCGCAAATCCCGTATCCGCACATTTCTGCGCGCTGTTGAAGAGGCCATCGCTTCCGGCGACAAAGCCGCAGCAACCGCAGCTCTTCGCGCCGCACAGCCAGAGCTGATGCGCGGAGTTACAAAAGGCATCTTCCACAAAAACACGGCGTCACGCAAAGTTTCGCGTTTGGCCTCACGGGTTAAAGCTCTGTCTTAATAATTGTTACAAATTTATGAATATTGGGCGTGGGATATTTCCCGCGCCCTTTTTCGTTTAAGTAACAGTAAAAGAATTATTTTTTTTAAACGCGATTGTCTCAACCACAGGTGGAAAGAGATTCTTTTTCAAAAAACACCGAGTCAAGAATTAAGATCTGTTGCAGAGTCACTTGGCCGAGGGATAAAAAAGTGTCAGCGAGTCACTTTGAGTGCTCCGGGGGATAATTGCTCCAAGAGATTGCCACTGCTGCACGGCGACATGATCTTGGGTTCACAAAACATGATAAATCCATTTTATGGATCATGGGTGCTATTTTCCGGGAATTTAGTCTGCCTGCTCGGTGGGCAGTGGCATTAAAATTTGAGCGACGTTGTCATGGGGCCGCGTTGAAGTCGGGCCGGATGAATGGTCGTTTGTATTGGGATTAAGTGAAACGTATGGCACTAGAGTTTTGGGATATCGCCGCGGATCGCTTGCGCAAGTCTCTCGGGAACAACAACTACAAGTCATGGATCGAACCCCTGCAACTTGTGGGAGAATCGGCCGGTACGGCAGAGTTTTTCGTGCCGACCAGTTTTTTTGGAAATTACGTACGCCAGCATTTCGAAGATCAAATCCTCTATCAAATGCGCGAATCTGGGTTTGAAGTGACCCGTGTGACATTTTCCGTAGGGCGCTTGGATCAAGAACCTGTCGCGCGCCCGTCTTCCCCCGCTGTGGTCGCGCCCGTAAAGCCGCGCGATAATCCAAGGGGCAAAGCTCGACAAGCGCTTCGTGTTCGACAATTTCGTTGTGGGCAAACCCAATGAGTTGGCTCATGCGGCGGCGAAACGTGTTGCGGAAGCGGGGCCAGTCACTTTTAATCCCCTCTTTTTATACGGTGGCGTTGGCTTGGGAAAAACCCATTTGATGCATTCCATCGCTTGGGAGCTGCAATCAAATCGTCCCGATATCAATGTGATGTATCTCTCTGCTGAACAATTCATGTATCGGTTCGTTCAGGCCTTGCGTGAGCGCAAGATGATGGATTTTAAAGAGCTGTTCCGCTCGGTCGATGTCCTAATGGTGGATGATGTGCAATTCATCGGTGGAAAAGACAGCACCCAAGAAGAATTTTTCCATACATTCAATGCCTTGGTTGATCAAAACAAGCAAATTATCATCTCGGCTGATCGTGCCCCGGGGGAAATAAAGCAATTAGAAGATCGCATCGCGAGCCGCTTGCAATGCGGTTTGGTGGTGGATTTGCATCCCACCACCTATGAGCTGCGTCTTGGTATTTTGCAGTCTAAAATTGAGCTGTATCAGTCCAGCTACCCGGGCATTGACGTGCGTCAGGAAGTTGTTGAATTTTTAGCACATCGCATTTCAACCAATGTGCGTGTGCTCGAGGGCGCTTTGACCCGGCTCTTTGCCTTTGCCTCACTGGTGGGGCGTGAAATTACCGTTGAGCTGACCCAAGACTGTCTCTCTGATATTTTGCGTGCCTCGGATCGCAAGGTTACGGTTGAGGAAATTCAGCGTAAAGTGAGCGATCACTATAATATTCGCCTGTCAGATATGCTGGGACCAAAGCGCCTGCGCAGTTTTGCACGGCCGCGCCAGATTGCGATGTATCTGTGCAAGCAATTGACCAGCCGCTCATTGCCGGAAATTGGCCGTAGGTTCGGCGGTCGAGACCATACGACGGTGATGCATGGCGTGCGGAAAATTGAGGATTTACGGAATAAAGACAGTCAAATGTCCGACGACCTGGATCTCTTGCGGCGTTCATTGGAGGCTTAGCGGCCTTTCAAAGCCATTAAGGGTTAAAACCCGTTAACACACTCTTGTGTCCTGTGGAAAACTCTTTACGGTTTGTCTTCAAATACGTGACGGAGAACGGCAATGAAACTGTCTATTGAACGCGCAACTTTGTTGAAGGCTGTGTCCCAAGCGCAGTCTGTTGTGGAGCGTCGGAATACAATTCCAATTTTGGCAAATGTATTGATTGAGGCGAGCGGCGATCATGCGTCTTTTCGTGCGACAGATTTGGACATCGAGGTTGTGGATCGTGTGACAGCAATGGTGGAGCGCGCAGGAGCCAGCACGGTATCCGCGGTGACCTTGCATGAGATTGTGCGTAAATTGCCAGATGGGGCTTTGGTGACCTTGACAGATGACGGCGCCTCTGGCCGTTTGACCGTTGAGGCCGGCCGGTCAAATTTCTCTTTGACGACGCTGCCGAAGGAAGATTTCCCGGTTATGGCGACCTCGGAATATACCTCTAATTTCACCGCTTCTGCGATGACCTTGCGCCGGCTCTTTGATAAATCGAAATTTGCCATTTCCACCGAAGAGACTCGTTATTACTTGAACGGTGTCTATATGCATGTGGCTGAGGGTGATGGGGGTCAAAAGCTGCGCTGTGTCGCCACCGACGGTCACCGATTGGCGCGGATTGATGCGGATCTGCCAACAGATGCCGGAGATATGCCCGGCGTGATTGTGCCGCGTAAAACTGTTGGTGAAATGCGCAAATTGCTTGATGACGATGACGCGCAAATTGCCGTTTCAGTCTCAGAAACCAAAGTGCGCTTCGCCACGCCAAATGTCACGCTCACCTCAAAAGTGATTGATGGCACCTTCCCAGATTACACGCGCGTCATTCCTTCGGGCAATACGCGCAAGTTGGAAGTGGATGCGGCCGAATTTGCCAAGGCAGTTGACCGCGTGGCCACAGTGTCCTCAGAGCGGTCGCGAGCTGTGAAGCTGGCATTGGATGAAGATCGCTTGATCCTGTCGGTGAATGCACCAGACAGTGGCGCTGCCGAAGAAGAATTGGCCGTTGCCTATGGTGATGAAAAATTGGAAATTGGCTTTAACGCGAAATATCTGCTCGAAATTGCCAGTCAGGTTGATCGGGAAAATGCGGTGTTCTTATTCAACACGTCAGGGGACCCAACCTTGATGCGTGAGGGCAATGATACATCGGCCATTTATGTCGTCATGCCCATGCGCGTTTAAGCTGGCGTGAATGTGAAGGGCGCAGATGCCCAATCTTGCTGTTGAATCTTTAAACCTTTCGCACTTTCGGTCGCATCATGTGGTGCAGATCGCGTGTGACCCGCGACCTGTGGCGATTTATGGCGCCAATGGGGCTGGCAAGACCAATATTTTAGAGGCAATATCCTTGCTTTCGCCTGGTCGCGGTGTGCGGCGGTCGAGTGCGGAAGAAATGACCCGCCGTCCCGAGGCGCTGGGCTGGAAGGTCTCGGCTGTTCTGCGCACGCAAGATCGGCTGCATGAGATAGAAACTTGGTCGCAAAATGGTGCGGCGCGTCAGTTGCGGATTGATGGCAAAGCGGCCACTCAAGTCATGTTGGGGCGCATTGCCCGTGTCCTGTGGTTGATCCCTGCGATGGACCGTCTCTGGATTGAAGGCGCGGAGGGGCGCCGGCGGTTTCTGGATCGCATGACGCTCTCATTTGATCCAAACCACGGTGAGCAGGTGCTCATCTATGAAAAAGCCATGCGCGAGCGCAATCGTCTGTTGAAAAACCAGGTGACCGATGCCCATTGGTATCGGGCTATTGAGGGGCAAATGGCCGCTACAGGCGTGAAGATCCGAAAAGCTCGGGAGGAGGCTTTGGAGTATATCCACGCGGCGCAAGATCAGGCAGAAACAGCCTTTCCAACTGCGCATTTGACCCTGACCAATCCGGAAAACATCGAATTTTCAGCCAATAGCGATGATCTCGCGGAACTTCTAGCCGATTATCGCAGTCGCGATTTGGCCGCAGGTCGTACCCTTGCCGGTCCGCATCGCGATGATGTTTTCGGTGTTTTTGCGGCAAAAGATGTTCCAGCCAAAGACAGCTCCACCGGCGAGCAAAAGGCGCTTTTGATTTCGCTCATCCTTGCCAACGGTCGTGCCCTGAAAGAACAAACCGGCCTGCCGCCGATTTTACTTTTGGATGAGGTGGCAGCGCATTTGGATGCTGCCCGCAGAGCGGCGCTCTATGACGAAATTTGCGCGCTGGGTGCTCAGGCTTGGATGAGTGGCACAGGGCCTGAATTGTTTGAAGAACTTGGCGATAGGGCGCAGCACCTTTTGGTGACAGAGGTTGAGGGGAAATCAAAAGTGGATCTACAATGACTTTGGCTTTTTCTGATTTGGCGCTTTATGCCATCGCTGTTTTTATTTTATTCATTACGCCCGGCCCGGTTTGGGTCGCACTTTTGGCGCGTGCTATGTCGGGCGGCTTTCAGGCGGCTTGGCCCTTGGCATTGGGTGTGGCGATTGGCGATGCGGTTTGGCCGGTTTTGGCCGTCCTAGGTGTGAGCTGGGTGGTCAATGAAATTGCCGGCATCATGATCATCTTGCGCTATGTCGCGGCCGTGGTCTTCCTTACCATGGGAGCATTGTTGATCCTCAAGGCCGATGTCGCTTTGAACAGTGACCGGCGCCTAACGCGACCGGGCATGTGGGCGGGCTTTATCGCAGGCGTGGTGGTGATATTAGGTAACCCAAAGGCCATTTTGTTTTACATGGGCGTTCTGCCGGGCTTTTTTGACCTGACGCAGGTCACGGCATGGGATGTTTTGGCCATTGTTGTGGTCTCCATCCTCACCCCGCTTTTGGGGAATTTGACCATTGCTGGCTTTGTGAATCGCGCGCGTGAGCTGTTGCAAACACCGGCGGCGGTGCGGCGAATCAACCGCATTTCCGGAGGTCTTTTGATCGCTGTTGGGATCATTATTCCCTTTGCATAGTCCCTTGGAAAAAGCATTTTTTTGCGAAAGATGATATCGCGTTTGTTGCTTTAAAAAATCGTAGCCTGAACCACAATCTATTGTGCCATTTGCGTGACATTCATCTCGAATTCCGCTATTTGTTGTGTAACTCAAAAAAGGGTATCGGGATGTCTGAGCAAACTGTGGATGTTGAAGAATATGGCGCAGATTCCATTAAGGTTCTTAGGGGCTTAGAGGCTGTTCGCAAACGGCCGGGGATGTATATCGGTGACACGGATGATGGCTCCGGTTTGCATCATATGGTTTATGAGGTTGTGGACAATGGCATCGATGAGGCGCTGGCTGGCCATGCGGATCATGTTTTGGTGCGGATCAATGCCGACAGCTCGGTTTCGGTCGCGGANAATGGTCGCGGCATTCCAGTTGGAATTCACGAAGAAGAGGGCGTGTCTGCNGCTGAGGTGATTATGACCCAGCTGCATGCGGGTGGTAAGTTTGACAGCAATTCCTACAAGGTTTCTGGCGGTTTGCACGGGGTTGGGGTTTCGGTTGTGAATGCCTTGTCGGTATGGCTNGAACTGCGCATCTGGCGCGAAGGCAAAGAGCATGTCGCACGGTTCGAACATGGTGACACAGCAGAGCACCTAAAAGTTGTGAGCGAGTGTGGCGATCGCACCGGCACGGAAGTCCGTTTCTTGGCGTCGACAGAGACCTTTTCAAATCTTGAGTATAAATTTGAAATATTGGAAAAGCGCCTGCGCGAATTGGCATTCTTGAATTCTGGGGTGCGGATTATTCTTGAAGACCTGCGCCCGGCAGAGCCTTTGCGCAGTGAGCTGTACTACGACGGCGGTGTGCGTGAATTTGTGAAATATCTCGACCGCTCCAAATCCTCAATCATGGAAGAGCCGATTTATGTCAAAGGCACCCGTGATGATATCGGTGTTGAAGTGGCGATGTGGTGGAATGACACCTATCACGAAAATGTCCTGCCCTTCACCAANAACATCCCACAGCGTGATGGCGGCACCCATATGGCGGGCTTTCGAGGGGCCTTGACCCGAACGATCAATAACTATGCGCAATCCAGCGGCATCGCCAAAAAAGAGAAAATCAGCTTCACAGGCGATGACGCACGCGAGGGTTTGACCTGCGTGTTATCCGTCAAAGTACCTGATCCCAAATTCTCCAGCCAGACCAAAGATAAATTGGTCAGCTCAGAGGTGCGCCCGGCGGTTGAGGGTTTGGTGGGTGAGAAATTGGCCGAGTGGTTCGAGGAAAACCCTGCGCAGGCAAAGGTTATTGTTGGCAAGATTGTTGAGGCTGCTATGGCGCGTGAAGCGGCGCGCAAGGCCCGCGACCTCACCCGGCGCAAGACAGCGATGGATGTGAACTTCTTGGCAGGAAAGCTCAAGGATTGTTCGGAAAAAGACCCCTCAAAAACTGAAGTATTTTTGGTCGAAGGCGATAGCGCCGGCGGTTCTGCCCAAACTGGACGTGACCGCATGACCCAAGCGGTTTTGCCATTGCGCGGGAAAATTTTGAACGTGGAGCGCGCGCGGTTTGACCGGATGCTGGGCAGCCAAGAAATTGGCAACTTGGTTATGGCGCTGGGTACTGGCATTGGGCGCGATGAATTTAATATCAAAAAGCTACGCTATCATAAAATCGTGATCATGACCGATGCCGATGTGGATGGTGCGCATATCCGCACGCTCTTGCTGACGTTCTTTTTCCGTCAAATGCCAGAATTGATTGAAGGTGGCTATCTCTATATCGCGCAACCCCCCTTGTTTAAGGTGAGCCGGGGGCGTTCTGAAGTTTATCTCAAGGACCAGCCAGCCTTGGATGAATACTTGATCGAACAAGGCATTGAGGGCGCTTTGCTGCGCTTGAGCAATGGCGAAGAAATTATTGGCGCCGATTTGATGCGTGTTGTGGAAGAGGCGCGTCAGCTGAAGCGCATTGTTGACGCATTCCCCACCCATTACCCACGTCACATTTTGGAGCAAGCGGCAATCGCCGGGGCTTTCGTGCCTGGGGCGGTTGATCGTGACTTGCAGGGCATGGCGGATGCCGTGGCGCGCCGGCTCGATCTCATTGCTTTGGAATATGAACGGGGTTGGCAAGGTCGCCCAACCCAGGACCGCGGCATGCGCTTGGCGCGGATTTTGCGCGGCGTGGAAGAGGTGCGCAATCTCGATGGGGCAATGCTGCGGTCCGGCGAGGCGCGTCGCACAGGAATGTTGACCCAAAGTTTGCAAGATACCTACAGCGGCCCGTGCACATTGGTGCGTAAAGATCGGGTGCAGGTGGTGAATGGGCCCCTCACGCTGCTGAGCGCGATATTGGAAGAGGGTGAGAAGGGGCTGTCGCTGCAACGCTACAAAGGCTTGGGTGAAATGAACCCCGATCAGCTTTGGGAAACCACATTGGATCCAGATGCGCGGACATTGTTGCAAGTGCGGGTTGATGATGTCGCGGAAGCGGATGATCTGTTTACCAAGCTGATGGGCGATGTGGTGGAGCCGCGTCGGGAATTCATCCAAAATAACGCGCTCAATGTGTCCAACTTGGATTTCTAAAACGGACCAAACAGGGGGTGCATGGGGCAATGCAACGCGGTGGCGTTTCCTTTTGGTATCAAGAGCTGGGCGGGTTGCCAAAGCCGCGCCCGGCGTTGGAGTGCTCTGTAAGCGCTGATATTTGCATCATTGGGGCGGGCTATACCGGGCTTTGGGCCGCCTATTATCTTAAAAAAGCCGACCCATCTTTGAACATTGTTATTGTTGAAGAGCATTTCGCCGGTTTTGGCGCATCTGGTCGTAATGGCGGCTGGCTGTCGGGTAATTTTGCTTGGGAGCATGAAAAATATCTGAGCAGCGGTACGGCCGAGCAGGTCAAGGCCATGGTAGAGGCGTTTCATGGAACTGTTGATGAGGTCATTGCCGCGGCTGAGATGGAAGGTATCAATGCTGATATCCACCGCACACAGGAATTGGCCATTGCCACGAATGCGTATCAATTTCAGCGCCTTGCACCTGAGTTGAAGCGGTTGCACCACTGGGGTGATCACCGCAGCCGGCTTGAAAGTGAAGCGCAATTGCGTGCGCGGATTGCCATTCCAAGCGCCAGGGGCGCGCTTGTCACCTCTGGTGTGGCACGGGTACAGCCGGCCAAATTGGTGCGCGGATTGGCTGATGCAGTGGCGCGATTAGGAGTTACGATTTACGAAGCGACCCGGGCCCATGAAATTTCCAAAGGTCAGGTCATAACCCATCAGGGCCGAGTGGCCTGCGCGGTGGCCTTGAAAGCAACCGAAGGCTATAGCGCCCAATTGCCCGGATATGAGCGGGATTGGCTGCCTCTCAACTCCGCTCAAATTGTGACGGAACCTTTGCCCTTAGAGCTGTGGCGGGACATCGGTTGGTCGGGTGCGGAGCTGATTGGAGATATGGCGCATGCCTATTGCTACTGCCAGCGCACAGCAGATGGGCGCATTGCGGTTGGAGGCCGTGGGCTGCCCTATCTTTTGAATTCCAAAATTAGGCCCGATGGCCGACCCACCGCGGGCACAATTTCCCAATTGCGGGGGATTCTTGCGCGTCTGTTTCCTGCGGCGACCCATGTCCCCTTGGCCCATGCTTGGCAGGGGGTCTTGGGGGTTCCACGCGATTGGTGCGCCACTGTTGGCTTGGATCCTGAGACCAAGATTGGTTGGGCGGGCGGATATGTGGGGGTCGGTTTGACCTCGGCGAATCTCGCTGGGCGCACGCTGCGTGACTTGGTGCTATCAGAGCCTACGGCTTTGACCGAATTGCCTTGGGTCAACCGCGCGGTTCGAGCTTGGGAGCGTGAGCCTTTGCGGTGGATGGCGGTGCGCGGTCTATACGCGATGTTAAAAGCCGCAGATCGGGCAGAAGCCAATGGCAAAGCCTATGCACCGCATCTTGCGCGGCTTGGAGCTTGGATCAAATCTCAGTGAGGCGGCCCTATTTTGCGGCGGCGTCGATTTGCCTTTGGCGCTCACCAAAACGTGCACGGTCCTCATCGGAATATTCGTCTACACATTGGTGGCACTGCACGCCTTTGATATAGTCGACACGATTTTTATCTGGCTCTGTGATCGGTCTGCGACAGGCATAGCATTGATCAAAACTGCCCTCGACCAAGCCGTGACCGACGGACACGCGATTGTCGAAGACGAAACATTCACCGCGCCAGGTGCTCTCTTCTTGCGGCATCTCTTCAAGGTATTTTAAGATTCCACCCTTAAGGTGATAGACCTCCTCAACCCCTTCACCGAGCAGAAAATTAGTAGATTTTTCACACCGAATGCCGCCGGTGCAAAACATGGCGATCTTTTTGTTGTGAAAACGATGTTTGTTTTCAGCCCACCACTGGGGAAATTCGCGGAAGGTTTTGGTCTTGGGATCAATCGCCCCTTCAAACGTGCCGATGCCCACCTCGTAATCGTTGCGCGTATCAATCACCGCGACATCCGGAGCTGCAATCAGCGCGTTCCATTCATGGGGATCGACATAGTGGCCTGTGCCCGCGCGCGGATCGACATTGGGTTGGCCCATTGTGACAATCTCTTTTTTCAAGCGGACTTTCATGCGTTTGAAGGGCATGATGCTGGCCGTGCTCTCTTTATGTTCAAAGTCCGAACAGCCAGGCAGCGCGGCGATATGCGCCCAAAGCCGGGCAATTCCCTGTTTGGGTCCAGCGACTGTGCCGTTGATTCCTTCTTTGGCGAGCAAAATTGTGCCTTTGATGCCCTCATGCTCACAAAGCGACACCATCGGCGCGCGCAGAGCGCCCGGATCGTCAAAGCGGGTGAAGTGATAAAGAGCGGAGACTGTAAACATGATCTGCGTCATAATCTGAAGTTATCTTTGCTGCAAGATACATAGCTAAAGCTCCGCTAGCGCTTTATGGGTGCTTTGATAACATTGACCTTATGGGCGCGGATCATTACCTCTGTGCGCGAAGCTTGGATAGGGGATCCAAATGCGTGCTCTGATTGTGGTTGATGTTCAAAACGACTTTTGTCCGGGCGGCGCTTTGGCGGTTGCCGGCGGTGATGAGATTGTAGAACAGATTAACAACCGCATGGCTGATTTTGACGCGGTGATCCTCACTCAAGATTGGCACCCTGGGGGCCATTCCTCCTTTGCCAGCTCCCATAAGGCCGATGCGTTTTCCAGCATTGAAATGCCCTATGGTCCCCAAGTGCTTTGGCCAGATCACTGCGTGCAGGGCAGTTTTGGTGCAGCCTTTCACAAAGATCTGGCCACGGATCGGGCAGATTTGATTCTGCGCAAGGGCTATCGGCCAGGCATCGACAGTTATTCTGCTTTTTTGAAAACGACCGTAGCACAGCGACCGGGCTTGAAGGATATTTGAAGACCCGCGGGGTTCGGGATGTGACCTTCGTTGGATTGGCGACGGATTATTGCGTTGCTTATTCAGCGCTGGATGCGGCGCGGCTGGGCTTTGTGGTCAGCGTCGACACCGCCCTATGCCGCGCCATTGATATGGGCGGATCGCTGGACCAAGCACGGCGCGACATGGTGGCAGCGAAAGTGAGCCTTTTGTAATGGTAGATATTGCCACCCGAGTGTGGAATCACAAATGGAAAATCGACCCTATCGTGCGGTCGTTAATCGACAATGATTTCTATAAATTGTTGATGTGCCAATCGGTGCTCCGCAATCACCCAAAAACGGAGGTGACCTTTAGTTTGATCAATCGGTCAAGCGATATTCGCTTGGCAGAATTGATTGATGAGGGAGAGCTGCGCGAACAGTTGGATCATGTGCGCTCTTTGTCCCTGTCGCGTGGCGAAAGCACATGGATGCGCGGAAATACATTCTATGGCAAACGCCAGATGTTTACGCCCGAGTTTATGGATTGGTTCGAGGCGCTTAGATTACCTGACTATCACCTTGAGAAACGTGATGGGCAATATGAGCTGACGTTTCAAGGCAGTTGGCCCGAGGTGATGCTGTGGGAAATTCCGGCTTTGGCGGTTCTTATGGAGCTGCGCGGCCGCGCGGTGCTGCGAGACATGCGCCGCTTTGAGCTTCAAATTCTCTATGCGCGGGCCATGGCCAAGCTCTGGGAAAAAATTGAGACACTGCGCGACATTGAGGACTTGCGCCTTGCGGATTTTGGCACGCGCAGGCGCCATTCCTTTTTGTGGCAAGATTGGGCTGTGCAGGCCATGACCGAAGGATTGGGAGACAAATTTATTGGTACATCCAATTGTTTGATTGCGAAAAATCGGGACTTGGCGGCGATTGGGACCAATGCGCATGAGTTGCCTATGATCTATTCTGCGCTGGCCTCCGATGATCAAGCCTTGCGCCAGGCCCCCTATGACGTTCTATCTGATTGGCATGAGGAGCACGATGGAAACCTGCGGATCATCTTGCCAGATACCTATGGCACAGAAGGGTTTTTAGACAATGCGCCTGATTGGCTGGCCACATGGACTGGCATGCGCATCGATTCTGGTGATCCTATTCAAGGGGCAGAACATGCGATTAAATGGTGGAAAAGCCGCAATGAAGATCCCAGTCAAAAACTGCTGATTTTTTCTGATGGTTTGGACGTGGAGAAGATCGCCGAGCTGCATCGACTGTTCGCTGGACGGGTCAGAGTCTCTTTTGGTTGGGGCACGCTGCTGACCAATGACTTCCGTGGTTTGGTGCCAAATGATGGGTTGAAGCCCTTCTCTTTGGTCTGCAAAGCCGTGTCAGCCAATGGCAAACCCACGGTCAAATTGTCCGACAATCCCAACAAGGCGATGGGTCCAGCAGATGAAATTGAGCGCTACAAACGGGTGTTCGAAGTTGGACGTCAAAACCCGCAAAGCGTCATTGTTTAAGCGGTTGTCAGCCATTGATGTGCCAAATGCAGCGCGCGTTCAGCATAGCGCCTTTGGACAGGGCTTTTTTTAGGCTGCCGCGCAATCACCCATCCGCAAGAGGCAAGCCCACGCAACATAAGGAAAAATTTGATATCATCTATCGATGGGGCTTTGCGGAGTGTTCCATAGCCCTCTGCAACCGCGGCGATCAGATCGTTCAAATGCCCTGCGGCGTAATGTTGCGACACACAGACCCCAAGATCGTAACCGCGATAGCCAAATCCCGCGTCGTCAAAATCAATCAGCGTTAGCCCTGACTTTGTTTGAAAGACATTTTCTTGCAAGGCATCCGCATGTATCAAGCCAAAATCCGCGCCCTTCATGGCGCTTAAATGGGCGTGAGCGGTCTGTCGGGTATAAACCATGAGTTTTTTTTCACTGGCCGACAGCGATGGATTGTCCCAAAATCGCCCCCAAAAGGGAGATTTTCCCAGCAGGCCCGGCAGATCCCAGGCGGCGCGTGTGAGATCGTCGGTTTTTATGCGATCGCTGGTCTCATGCAGCTGAGCTAAGAGACGGCCCAATTGGTGATAAAGATCACAATGGGCAGTGACATCCGTACCAACGGGGGTGTCCATAGCCCCAATTGGCGCGCCCTCCACCCAGGTGATCACAGAGACAAAGCGTCCATCGGCCAACTTTGCCAATAAGGATCCATCCGCCTGCGCGAGGGGTTTGGGGCAGGCAAAACCCGCCTCCGCCAGCCGCAGCGTCCAGCGCAATTCTGACAAGATTGCCGCTTCACTTTGATATCCCGCCCGATGCAGGCGCAGCGCCATCGGTGTGCCGTCGCGCAGGATCTTATACACTGCGTTTTCCCGCTCAGCGATCAACTCTATCTGACCATTCGCGCCCCATTTGGCGGCGATTTCTGAAAGCTCATTCATGCTTTGAAGGCGGCCTGTAGGATGTCACAGGCCATGGCGACATTCTCATTGGAAAAGGGCATGGGTGGGCGCAGTTTCAAAATATTGCGATTGCGCCCTGAGCGCCCCATCAACAGGCCATGATTGCGTGCGTATTCGACGACATGGGCGGCCAAGGCTTCATCGGCAGCACCATCCGTTTCCAATTCCAAAGCGAAAAACAAACCACGTCCGCGCCGGCTGGCGATGCTGGGGTGGTCAATAGAGTGCAGCTCGCGCAAAAATACAGCACCGACGTTTTTGGCGTGATCTACCAGATTGTCCTGTTCAATGACGTCCAAAGTGGCCGCAGCCGCGGCGCAGCTTACTGGATTGCCACCAAAGGTGTTGAAATAGCCAAAGGCGTTGCGAAATTCAGCCATGACGGCCCGGCGTGCGACCACTGCTGCAACCGGATGCCCATTGGCCATTGGTTTGCCCAATGTCACAACATCAGGTGACAGGCCAAGCCATTCATGGCCCCACCAAGTCTCGCCGCCTCTGCCAAACCCGGGCTGAACCTCATCTGCGATCAACAGCCCTCCGGCGGCTTTGACCACTTGCTCGGCGGGCTTCATAAAATTCTGCGGCAAATCTGGCAGGCCTTCATTGGCGAAGGTCGGGCAAAATAGAAAACCCGAAAACCCATGTCCTGAGGCCTCAAGATCATCAATGGCAGTTTGCAGCTCCCGTGCAAAAGCCGCGGCCTGATCGTCGGCAGTGCCACCAACCGGGCGCAGGGTGTCCGGCGCAGGGATGCGGCGGATATGGTCGGCATAGCCGCCGATGGGGGGCTTGCGCGAGGAGAGCTGTGACACGGCCATCGTATTGCCGTGGTAGGTATTATCTGTGGCGATGATGCCAGTTTTCCCGGTCACAGCTTGGGCCATGCGCAGGGCAATGTCATTGGCCTCTGATCCGCTGCACACCATGATGACCTGATCCAATTGCGTTTGAAATTTGGCGGTGAGCCGCTCGCAATACTCCACAATTCCCGCGTGCAAATAGCGGGTATGGGTGTTCAGCTGTGCGGCCTGTGCGGCGATGGCTGAGACGACATGGGGATGACAGTGGCCGACATGCGGCACGTTGTTATAACAATCGAGGTATTTACGCCCGTCTGCATCCCACACCCAAACACCATCACCTTTGACCAAATGCACTGGGGTTTCATAAAATGTGGGCACATTTGGCCCCAAGACTGCTGCACGCCGCGCCGCGAGATCACTCGACATCTTTCACCTTTCCGCGCAGAGATTTGACCACGCCGCGCTGAACTTTTCCTGCCAGGCGGCGTTTTTGCGATCCGAGTGTGGGGCGTGTGGCGATCCGGCGCTTTGGCCGTATCAAAGCCTGAAGGATCAGCTCTTTCAAGCGCTCTTTTGCAATCTCTCGGTTGCGTGCCTGTGAGCGGGTGTCTTCGACGCGAAAAATTATGGCGCCATCGGAGGTCCACTTGCGGCCGGCCAATTTTTTGAGTCGGGTTTTTACCGGGCCCGTGAGGTTTGGGCTGCGGGCCGCTTCGAAGCGCAATTCGACGGCGGTCGACACTTTATTGACGTTCTGTCCTCCAGGTCCCTGCGCACGGGTGAAACTTTCGGTCAGCTCCCAATCGTGAATCATTATTTCATCATTTATTTGCAACATGGGGCTACTATGCCACAAAGGAAAAGGGCCGCCCAGAGAGGACGGCCCTTCGAAAGTTGTGCGGAGGGCGGGTCGTTTAGGACCGTTTGCCCAAGCTTGGCGTTAAAACTCCAAGGGTTGCCTCAGAAATTCGCCTCCAAACCTGTTACGACTCCATTCTCCAATACCTTTCTCGACACTGGATCACCTCCTTTCAGCTGTTACATTTATCCACAGCTTG
>JGI26080J50196_1000329_pt1 | contig 21476 bp, 21 predicted proteins | sample SaaInl0LU_22_DNA_FD_50196 | JGI IMG/M metagenome (IMG submission 50196)
CGAACAAAAATTTCTTGATTATTTATATCAATGTTTCTGTAAGGTATATCTTTAGGAATTATAGTTGAAACATCAGGTGTTCTGGCTCCAAGTGCTGTTGTGTGATAAGAGATGTTATAAAGAAATGGATCTAGCCCATCAGGCCCTCCTAGAATGGCTTCATCTTTGGTGTTTAATAAAAATTCATCATGATACCCAAAGTTTGGGCCAGAAACATCAGTGTCACATGCACGATATGGTCCTGGATCTGAAGCAACGGGTAATCCAGAGACTGTTAGGGTAAACGAAGTTATTTCAGAACAGGTATTAGGGGCCAACTTGTTATGAACTCTGGCATAAATCGTTTGAATACTTGGAGTATTTACCTCATAGTCCTCTGGTAAATTTGTACCCGCTATGTTGGCTTTAGCCTTTTCTGGAGTATCAAAATACAGTACTTCAAAAATGGTGTCACTTAATCCGTCTAGTATTTCTTTACTCTTGTCTGATAATGATGATTTTTGAAAGTCAAAAGTATTTGGAACAGTTGCATCTGAGTCACAAAAATAGATGGGATCTGGGGTTGGTTTAGCCTTCGCTGCCTCAAAAACTTCCAAGTTAAAAGAAGCATTGTATTGAACCGTGTTACCGCAGTCATCCTTCCCTTCAATTTTTAATTTATAGGTTCCTGTATCTACTTTTTGAATATTGGTTAAATTTAAGCTTTTTTGGATTTGACTATTAGATATTTCTGTTTCTATAGTTCCATTGTAAAAACTCCAAATATAAGTGTCGTCTGTGATACCTGTTATTGCTTCAGGAGTGATTATTTTGGTGCTTCCTACACAGGATTTTAAATCTACATTGTTAGTTGGATGCCCTGAACTATCTGAAATTTTTATGGGTAATAATAAAGAGGCAATAAATGGTGGCAAGCCTTGGGTAGCGAATTTACCGTTTAAGTCAATGGCATTTTTGGTAAATACAATATCTGTAGCATTTGCTGTTGGATTTTCTATTACATCTAAAGAAGTAGCAAAACCATCATTGTAAGCTAAAGGGATAGTGGCGTATATTTTTCCATCGGGACCCAGTTGTAAAGCGCCTCTATAACCTCCCTCAGGGTAGTCAATACTTCCTGGGACTTGAGTGTGAATTAGTTTTCTGGATCCAGGAATATCTGTTGCTGTTAAATCGAATTGAAAAAGTTTGTAAGTTTCAGCAGGGTCTCTAATTGGGTCAAATATAGTCGCCCTGAAGCCTGAGGTTGTAGAAATATATAGTTTCTTCGAGTCAGGAGAAAATTCTACCCCATAAGCTTCTCCAAGTCCGCCACTAATTCCATCAATAAGTTTAATTTCACTACTAGATACTTGACCGGTCACATTGTTAAAATCATATAAAATTGCGCTATTCTTAGAATCATTAGATTGATTCGTAATAGCTAATTTAGTTCCGTCTGGTGATATTTTTAAATAGCCTCTTCTTTCTGCTTTATTTGGGACAGCTGATATTGAAGGAACTGTATTAATACCTGTAACATCCACTAAATAGGAATAAAATTGATTATCTACAGCAGATACGACCCAATAGGTGTTACAGGTTGCACCTTTTACTGCAGCAACTTTTTCTTCCCAATTATTAAATTTTCCATCAGATAAATCCTCATAAAAAGTACCATCACTATTTTCATCGATTAGTTGTCCAATTCCTCCATCTAAGCTCATGTCTATAGTGAATACATTCAAGCCTTTTCCATTTTCTATGATGTTACCAAATCTATCATATCCTGGGCCATCATCCACCGTAAATAAATAATAAATTGAGGTGGAACCTGGTTTGGGAATGATCATGCCAGATTGTGTACTTGAAGGGTCTCCTTTTAAATCGTTCGCATCTGAACCATCTCCATATTTCATTATGTCATGATTTTTATCCCAGACTGTGATTCCGTCGGAATAAAACAATAATTTCCCATCTTCGTCAGAAAATGATGAACAGCCTTCATATGTATTCAACTTTCCATTGAGTAATGCTGTTGGTGGGTTGGTGTTAAAATCCAAACCAGCCTTATCTCCAAAATACCAAATATTGGCCTCTTTTTGAGAAAATGATTTTAAAGCAAAAAATAGGAGTAAAAGTAGGTGAAACTTCTTCATTTGATAAGGGTTAATTTTTTTACTCAAAAATACTATAAAAGTATTATAAATCCCTATTTTTTAACAGTATATACGATAAATAGATGAAAATAGCAGTCCAAACCAATACAATAAAAATTGAACCAAACTCTACTTCGGACTTATCAAAAGTTTTTCCCATAGAGTTCGCTAAGGTTTTTATAGCCCCAAGTCTTGAAAAGGGTTGTTTAATAAGGTTAGATATTGCTTCTCCTGGAAGAAATTGCATTATAAAATCTACGGATTTATAGGTGCTTTCGGCTTCTCTGAATACCCAAAATAAATATCCTTTAAGAATTCCTTCTCCCATAAACCAAACGACCATGGTTCCCACCGCAAAGGCGGATCTTTTGACTAAGATTCCAAAAAAAAGTCCCATGGAGAAAAACCCTACGAGTTTAATAAAAAAAGCGATCAGATATTCTAAATCTGTTACGATAATTGAAAATTCATTGTAATCAGAATACACCAAGCCTAAAGTTAGAGAGATGAAAAAAACAAATAGTGTAGAAGTAATCGAAAAAACAATGACCGTGTAGAATTTTGAAAGAATAAATTCTTTTTTACTCAATCCATCAATTAAATTTTGTTTCAATGTTTTGTAACTGTATTCGTCAGACATCATAGAAACAATAACGAGTAANAAGAAAAACTTCAAAATAGCTGCCACATAGGTGTTAAAATGCCAGATATACGGAAAATTAAATATTCCTTGATCGGCTAAATGCAATTTGAAATCTCCAAATTCAAATTTGATAGTAGATACTAATGCGATACATATGAGCAGTCCAAAGTAGATAATGGAAAGTGTTTTGCTGGCTTTGTTATATTTTAGTTTATGAAATTCTATGGATAGAAGTCTTAACATCGCGTTGATTTTTTTTAAATGATTATTGATTGTTCGTTAAATCCAAGAATTGTTGTTCTAAACTTGGTTTGCGTTTGACCAGATGAGAGGCTGAAACTCCATTTTCAAGTAAATAGGCATTCATTTCACTTGCTTTCATCTCCGCTGTTAAATATGCAATGAAGACCTCTCCTTGCACTTTAACAGAACCAATACTTTGATGTTCTTCTAAAAGGGCTTGTAATTTGTTATTTTGAGTCTCTGAACTAAGTTCGAATAAGCCTTTTGAGGCTGATATTTCATCGACACTTCCACTATATAATTTCTCACCTTTTCTGATTATAATTACATGAGAACATACTTTTTCAACTTCATCGAGTAGGTGTGAAGCTAACAAAATGGTCGTCCCTTTTGCCGCAATACTTTTAATGATCTCACGAATTTCGTGAATTCCTTGAGGATCTAATCCATTGGTTGGTTCATCTAGGATTAATACTTTTGGGTCGTTTAAAAGGGCTGAAGCAATGGCTAATCGTTGTTTCATTCCTAAAGAGAAGGTTTTAAACAAGCTGTCTCTCCGTTCAAATAAATTTACATCCGTAAGTTTTTCGTTGACTTTATCTGTAGATACCTCTTTGATTTTACAGATCAAGCGTAAGTTTTGAGAAGCTGTCATATAGGGGTAAAAATTGGGGCGCTCAATAATTGCCCCTACTTTTTTTAGTGCTTCATGTGTTGTTAGTTTTCCATTGAACCATGTGAATTCACCAGAAGTTTTATTCACAACATTTAAAATGATTCCTAGTGTAGTAGATTTACCACTTCCATTTGGACCTAAAATTCCGTATACGTTTCCTTTTTCGATGTTGAAAGAAAGGTTTTTTACGGCTTGAATTTGTCCGAATTTTTTACTAAGATTATTGAGAGATAAGATCGTTTCCAAAGCGTTGTTTTTTAATCGTTCTGTTTTACTAAACGAGTATGTTTGGTTTTTGTTACAATCAAACTCACAATTATGAAACTGGATGGAATCTAATTTAACAGATTAACAAGAAGATGGAGGCGTATTTTTAATATTCGTTGTAGTCAAAACTATCATAATCAATGAATTCATCATCAATGTCTTCTTCCCCTCCAAATCCGTCATCGAGCTTGTCTGCCACGAATTCTTTTTCCGGCGCTTCGTCAGGAATTTCACCAACAGTTAAAATACATTGCGGTAAATCGTTTCTTTTTTCATCAGAAATTTCAATAACTTCTACATAAAATGTCCACATTTTTAAAAAATCATATACATAGATTAATTTATCATCTTCTTGTGGTAAAACATCTTTTAAAATACAAGTTTCCATAGAGATTCCTTCACCAGACTCTTCCATGTTAAACAAGGGAATCTCTTCACCTTGAGTCCATTCAGAATCGGTTCGGTAAAAAGAGGCCATTTCTTGTCCTTTAAAACCAAAAGACTTTGCGATGTTTCGGTGTAAATTTTCTAAATTGATATCAGCATCGAACAAAATTGTTCTAATAACATCTTCTTTTGTGTCTAAAATTATGCGTATTTTGTACATGAAATAGTTTAACTTTTTCTACAACAAAAATACAAATTTTTATGTGTAATTTTACATTAGTTTTATAACCTATGGATAAAAAAGAAATTTTAGCGGTTTTTAATAAAAGATGTAAAAACACGTTGATGGAAACTCTTGATATTGAGTTCGTTGACTTTGGAGAAGATTTTTTAACAGCAAAAATGCCCGTTACAACCAAGGTACATCAACCTCTTGGTCAATTGCATGGTGGAGCAACTGCCGCATTAGCAGAAAGTGTAGGAAGTGCCGCTTCTAATTTTTTTATAGATCGTGCTAGTCAGTATGTAAATGGTATTCAGCTGTCTATAAATCACTTGAAAAGTAAAATAGATGGAGTGGTGTATGCTACAGCAAAAAACATACACAAAGGAAAAACGACGCATCTGTGGGAAGTTCGTATTGTAGATGAAAATGATGCCCTGATTTCCGTAGCTAAAATGACCAACATCGTACTTACAAAAAAATAATTTTACCTGTCTATTGGAACTCCTTTTTGATAAAATTGAAACGCATTACAAAAGAAATTTGCCATTTGTAGCATATCGAAAGCCTTCTTGTGAAGAAGTGTCTTCTTTATTTATGAATACCGATCAGTTATTCTATACCAAAGACTTTACCGAAAGCGGATTTATTTTTTCTCCTTTTAATAGTGATGAGAATACTATTTTATTTCCAATAAAAGAAGCAGATTTTATAACCGAAAAAATTCAAATCGAGGAGCGTTATATATTGAAAGACTCGCTTTTAAATGTGGGTGAAGCTAACAAAGAACAACACATTCAATTAGTAGAAAAAGCCCTTGGACAGATTAACAACAAGGTATTGAAAAAAGTAGTTGTATCTCGAAATGAAGACATAGTACTTGAACATTTTAATCTATTAACTACCTTTAAAAAAATATTAAAAACCCATCCAAATGCTTTTGTATATGTTTGGTTTCATCCTAAAGTTGGTTTGTGGTTTGGAGCAACTCCTGAAACACTTCTAACTATTTCTGGCCAACAATTTGAAACAATGTCCTTAGCAGGAACTCAAGTTTTTGTTGACCACAAAGTTGTTTGGAAAAATAAAGAGCTAGAAGAGCAACAATTGGTTACTAATTTTATTGAAGATCAATTAAAACCATTAACAACAAAACTTGTTACAGACAAAACTGAAACAGTAAAAGCAGGAAATCTGTTGCATTTAAAAACAAGGGTTGACGGTGCTTTAAATAGTTTTTCTTCTCTGAAAGAGTTGATAAGGGCTTTACATCCGACACCGGCTGTCTGCGGGCTTCCTAGAGAAAAAGCTAAATTATTTATCAATACAAACGAACCGTACAAAAGAACCTTTTATACGGGGTTTTTAGGAGAGCTTAATTTTGAAAACAAATATTCATCTCTTTTTGTGAATTTAAGGTGCATGACTGTTAATGATTCTATTGCTACTATTTTTGTGGGTGGAGGGATTACAAAAGAGAGTAATGAAAATAAGGAATGGGAGGAAACGATTGCCAAAACTAAGACCATGAAGCAAGTTCTTTAAAAAAGAAAAAACCATAAGTTACAACTTATGGTTTTTTTATACGTTAAGCATTGAGTATGCTTTGAATGGGTTCTATAATTAAAAATTTTAATTTTTTATATATCGTCGAAAGAAACATCCGTAAAACTTTGAGTAGATGTTGTTTCATCGGTTGTGTTTACTTCTTCCTTTTTAAAATCTTTTTGATGACGCTCACTAATTACTTCACTCCCTTTTTCATTTAGTATATAATCAGTTGCTTTCCCTAGCATTTCTTGAAAATCACTAAAATCTTCTTTGTACAAGTATATCTTATGTTTTTGGTAACGGAAGCTGCCGTCGTCATGTGTAAACTTTTTGCTTTCCGTCACAGTTAAATAATAGTCATCTGCTTTTGTCGCTCTTACGTCAAAAAAGTAAGTTCTTCTTCCTGCTCTTAATACTTGTGAAAAAATTTCTTCTTGTTCAATTCTCTCTCCCATAATTCTTAAATAGTAGTTAAAATAATTTTTTTACTTAAACAAATCTAACAAAATATTTAATGTAGCAATGTTAAAGATTAATTTTTTTTTCTAAAAGTTGTTGTTCGTATAAACTTTTATAATACCCATCGATATGTATCAAGTCGTCATGAGTTCCCTTTTGTATGATTTCTCCTTCATTTAAAACAATTATTTTATCGGCTTTTTTAGCAGATGAGACTCGATGACTCACTATAAAAGTAGTAATGTTTTTAGAAATTATTTCTAAATTTGATAGAATTTTTTCTTCTGTTTCAGTGTCAACAGCAGAAAGGCAATCATCAAAAATTAAAATCTTAGGTTCTTTTATAATGGCTCTAGCAATTGAAATACGTTGCTTTTGCCCTCCAGAAAGAGTAACTCCTCGCTCTCCTAAAATGGTTTTATATCCATTAGGAAAATTGATGATATTATCGTGAACATCAGCATTTTTAGCAGCTGAAATAATTTCTTCTTTAGTTGCGCTTTCNTTCCCAAATTTAATATTTTCTTCGATACTTTCTGAAAATAAAAAAGGATCTTGAGGTACAAAACCTATCTGACTGCGAACAGCATTTAAATTCACCTCCTTTATAGGAATCTCATCTAATAACACGCTTCCTATTTTTGTGTCGTACAGCCTTGAAATTAATTCAATAATTGTTGATTTTCCAGATCCTGTTTTTCCTAAAATAGCTAAAGTTTCTCCAGATTTAACACTAAAACTTATATTTTTAAGTGCTGTGATGTTGGTATCGTCATAAGTAAAAGTAACATTTTTAAAAGTAACATTTCCGTTTAACTCAGAGGAAAATGTGTTGGTGTTTTGTATCTCTGGAATTTCCTTTAAGAACTCATTGATTCTCGCTTGGGAAGCTTCAGCTTGCTGTACCATTGAAGTAACCCAGCCAACTACTGCAACTGGCCAAGTAAGAATNTTTACATATAACATAAATTCTATGATCGTTCCGAATTGAATTTCACCGTTTATGTATTGTGTGCCCCCAATATAAATTACAAATAAGTTACTAATTCCGATCAATAAAATCATTAAGGGAAAAAATAGTGCATTTGCTTTTTGAAGGTGAATATTTTTCTCTTTACTTTCGTTTGCGATTTTATCAAAATCTTTGATTACGGAAGTTTCAATACCATAAGATTTCACGACATTAATTCCAGAGAAAAATTCTTGATTAAAGGTGGTTAGTTTCGATAAATATTCTTGAACAATGGTACTTCTTTTATGAATAACTTTACTTAAAATAAATATTGAAATTGATAACAGCGGGAAGGGAATTAGCGTGTACATTGTTAGTTTTACATCGATGCTAATCATTTGTGTGAAACCAACAGCAAATAATACAATCATATTTATACTGTACATAATAGCCGGCCCAACATACATTCTCACTTTTGAAACATCTTCAGAGATTCTATTCATGAGATCACCAGTCCTATTTTTTTTGTAGAAGTTTAATGACAATCTCTGATATTGTTGGTAAATCTCATTTTTTAAATCAAATTCTATCAATCTTGAAGTAACAATAATAGTCTGTCTCATTAAAAAGGTAAAGAAACCAGAGCACAAAGCAACACCAACGATAAGTAGTATATTGATAAATAATTGATGTTTTACTTCTTCTAGATTTGTAATTTCTCCATTTTGATATTCTTCAACAACGTTCAAAGAGTCTCCTATAATTTGAGGAATTTTTANTGTTAAAAATTTAGATAGAANGGTAATTAAAATACCGATTAATAGTTGTCTTTTATATTTAAAAAAGTAATTATTTATATATTGTAGTTCCTTCAAANGAGATTGCTTTNAAAAAAATTAAAATTACAATTAATTTTATGTACCCAATTATTTTTTTTGATAAAAAAAAATAGTTCTCCAAGATACAGATTCGATATAAAATTAATTCTTGAAAAAGACTCAAAAGTTAACAGGATAAAAGTAAAATAACACTATTTTTGCATCGAAAATTATATATAAGTTCTTTAGAAAATGATCAATAGAAGACATATTAGAGTTAAAGTTATGCAGTCTGTGTACGCTATGTTACAATCTCACAATGATGATATCATTAGAGAGGAAAAATTTTTAAAACATAGTATTTTAAAATTGTATGAATTGTATGTCTTGAATTTACAGTTGTTAGTAGAGGTTCAAAAACTAGCTGCGAGAAAAATGGAGCTATCCAAAAAGAAAATTCTTGCCACCAAAGAAGATCTTAAGCCAAACACAAAATTTATAGACAATAAAATTATAAATACAATTTCAGAAAGTGTCAGTTTAGACGGTTTTATTTCCTTGAATAATATTAAAAACTGGGAATTAGACGATGAATATGTGAAAATTATTTTTGAGGAATTACTGCAAAGTGATCTGTATAAAAATTACCTAGATACTGCAGAACAATCCTATAAAACAGACAAAGCTTTTGTGGTTAATTTTTTCAAAGAAATTATTGCACCCAATGACAAGTTAGCAGACTATTTTGAAGACAATATGATTTCTTGGGTAGATGATATTCCTTTTGTAAATACTTGGGTTGTGAAAACTTTAGGCAATCAAAAAGAGGGCAAGGTGTTTGTTTTAGGAAATCTTTATAAAGACACAGATGATGAGGACTTCGTTTCTGAAATTTTTAAGAAAACAATCTTAAAACACAAAGAGTACGAGAAAGATATAGAAGATAAAACACCGAATTGGGAAACAGACAGAATTGCAGACATTGATATGATTCTTATAAAGATGGCAATTGCTGAATTTATAAATTTTCCATCAATACCAACAAGAGTTACAATTAACGAATACATAGAGATATCCAAAGATTACTCTACAGAAAAAAGCAGCTATTTTATTAATGGAGTATTAGATAAAATCTCGAAAGACTTTGTTCAAAATAACAGAATTGTAAAAATCGGTAGAGGTTTGTTGTAAACTTAATTGTCCAAGAACATTTATTTATTATTTTTGTTAAAAACAAAGTATTCATGAAAAAAACAAATTTTTTAGTAGTGGTTTTAATTACAGCTTCTTTTTTAACAGGCTGTAAAGATGCTACGAACATCACCACAAAGATTAAGAAAGAGAATTTAGTCAATGCTAAGTCGAGAGATTCAGAAATTAAAAAAGGAGCTGCATCCATTTCTTTTGACAAAAAAGAATATGATTTCGGTACCGTCAATGAAGGTGATATTGTTGAAACTAGTTACTTAGTTACCAATTCTGGTAAAACAGATTTAGTAATTACCAATGCACAAGCATCGTGTGGTTGTACAGTACCTGTTTGGCCAAAAAATCCAATAAAACCAGGAGCTACAGGAGAGGTTAAAGTGAAATTTAATACTTCAGGGAAGCCAAATAGACAGCAAAAAACAATCACTTTAACGACCAATACAGAATCTGGTAGGGAAGTGTTAACATTGAAAGGTTCTGTAACACCAAAAGCAAAAAAATAATTATGTATAGTTTAATTTTTTTACAACAGGGAGCTGGAAGCTTAATGAGTATGTTGCCAATTTTAGCAATCATTATTGTGTTTTACTTTTTTATGATAAGACCACAAATGAATCGTCAAAAAAAAGAAAAAACTTTTCAAGCAGAAATTAAAAAAGGGACTAAAGTTGTAACATCAAGTGGAATTCATGGTAAAATCGCAGAAATAAATGCTGCTGATAATACTGTATCTGTAGAAACAGGTGCTGGAAAGATTAAATTTGAACGTTCTGCAATTTCAATGGAACTGAGTAATAAATACATCGCTTCTACTAAAAAGTAAAAAGCAAAATTTTAAATGAGTTAGTGAGTTGTGTTCTTTAAAGGCATTGCTCACTTTTTTTTGTTTAAAAGCTTTTGTGTAGATTGCATAAAATATTATTTTTAATTTGGGAAATACTACAAAAATATCGAAAAGTTTTATTGGTTTTTTAATAATAACTGTTGTAATCTGGTTTTTGATTACGCTCTCTAAAGTTTATACAACCACGATTACCCTTCCTGTAAAATATGCGCATCTTTCTCAAGATAAAATTCTTCAAAATGAGCCCATAAATGAAATTGATTTTATCGTTAAATCATCTGGGTTTAATATCATAAGGTCTAGATTTTCAAATCAAAGGATAGAAATTAATGCAAGTGTTTTGAATAAAAAGGCTACATTTAAGTATTATCTTTTACTTAAAAATCAAAAAAATAAGATTCAAAGACAGTTTCGATCTGGAATTGAGATTCAAGAAATTAGTTTGGATACCGTCTATTTAGAATTAGGGAGTTTGATTNCAAAAAAAGTGCCTCTAATACCTAANATAGAGATCAATTATCATATAGGATATGATATCTTAGAGTCCGAAGTCATTCAGCCAGATAGTATTTTAATATCCGGGCCAGAAAGCTCTTTAAACAANATAGTTAACATTGANCTAGAGTTACTTAAGCTAGAAGATGTGAAGTTTGATTTCTCTGAAAAAGTTAAAATTTTACGACCAGAAAATTCAAAGAATTTAAAAATTAGGAAAGAGTTTGCTACCATTTCAGGGAAGGTAGAAAAGTTTACTGAAGGTGTTTTTGAAGTTCCTTTTAAAGTACTTAATCTTCCCAAAGAAGTTGATTTAACTTCATTACATAAAACTGTAAAAGTTTCTTTTGTAGTTGGTCTCTCTAATTTTAATAAAATTGATGAAAATTCTTTTGCGGTTGTGTGTGATTACTCGCTATCTAATGAGAATAAACTTGATTATTTAGTACCTAAAGTGATAGAAAAACCAAGTTTTATTAAAAGCTTCAAGGTCGTTCCAAATAAAATTGATTTTTTAATTCAGAAATAAAATGGTAGTTGGTCTAACAGGAGGAATAGGAAGTGGTAAAACAACCATAGCAACCCTATTCGACGAGTTTGAAAATGTTGTTATCTACAATGCTGATTTTGAAGCAAAAAAAATAATGAATTCTTCCTCGACGATTAAATCAAAAATTATTCAGCAATTTGGAGAAAAATCATATTTAAATAATCAATTGAATAGCGCTTACATAGCGTCTTTAGTTTTTAATGACAAAAGTAAATTAGAACTTCTAACCTCATTGGTTCACCCAGAGGTGAGAAAACATTTTCAGTATTTTAAGAATCTTCACGCCCAAAAAAAATACATACTATATGAAAATGCAATTCTTTTTGAAAGTAAAAGTAATTTAAATTGTGATATTATTATTTCTGTTTTTACACCTTTAGACATTAGAGTAAAAAGAACAATGCTAAGAGATCAAAGTTCTAGAGCAGCTGTAGAATTTAGAATTAAAAATCAATATTCAGAAAAAATAAAACACTTGCAATCCAACTATATAATTTATAATTCTACACAAGAAAAGGTTAAATCTCAAATAATAAGAATCCACAATATTTTAACAAAAAAACCTTCTGTGTTTGATTAAAGTCTAATAATAATGTTAATTTATGTATAAAATTTAGGTAAAACTGTTAATTTTTTAAAATAAGCATTAATTTTTTTAATTTAAAGTTCTAACTTTGAAATATGGGTAAAAGAATGTTTGTTCTTATTGTTGGATTAATGAGCATCTCATTAATCGGAATAATTGCAATTCAACTTTATTGGATCAACAACACCATAGAAAGCAAAAAGCAGCAATTTAAGAACGACGTACAAAAGACTTTAAGTCGTGTTTCTGAGAGAATAAATGAGAGAGAGGAAGCTGAATTTGAAAAACAAATAGACGGTTTAATAGACAATATAGGGCTAGCGACCAATGCTCAAATTAAAAACTATTTTTTTCAACAAATCGATACTACAACCAAACAGCGCATTACATTTGGTGGGACATTTTTAGAAAAAAATTTTAAATTACCTACTGATTTTTTAGATAATGATACGATCATACTAAAGAGAGTCTCAGGGAAACAAGATTTTTTTCAGACAAGATTAATTAAAGGGGTTGATAATATTTTTAGCACAGAAGATCAAAAAAGATATTCGTTTACTAAAAGATATAAAGATATGGAGAAACCATATTTTAATCGAGCCTTAGAGGCATACAAAAAAACCAAGCCTCTTCATCAAAGAGTCAGAAACAGAGAACTAAATACAACAATCAAAGAGGAGTTAGAAAAACGAAATATCAACTTAGATTTTAAATATGGTGTATATAGTGTAGATGGTTTAGCCACAAAATTAAAATCTGGCTATTATACGATTAATAAAAAAGACAGTTATCGCTATCCTTTTTTTTTAAACCCAAACGGTGAGGTCGAGTATGAGTTATATGTTACTTTTCCGACCAAAAACAAGCACATACTCTCGGAGATATCGAATATTTTAATTTTATCTTTATTTTTTATCTTAATCATTATACTTGCTTTCTCAAGTTCTTTATATCAATTAATAAGACAAAAGAAAATATCAGAAATCAAAACTGATTTTATAAACAACATGACGCATGAATTCAAAACACCGATTGCGACCATTAATTTAGCATTAGATTCTATTAAAAACCCAAAGATTATAAATGATAATGATAAGGTTTTGCGGTATGTTCGAATGATAAGGGATGAAAATAAAAGAATGCATTCACAAGTAGAAAATGTCCTAAGAATTTCTAGTTTAGAAAAAAATCAAATAGAGATTAACAAAGAGGTCATTGACATGCATGATGTAATAGAGGATGCGATCACACGTATAAATTTATTGATAGAAGATAGTCAAAGTTCTTTGAATGTTCAATTAGAAGCATCAACAGCTGAGGTGATGGGAAATCATTTTCATTTAACGAACGTAGTTGTTAATATATTAGAAAATGCTTTAAAGTATTCTGATGGTTTGCCAAAAATAAACGTAAGCACTGATTCTACAAATAATTATTTTATCTTTAAAATNAAAGANACAGGAATCGGAATGAGTAAAGTTGTTCAAAAGCAGATTTTTGATAAGTTTTATAGAGCGCAAAAAGGAAATATTCATGATGTAAAGGGCCATGGGCTTGGTCTCGCTTATGTAAAACAAATAATAGATAAACATTATGGTGAAGTTCTGGTTGAAAGTGAAAAAGGGATCGGAAGTATGTTTACGGTAAAATTACCTTTAATTTAAAAAAAAAGTATAACAATGGAAAGTAAGAAGATTTTATTAGTAGAAGATGATCCAAATTTTGGAACTGTCTTAAAGGATTATTTAACATTAAATGATTATGATGTTACGCATGCTAAGGATGGAATAGAAGGGTTAATTATGTTTAAAAACAGCGATTATGATCTTTGTATTTTAGATGTAATGATGCCGCGTAAAGATGGTTTTTCTTTGGCGCAAGATATTAGGGGAACAAATAAAGAGGTTCCAATAATATTTTTAACTGCAAAAACTTTAAAAGAGGATGTTTTAAAAGGGTATGCCGTNGGGGCAGATGATTACCTAAATAAACCTTTTGATTCAGAAGTATTGTTACATAAAATTAAGGCAATCTTACAAAGAAAGGGGATTGATAAATCTGCTGATTTTGAACAATTTGAATTTAAAATAGCTGGTTTTTTCTTTAATTCTAAATTAAGACACCTCTCTGTAGGTGAACATGGAGAGCCCATAAAACTTTCTCCAAAAGAAAGTAAATTATTACGAATGCTNGCAATTCATAAAAATGATTTAATGCCAAGAGAATTGGCCCTTACAAAAATATGGAGAGATGACAATTATTTCACCTCAAGAAGTATGGATGTATACATTGCGAAGCTTCGTAAATATCTGAAACCTGATGAGAATGTAGAAATTTTAAATATTCATGGAGAAGGTTTCAGAATGTTAGATAAATCCTAGAAGCCTATAATTTTTTTTTAATAAACTCAACTTGTTTTATCATTAAGTTGAGTTTTTGTAGTTTTATAACATGGCAAAATTTATAAAAATATATAATGACAACCCCAATCAACAGTTGGTAGATGAAGTTGTTGCTGTATTAAAAAAAGGAGGACTTGTGATATTTCCAACCGATACTATTTATGGTTTGGGTTGTGATCTTAAAAATAATAAAGCATTAGAAAGACTTGCGATGTTAAAAGGTGTGAAATTAGAAAAAGCAACATTTTCATTCATTTTTAATAATTTAAGTCACTTATCAGATTATGTAAAGCAGATAGACAGTCCTACTTTTAAAATACTTAAAAGAACCCTACCAGGACCCTATACTTTTATATTACCGGGGAGTAATACCTTACCTAAGGTATTTAAAAAGAAAAAAACTGTAGGAATTAGAATACCTGATAATAACATAGTACGATCAATCATAGAGACTTAGGGAACCCAATTGTATCCACTTCGATCAAAGATGAAGATGAGGTCTTAGAGTATATTACAGATCCAGAATTAATTTTTGAAAAATGGGAAAAAAAAGTAGACATAGTTATTGACGGTGGTTATGGTGATAACTATGCATCTACAGTTGTCGATTTAATAGATGCTCCGGTTGTTATAAGAGAGGGAAAAGGGCGTGTAGATGTGTTTTAAGTAATCAAGTTATTTACTCTAAATCGCAGCGATTTTTGTTCGCTATTTTAAATTTTTAAATTTTATTCTGTGAAAGATAAAGTATTGACTCACGATACTTGTATGTTTAAAATAAGTCGATTTTTTTTGTAATTTTTTTCGTTTTTTTAAAAATTTAATTGAATTTTTATATAAACTTATATGTGCTTTGATAATGGCTAGAGTATGGATAGGTCTTAACTCAATTATAAATTTAAGGCCCGCAATCCCATCTAAAAACAATCGTGAAAAAATGACGAATAAAAACCTTTCTTTTGGTACGTTTTTAACCACATTTAGTAGGCTGTTCCTGAAATTTAAAAATGTTTTGTGAGGATTTGTTTCTTTTAAGGTAGCTCCGCCAACATGATAGACACTTGATGATCCTACGTATTTTACCTTGTATCCAAGATTTTGAGTTCTCCAGCACAAATCAATTTCCTCCTGATGTGCAAAATAATCTTCGTCTAAACCTCCCACTTCATGATATACTTTTGATCGGATAAATAAACAAGCACCAGAGGCCCAGAATATTTCAGTCTCATCATCAAATTGACCATGATCTGTTTCTAAATAGTTGAAAATACGCCCCCTACAATAAGGGTATCCAAATACATCGATAAAACCACCTCCAGCACCTGCGTATTCGAACTTTGTTTTTTCTTTAAAGTCTAATAGCTTGGGTTGAATAATAGCGGTATTTATATCATTTCTGAAAGCTTCAGTGATGGGTTTTAGCCAGTTTTCCGTAACTTCGACATCAGAATTTAAAAGACAATAAATATCTGCGTCAATAGCTTTTAAAGCATCGTTGTACCCTTTTGAATATCCTCCATTTTGACTGTTTTTAATGATTTTAACGGATGGAAAATGAGTTTTTACATAAGATACTGAATCGTCTGTTGAAGCGTTATCAGCTATGTAAATAGTAGCTTCATCCAAACTAAAATTAACGACAGAAGGTAAAAATTGTTCTAATAATTTTTGGCCATTCCAATTTAATATGACGATTGCTGTTTTCAAGTTCCGCGAAAATACAGATTATAAATTAGTTTATGCTTAAAGTTCTCTTAATAAAAAAGAACTTCTTATGATTTGTAATCAGGAAGATTTTTTAAGAAAATATAGGTTTTATTTTTGAAATCCATTTTACAATAAAAATGAGTTAATCCATTCGTTACAATTAAAAAATCAGCTTTTAATTGTAAATTATAACGTGCAATTTGATCAAAAGTTTTTTGTGAAATTTTAATTGAAGGGGCTTTGCATTCAATAACAACCTCTGGTTTTCCATCTGAATTGAATATTAAAATATCCGTTCTTTTTTTTAAATTATTGATGGTTAATTGCTTTTCTATTGCTATTAAAGTTTCAGGGTATTTTTTTTGATCAATCAAAAAATGCACAAAATGTTGACGTACCCATTCCTCTGGAGTCAGTACCACATATTTTTTTCTCAATTTATCAAAAATAAGCGTCTTATTTTGACTATTTTTGAGTTTAAAATTATAAGTTGGTAGATTGAGTGTTTGCATCAATCAAAAGTAATAAAATGAACGAGATTAGAGCCATTGTTTCAGATATTAAGAAGGGAAATATAAAACCTATTTATTTTTTAATGGGTGATGAACCCTACTATATTGATAAAATATCTGATTTTATAGAACAAAATATTTTGGATGAAACTGAAAAAGGTTTCAATCAGCAAATCATGTATGGAAGAGATTCAAGTATGAAGACATTGTTTCATCTGCGAAACGATATCCCATGATGGCTGATAAACAGGTGATAATTGTTAAAGAAGCCCAGGATCTGAGTAGGAATATCGAAAAGTTAGTTTCCTATGCAGAAAACCCACAACTGACAACCGTACTCGTTTTAAATTATAAATATAAAAAACTTGATAAACGTAAAAAGTTGTGCAAAGCAATTGCAAAGTGTGGTCTACTTTTTGAAAGTAAAAAACTATATGAAAATCAGGTTTCAGATTGGATTCGAAGAGTTTTAAGTGGAAAAAAATATCAAATTGAGCCAAAGGCAGCTCAGATGTTAGTTGAGTTTTTAGGAGCGGATCTTAGTAAAATATCAAATGAATTGGATAAACTGTTACTAATTCTTCCAAAAGAGCAAATTATTACGGCTTCACACATAGAGGATAATATTGGTATCTCTAAGGATTTTAATAACTTTGAACTGCGTAAATCATTGGGGGAAAAAAATATTGTAAAAGCAAATAGAATTATCAACTATTTTTCAGAGAATCCAAAAAATAATCCTCTAGTAATGACAATTTCTTTGTTAAATAGCTTTTTCACACAGTTACTTATGTTTCATGCACTCCAGGATAAGTCAAAAAATGCTGTTGCTAAAGCAATAGGAGTGAGCCCTTATTTTGTCGATGAGTATTTTCTTGCGGCTAGAAATTATCCAATGAGAAAAGTAGCAAGTATCATTGCACTACTTAGAGAAGCAGATGTAAAAAGTAAAGGAGTAGGAGCAAATCAGTCTCAAAATGATATTTTGAAAGAATTATTGTTCTCTATTTTACATTAATTTTTACTGACTTTGTTGAATTCGTTGATCATGAAAAAAGCCCAAAACAAGACACAGATTCCAACAAAAATTGAAAAATACAGTACAATATTATTTGCGTTCATACTTGATCAGTTTTAAATAAATAATTACTCCTAATAAAGTAGGAGCCCATAATCCAATAAAAATTCCATGTAGTTTTTCTCCTGTTAAAAACAGGTATTCTGATAACAATATTATGGAAGCGCAAAGTAATAATATTAGGAGATTACTCAACCCAATTTTTTTTATAAAATTCATAACCCTATTAAATTTCAATAAAATTAGTAAAATTAATAAATAAAAAAAAATATTTTTTCTTTTAAATTACTATTATTGCTATATTTTTATTGTAAAATTTACCATACATAATGATACATTTATTCATTAACCCCCCGTTTTTATTATTTTTAACGTACATTGTAAACCAAACATCAATCAACAATACATGAATAAGTTTGTTATATTATCTATGTTGCTTCTGTCGTCATTTTTAATGCCTGCACAAGAGCTGCCTCCGATCAATACATACATAGCTAAAGACTACAAGGCTGAAAATCAAAATTGGTCTATTTCTCAGTCTGAAAATAAATTTATTTATATTGCTAATAACAAAGGTTTGTTGGAGTTTAATGGCGCTTCTTGGCAGCTGTATCCTACGCCAAATGAAACGATAATGAGATCTGTTAAAGTTCTAGATGATAAGATTTTTACAGGTTTTTACATGGATTTTGGTTACTGGCAGAAAAATAATTTTGGTGAATTAGAATTTTCCTCAATCGCTAAAAAATTAAATATCCAAATGTTAGAAGATGAACAGATTTGGAATATTTTAGAAATTGATGGATGGGTTCTTTTTAAATCTTTGGAGAGAATTTACCTCTANAATTTAGATACAAATAAGTTAAAGATTATTGAATCTGAGTACAACCTTCACAAATTAACAAAAGTAAATGAGTTTATTTATTTCCAAGAAGGTCAAAAAGGTGTTTTCAAAATTGAAAACGGAGAACCAAAGTTGGTTTCTGATCATCAAATTTTAAAAGAAAACATCATCGTTGAAATATTTGAGAAAGANGGTAAGTTGTTGTTTTTAACTCAAAAATCTGGTTTTTTCTATTTAGACCGTGGAGTTCTTAAAAAGTGGAAAACTTCTTCGGAAAAATTGCTTAAAAATGTAACAGTATATAGTGCTAAGTTACTTAGAAATAAGGAGTTTGCTTTGGGGACTATTTCTGATGGTTTTATTTCTTTAAACAGTAAAGGAGATCTTAACTTTCAAATAACTCAAGATTCAGGTTTACATAATAACACTGTTCTGTCTGTTTTTGAGGATGTAGAAAATACCATTTGGTTAGGTTTAGATAATGGAATTAACAACATAAATAGTACTTCGCCCTTTAAAATATATAATAACAATAGTAATTTTATAGGTACAATTTATGCATCCATTGTTTTTGANAACAAATTATATTTAGGAACCAATCAGGGTCTCTTTTATCGAAATATTGATTCTGATGAAAGTTTTAAACTAATAGAAAATACTCAAGGTCAGGTTTGGAGTTTGAAAATCATTGACAATCAGTTGTTTTGTGGACATACTTCTGGTACTTTTNTAATCAATAAGAATAAATCAACCTTAATTTTTAACAAACAAGGAACATGGATCTTAAACAAGATAGATAAAAATATTATTATTCAAGGTTGTTATGATGGATTGTACGTACTTGAAAGAAAAAACAATATTTGGAGATTAAGAAATAAAATTAAAGGATTTAATAATTCTAGTAAATATATTGCAAAATACGATGCGTATAAATTTTTTGTCAATCATGAATACAAGGGAGTGTTTAAACTTACTTTAGATTCTGATTACAGAGAGGTCATTCACCTTACNAAGGAGGAATCTTTAAAAAAGGGTCTACATTCTTCATTAATTTCTTTCCAAGATAAAATTATATATTCAAGTAAGAGTGGTCTTTATTTATATGATAATAAAAAGGATTTTTTCAAAAGAGATAGTATATATAGTAAGTTAGTCTCTGAAGATAATTTTATTTCAGCAGAACTGGCCTTTAATCAGTCAAATACAATTCTTTGGTCTTTTTCTAAAGAAACGATTAACTATTTGATTCCAGGTAAATTGAGTAATAAACCTATTGTTAATAGTATCCCTATTTCTGCATCGATACCAAAGGCAACCTATGGTTATGAGAATATCATACATTTAGAGGATCAAAAATATCTTATTGGTACTTCAAATGGTTATATCGCAATCAATTTAAATAAATTAAATGAAGCGAAAGATTTTAAAGTGACTATCAATAAAATTAATAATTACATCTTAGATAAACCTAAAAACAAAGTAAATTTAATTGAAGAAAGTGAATTTTCATCTGATGAAAATAATTTTGAATTTTATTTTGGAGTGCCTAGTTTTAGTAAATTTAAAAGTATTAAATATCAATACATATTATTAGGTCAAACAAAACAATGGAGCTCCTTATCTGACTCTAAATCTGTATTATTTGAGAATATTTCTTACGGTACTTATACTTTTAAAGTGAGGGCTATTGTTGGGGGGAAATTGACCGTTAATGAAGCGGTTTTTGATTTTGTCATTGACAGACCTTGGTACTTGTCTAATGTATTAATAATAATTTATGTGATCTTATTTTTATTGGTATTCTACTTGTTTCACATTACTTCAAAAAGATATTATAAAAAACAGAGAAGCTCTGTTGGAGAAAACTAAAAAAGAGGCTGCTCTTAGAGAACTAGAGAGTTCTCAAGAAATTATAAAGCTTAACAATGAAAAATTAAGAAGTGATATTGACAGTAAAAATAGAGAATTAGCTTCTTCAACTATGAACATGATTAAGAAAAATGATTTCTTAAATAATATAAAAAATGAGTTGGTTACTGGAGGAGATAAGAACGTTTCTAAAGTGGTAAAGATTATAGACAAAAATCTAAATAATACGGATGATTGGAAAATGTTTCAGGAAGCATTTAATAATGCAGATAAAAACTTTCTTAAAAAGGTTAAAGATAAGCATGCGAATCTAACCCCAAATGATTTAAGACTTTGTGCGTACCTTAGGTTAAATTTATCTTCAAAAGAAATTGCACCACTTTTAAATATCTCTCCGAGAAGTGTCGAAGTTAAAAGGTATCGATTGAGAAAAAAAATGGAGTTACCCCATGATTCTAATTTAACGAGTTATATTATTGAATTGTAATACCTCTTCGCAACTTTATTTGAACTATACATTGCTACAACAAAATACATAACTTCATTTTCTAATTTTTATTAACTATTATTAAAACCCTATATTTGCTAAGTTTTTGTTAAAAAAAACAATGTATATTTTTTGTAGTGGTTTATTTTATCGAATTAACAATAACTTATTGTTAAATTTATCAAAAATTAAAATAATATTTTTATGAGGATACAATTTACATTTCTATTTGTTCTTTTATTTAGTTTAAGCGCCGTGTCGCAAACACTGAATATTGAGGGAGTAATAAAGGATGCAGAAAATGGTGATACCCTTCCGGGTGTGAGTGTCATTTTGAAAGGATCAAGCAAAGGAACGCAATCAGATTTTGATGGCTTTTACAGTTTGAAAAACGTCGAAAAAGGTGCGACAATCGTATACCGATATCTAGGGTACAAAGTAAAAGAAGTTATTGTTGAAGCAACGATAATGAATGTAATGATGGAAACTGAAGCAGAGTCTTTAGGAGAGATTGTTGTTGTTGGTTATGGTACACA
>JGI26080J50196_1000337_pt1 | contig 21268 bp, 24 predicted proteins | sample SaaInl0LU_22_DNA_FD_50196 | JGI IMG/M metagenome (IMG submission 50196)
ATTCAATTGATTGCCGATTACATCGCTATTTTCTTATTGTTATTTGCAGGGTCAGTTCATTTAAAAACTTCAAAAGGAATTGGTTTGTTAAGTGGAGCATGGGGATATACTTTTTGTATCATGTACAGGGCATTTGCTTGGAGAATGGATGCCCTTAATTTGGAAGACTATGAGTGGGTTGAGTTGTATAAAATAATCGTTGGATTGGTCGTTTCATTTATAGCATTTGTCCTTACTTTGATTAAAACATATCCTTTAAAAGAAAGCAATTAGAACTCCTCTTTAAAGCTATAAAAAAACTTGATGCAAATATAAAAAGTTCGCATTAACTTTTTACAGTTAACACCGGTACCTTATTTATCTTTGTGCTAGAATATAACTATTAATAAAAAAATAAATAAATAATGGCAACAGCAGTTGGAAAAAAATTCCCAAATTTAAGTGTAGACGCAATGAATGAAATGGGAGATACATTTAAAGTAAATGTATTGGAAGAGGCAATTCAAAATAAAAAGAAGGTATTATTATTCTGGTATCCAAAAGATTTTACCTTCGTGTGTCCTACAGAATTACATGCTTTTCAAGCTGCTTTAGGAGAATTTGAAAAAAGAAATACCGTTGTAATTGGTGCTTCTTGTGATACTCCAGAAGTTCATTTTGCTTGGTTGAGTACTTCTAAAGATAACGGAGGTATTGAAGGAGTGACCTATCCAATTTTAGCAGATAGCAACCGAAACTTATCCTCAATTTTAGGGATTTTAGACATTACNAATGAAACTTATGACGAAGCAACAGGATCTGTTCAAGTAGAAGGAGACAATGTTACTTATAGAGCAACCTANTTAATNGANGAAGANGGAACTGTGTTTCATGAAGGAATCAATCACATGCCAGTTGGTAGAAATGTAAATGAGTTTTTACGATTGATCGATGCGTATTCGCATGTACAAACAAACGGAGAGGTATGTCCTGCAAACTGGGAAGAAGGGAAAGATGCCATGTCTCCAAATGCAAAAGGAACTGCAGCATATTTAGCTTCTCATTAATTCATAGTCAATCATGGTGCAAGAACTAAGTCAAGATAATTTAGCTGAAATAGTAGCAGGTAATAAAACGGTTGTTGTTCAATATTCTGCCGGATGGTGTGGGAATTGTAGAATAATGAAGCCGAAATTTAAAAAGCTTTCTTCAGAAAATGAAGAGGTTGTTTTTGTCATTGCAGATGCTGAAAAATTTCCAGAGAGTAGAAAATTAGCAGATGTCAGTAATTTGCCAACATTTGCAGCTTTTGTCGATGGAAAAATGATCAATCAAACGCAAACAAATAAGTTTGAAGTTTTAAAAGACTTGGTAAACGAAGTGATTTAATTATGAAACTACCTATTATAAAGCATTTGACCAATTTTATCGAAGAAAACGATCAAGATTATGTGCTGGAAGCAATAGAAACCTTAGAATCGATTACAGAAGTTGCCTCTTTAAAAGACGAGGAACTGGATGTAATTGGAGAATTAATCTCTAATTTATATGGGGCTATTGAAGTAGATAAAATGATNAAGGAAGGCGTTTCTAAAAAAGAAGCATTAAATGCCTTTATGAAACGTGTTTTAGGGTCAATAGATCAATAGACAAAACAATTTAAATTGTAAATCCCAGGCTTTAGCTTGGGATTTTTTGTTTGCGCTCTTTTCTAACAAATTTCTCATAAATAAAATTTCCCATTTCTTCTCCCCAAATACGATAGGTCAATTCAGAGGGGTGCATGCCGTCACTGAAATAAATGGAAGCATTATCGGAACCTAGAGAATTTTTTTTACTCCATTTTTCTAGGGTGATGATTTCATTAAAATAAAAAACAGCTTCTTTGTTTTTTGTGAAGTTCTGCAGTTCTTTTCCTAAGATTTCTACCAAATTACCAATGACAAATTGTATGCTTTTTGTAAAAGCAGGGAACTCTTTGATAGGGGGCATGTTGGTGAAAAAAATTGGAGTTGCTGGGTAGTTTATTTGAAGTAAATGAACAAGACGGTCTATGTCTGAAATCCACTTCTTTGGAGAATTTAATGTAAACGCGTCATTTCCTCCCATGCCAATAACGATCATATCAAAAGAACGTTCTTTAATTTTGGGAATTATTTTTGTGCATACGTGTTTTACAGTATAGCCACTTTTTGCATATACCTTCCATTGGATGTGTTTTTTTAAACGATTGGAAAGAGTTTCTGCCAATGCCCCTGTAAAGCCATTTTGATGGAAATCTACGCCCACGCCAGCAATGGTACTTTCGCCGATAGTTAGAAGGTGCAACGTTTCATTGAAATGTGTATTTACAGATCCTTCTGGATTTTTTGCTTCGGGAAGTTTGGGAATTCTCTTCCTAATATTTTTCCCTTGAAAATACAACAAAGGGAGCAATGGAATTGAAATGATGGCCCCTAAAAAATACCTAAAATTCATAAAATATTTTCTGACTTTTTGAGGTCGTTTACCTGTTTGATAATCGCTTTTAAACGTTCCTTATGTTTGACTTTTTCCAACGCTACTTTGTTTGTTTTTCTCGCCATCAATTTGCTGTGTTTTGCTTTGTTTGCGGTGTTTTTCGCTTTTCCTTTTCCTTTTTTCGGCATTTTAATGGCGTTTATAAATTTAGATAAACCGTGTAATAAATTAATATAGCTATTATTTCCTTTGGTATAGCCACCAATTCATATCTCGGGTTACCTGATATCCTAGATTTTTATAAAGCGGAATTGCTGAGTTTCCTTTATCTGTGTGTAAAATTGGTGTTTTCCCTTCTTTCAAAATTTCATTTGTCGTGTGGGCTACCAATTGCTTTCCATAGCCTTTTTTTCTGTAATCTGGATGTGTCACCACCGCACTTACTTCTATGAAATCGTTCGTTTGCAAGCGCTGTCCTGTTATCGAGATTAATTTACCCTCCTTAAAAACACCAAAGTATTTGCCCATTTCAAAAGTTCTCTTTTGGTAATATCCAGGCATTACCAACCAGATTAAGTCATAGATTTCATCGACATACTCTTCAGTTAACAATACAATTTTTTCTGAGATTTCTATTTCAAGTTTTGCTTGTCCTCTCAGGACCATTTGACATCCAACGATCTTTTTTTCTAAAACGATTTTTTTTGGATTGATTGTGGGTTCGATTTCAGAAACTACAAAGAACCGTTCCGCTATAGTAGCATAGGCATCCAATGCATCGGCTGTTTTTGAGTGGTCTTCAAAAGCTCCAAAAGTACACACTTCCGGCTGGTAAAATTGAACGGAATCATAGGCTATCAGAAATCTATTGTGCGTTTCTTTTAATGAGTACCAAACAGGATTTTTTAATTTTTTTTCTAAAGATTTCATAAAAAATAAATATAAAAAAAACCCGCAATAAATGCGAGTTTTAATCTAATTATTTAAGAAGCTTGTATTAAGCCAGCATGGTCACAGGATTTTCAATAAACGTTTTCAATGTTTGTAAAAATTGTGCTCCAACNGCACCGTCAACCGTTCTGTGATCACAAGCTAAGGTCAANTTCATGGTGTTTCCAACCACTATTTGTCCATTTTTAACAACTGGTTTTTCAACAATGGCTCCAACAGATAAAATAGCAGAGTTTGGTTGGTTAATGATAGAAGTAAAACTTTCTATACCAAACATTCCCAAGTTAGAAACCGTAAAAGTACTTCCTTGCATTTCATCTACTTTGATTTTTTTATCTCTTGCTTTTCCAGCCAAATCTCTCACAGTTGCACCAATTTGGGTCAAGCTTAATTGATCTGTATGTTTTATAACAGGAACTAATAACCCGTCAGTAACTGCAACCGCAACTCCTACATGAATATGTTTGTGCGTGATGGTATTCGCTTCTGTCCATGAAGTATTTACCTGTGGGTGTTTTTTCAATGCCATTGCACACGCCTTTACGACCATATCGTTAAACGATACTTTCACATCTGGAATTCCATTGATTGTTTTTCTAGAAGCCATGGCATTGTCCATATCTACTTCTACATTTAAATAGAAGTGAGGAGCTGTAAATTTNGAATTCCCCAAAGATTTTGCAATTGCTTTACGCATTTGAGAATTTTTAGTTTCTTCAGAATTTTCTTCACCAACAGCAACAAAACTTGAAGCAACAGGAACAGCAGTATTTTTATTTCTTCAACTTTCGAAGAAGGGGTATAGTTAACGACATCTTTTTTGATGATTCTACCGTTTTCACCAGAACCCTTCACATCTGCTAAGTTTATTCCCTTGTCAGTGGCGATTTTCTTTGCCAGTGGAGATGCAAAAATACGTCCGTTTGAGGTGTTATTTATTACCACAGTAGTTTCAGTTTCTTCTACTTTGGTGTTTGCTTTGGTTTCTTTCTTTTCAGAAGTTGTACTCTCAGCTGGAGCACTAGCTCCACCATTGGCAACAATTGCAGTAACGTCCGTACCGGCTGGGCCTATGATCGTTAATAAGCTATCTACAGGTGCTGTTTCTCCTTCTTGAACNCCTATGTATAGGATGGTACCCTCATAGAAACACTCAAATTCCATGGTTGCTTTGTCGGTTTCAATTTCAGCAAGCATATCTCCTTCTTCAACACTGTCTCCAACTTTCTTTAACCAAGTAGCAACAGTTCCATCGGTCATGGTATCACTCAAACGAGGCATCGTAATTACTTGAACTCCCTCGGGTATTGTGGTCGCACTAGACGGACTACTAACTTCTTCAGAACTCGTTTCTTCTTTTACTTCTTCTNAAGTCTCTTCTTTTTGGGTTGGTTCTGAACCGCCGTTGATGATCTCAGAGATATCTTCTCCTTCTTCACCAATTACAGCAAGCAACACATCAACAGGAGAGGTTTCCCCTTCTTGAATACCGATGTGTAATAAAGTACCTTCATAGAAAGACTCAAACTCCATAGTTGCTTTGTCAGTTTCAATTTCAGCTAAAATATCGCCTTCTTCAATTTTATCACCAACATTTTTTAACCATTTTGCCACAACACCTTCTTCCATGGTGTCACTTAATCTAGGCATGTTTATAATTGTAGCCATATCTTAACTTATAAAAGGATAATCTTCTTGTTCATACACCATGTCATACATTTGTTGTGGATCTGGATATGGAGAATCTTCTGCGAATTGCTCACATTCTTTTACCAAACTTTTTACTTCTTTGTCGATCGCAGCGATTTCGTCTGAAGAAGCATACTTCTTTTCTTTTATGATATCTAGAACCTGAGTTATCGGGTCTATTTTTTTGTATTCTTCAACTTCGTCTTTGGTTCTGTATTTTTGAGCATCAGACATCGAGTGCCCTCTGTATCGGTATGTTTTCATTTCTAAAAATGTTGGGCCGTCACCACGTCTTGCTCTTTGTAAAGCTTCATCNACTGCTTCAGCAACTTTGATAGGATTCATCGCGTCTACTGGACCACAAGGCATTTCATANCCCAATCCAAGTTTCCANATGTCTGAATGGTTTGCAGTTCGATCTACAGAAGTCCCCATCGCATACCCATTATTTTCACAAATAAAGATGACAGGTAATTTCCATAACATCGCTAAGTTAAATGCTTCGTGTAAAGAACCTTGTCTCGCTGCTCCATCCCCAAAACAGGTTAAGGTAACGCCACCAGTACCATTGTATTTATCGCCAAAAGCCAGTCCTGCACCTAAAGGAATTTGCCCTCCAACAATACCATGTCCACCATAAAAACGAAATTCTTTAGAAAATATATGCATCGATCCCCCCATTCCTTTAGAGGTACCTGTCGCTTTTCCAAACAATTCAGCCATTACACGCTTAGGGTCTTCACCCATTCCGATTGGTTGTACGTGGTTTCTGTAGGCGGTAATCATTTTGTCTTTAGACAGATCCATAGCATGGAGTGCTCCTGCTAAAATTGCTTCTTGACCGTTATATAAATGTAAGAAACCTCTTACTTTTTGTTGAATATAAACAGAAGCTAGTTTGTCTTCAAATTTACGCCAAAAGAGCATGTCTTTATACCAATCTAAGTAGGTTTGTTTGGTGATTTTTTTCATTCTTTATAATTCTTGTTTTTGCTACTAAATAGCGATCGTTTTTTTTTACAAAATAAGAACAAAAATAACTGTTTTAAATAGAATAAAAAAAAATGATTTTAGACATTTAACTCAATCGTTTTCGCAGGCTGTTTATTTGTCTTTGGCAATGACTAGAGTAGCTTTAGCTCCTGTTGCTAAATTCCACTCATTAGACGATATAAGCATCCCCGCATCGTTNTAAACTTTAAAAGCAGCCGTATTTGGTCCTGAACTTCCCTGATTCAATGCTTTAAAAGCAATTCTATTAATACCAATATCTATAGGGATGTTGAATTTTTGATAATTTTGCTGAAGCACGATGTTTTGAATGACGGGAATATCATTGATCAGAATAGTAACACGATCTCCATCTGGATATTGAAAGTCTCTACAAATAATATTCACACTTTTAGAATTGGTTCTAAANCTTCCTAAATCTTGATCAATCTTTGGATAAATATACTGTCCATTTATTTTTTTGAAAGCTTTTAAAAAACGTTCTTCATTAAGTTTGGCCGTGGTTAAGATGCCTTTATTATTGAAATCACTTTCGCTCTTTTTTCTTTTTAATTTTTCTTTTTCCTTATCAAAAGCATTTTTAAAACCATTGTTTCCATTCAATTCTATGGAGCTTGTTTTTTTTGCTTTTTTAGTAGTTTTCAAGGAAAGTATATTCATCGTACCCTTCTCTGAATTTCTAGAGCTATTGTCTATTTGAGCAGATAATTGATAACTTGATACTAAAATCATTGAGAAAAAAAGAAGTGTGATTTTTGAATTCATAGGTATAAAAACTTTCAAGATAACGTTTACAAATATACTACTGATTTTAAGGGAACTTGTTGCGGTTTTGTTAAAAATTACTATTGTATTGGAAAATTAAAAAAAGTAGTTGGAAAAGGCTCTTTTTTAAGTGTAAAATGCCACCATTCGCTTTCAATGGGTATAAAACCATTAGCCAGCATTATTCTTCGTAAATAAAGCCTGTTTTCTTGTTGGTTCTTCTTTATGTTTTTAGAAAAAGGATGAGATTTTTTTCCAAAAAAATCATAGGGACTCCCCATGTCTAATTCGCTACCTGAAGTGCTGTTTATGATGGTTAGGTCGACAGTACTACCTCTGGAATGTCCAGATTTTCCTGCGATATACCCTTGTGTAAATAATTCAGATTTTGGCACATCTGGGTAGTATTCTTTTTTCATTAAAGTATCATTTGTTTGTTTTGCCCAACGCACAAAATGGTCAACTGCTTGCTGAGGTCTATATGCATCAAATATTTTGAGACTCAATCCTTCTTTTAAAAGAATTTGTTGTACGTTTTTTAGGGCAAAAGCAGTTTTTTTAGTCATTACAATGCAGTCTCTGCTATAGCCATCTATCGGTTTTCCAATAAAGTTATTGTTTCCTAGATAGCGCAATTCAAATTGAATTGTTTCATCGATATCAGATAAAAAGACAAAGTNTTTGTGAAGTTTTTGAGCAGAAAGAGAAGCGTAGGTTAGAATGCTTAAAAACAGGATCAATTTCTTCATGATTTCAAAAATACAAAAAACAATGCCTGTGAATTTTCACAGGCATTGTTTTTTTTGGTAAAAAGAACAAATTACTCTAGTAAAACTTTATCTATTGCATGAATGACTCCATTATTTGCTTGAACATTTGTAGCGATGATGTTACTCACTCTAGATTTTGAATCAGTTAAAGTAGCGCCACTGGATACGTTTCCAATTAAGGATCCTCCAAGGGTAGAGATATTCATATTATCTGTCAAATCTGTATCTAAAACATTTGCTCCGGCAACAACATGGGTATTAAGAGTAGATGCAAGAACTTCTGTTGGAACATCTCCCAAACCATTCAAACTTAATTCTGCTAATAAATCTACAAAAGCTGCATTGATAGGTGCAAACACTGTAAAAGGAGCAGGAGTTGTTGATGCATTTAAGGTCGCAACGTACATGAAGGAATCCTCGCGGGTTAATGCTTGAACTAAAATTGAGAAGTTTGGATCTGCAGCTGCAAAGGTTACAACAGTTGGTAAACCGATAACTCTGTCTACAACATGAACGGTACCATTATCTGCTGCTACATTTGCAGTTGCTACAGAAGATACTCCATTAAATGTAACACCACCATCTGTGTTTATGTAAATTGACATGGCGCTTCCCGAGGCAACACTTGTTGCTTTGGTGTTTGCGTATCCGGTAGATAAATCAGTAGATTGAAGGCTTCCATCGATAACATGATTTAATAAGACTTGCGTAAGTAAGTCTGTTGGTACCTCATCTAGAGAATTGAAATTGTTGGAACTTAAAAATTCGTCAAAGGCCTCATTTGTTGGAGCCAATACTGTAAAAGGTCCTGGTCCACTTAATGTGGCAGCAAGATTGGCTTTGGTTACGGCAGCTACAAGAGAGGTCAACTGATTATTTACTGCGACATCAACGATCGTATTTGTTTCGATTGGTGTATCATTATCATCATTGCTACAAAATTGTAATGTAATGGTTACAAGAAATACTGCGAGTACTTTAAATATTTTTTTCATTATATAATTGGTTTAAATTATTATTGTTTAACAAAACTATAAATTAATTAAACAGTAATTTCTTATTGTTTTGTTAAAGAGTTTTAAATAAAAGTTAAACAAAAGTTTAAATTATGTTAAAATGCTATATTCAACAATTAAAAAAAGTTTAGTTTTGGCACAAATATTTTTTAATAATGCTTCAAACAACAAATACAATTTTGATGATTCGTCCTGTACATTTCAGGATGAATGAACAAACCGCTGTAAATAATTATTATCAAAAAAAGAANGATCATTTACTTCCTTCAGCCCTCACAAAAAAAGCCCAAAATGAATTTGATGCTTATGTAGAAAAATTGCGCAGTTTTGGAATTCATGTTATTGTTGTTCTAGATACAAAAGAATTTGATACTCCAGATTCTTTGTTTCCTAATAATTGGATTTCTTTTCATGAAGAGGGTACAGTAGCCATGTATCCTATGTTTGCTGAAAATAGACGTTTGGAAAGACGTGAAGATGTTTTGGAGCAGGTAGAAAATGAAGGCTTTTTGATAGAAAATATAGTTGATTATACAATTGCTGAAGAAGATGNTATCTTTCTTGAAGGAACGGGAAGTATGATTCTTGATAGAAAAAANAGGAAAGCATATTGTGCACTTTCACCGAGAGCAAATGAAGAATTGTTTATNGAGTTTTGTGAAGATTTTGAATATACTCCTGTGATTTTTACGGCCAATCAAACTGTAAATGGTCAGAGAGAAAAAATCTATCATACAAATGTTATGATGTGTATTGCAGAAACTTTTGTAGTGATTTGTTTGTCTTCTATTGATGATAAAACGGAACGTAAAAACCTTTTGAAACAGTTCAAAGAAGACCGAAAAAAAGTGATCGATATTACCGAAGATCAAGTCGTTCATTTTGCAGGGAATATGTTGCAAGTAAGAGGTAAGGATGATGAGCGGTTTTTAATAATGAGCCAACAAGCATTTGAGAGTTTAACCCAATCTCAACTCAGTCAAATACAACAGCATTGTCAAATTATTTCAAGCTCGTTAGAAACGATAGAAATTTGTGGGGGAGGGAGTGCTCGTTGTATGATGGCAGAGGTTTTTCTTCCTACAAAAAATTAGCACAAGGTATTTTATTTTAGGATTCTTAGAAGTTTATTATGGAAGCAAATTAGGGGTGTNTTTTTTTATTCAAAACCTCTTCTATAACAATTCCATTAGTTGCATTTGGTGCTTCAATATCTAATAAGTTGGCAATGGTGGGTGCAATATCTGTAATATTATACCTTTTTGAAGAGACCCCCTTTTTAATTCCATTTCCATAAAAGATAACTGGTACGTGGGTGTCATAAGAATACCCAGAGCCATGACTCGTTCCTTTTCTGCCTCTAATGAGTGTTGCAGGATAAGGAATCATTAATATATCTCCTGAAAATTTTTGATTGTATCCGTTTTGAAGAGAATTTAAAATTCCTGAGGAGAAATGAGTTGTTTGAAGTGTTTTGGCAGTAACTGCTTTGTATATTTGATCAAAATTAATGACTTCATCTGCTAGTTTTTGTGCCACAACGTGTATGTCTAAACCTAGAGATTCTAATTTTTCTTTGTTGAGAAAGATTTGATAATTAGAGATGCTTTCAATCAAATCTGATGAATTGAAATACCGCTTGGTCGTCTCAGAAAGAAAAGTTTTTAACTTTTCAACATTTAGATAATGAGCAGGTATTTTTAAAGATTGTAAATAAGCAGGAGAATGGACTGCTGCGTGATCTGCGGTTAAAAAAAGAGTGTAATTATCTTTTCCTACTTGTTTGTCTAAAAATTGAAAAAAATCGGCTAAATCATTGTCCAACCTTAAATAGGTGTCCTCTGTTTCTACAGCGGAAATTCCATACTTATGACCAACATAGTCAGTTGATGAAAAACTTACAGCCAAGAAATCGGTGTGTTTACTTTTTCCTAATTGTTCGCCAATGATCGCTGCTTTTGCAAAATCTACTGTAAATGTATTACCAGCAGGAACGGTCTTTAGTAAATCAAAATTATTATTTGTGGTACGCAAGGATTTTAAATCTTTCGGAAGTGTTGGTGTTTCTTGTCCTATTAATGTTTCTTCAAAAATATTGTCATCACTTCTGCTGTTTACATAACTATTAATATCATAAAGAGTTTTCCAAGGATTGTTTAGATACTCATCTGCTTTGTTGTTGTTGTTAAAATCGGTCACCCACTGAGGAAGCTTATCCATGTAAAAAGTACTAGTGATCCAAGTGTTGTAGTTTTCTCCGTCATACCAATAAGCTCCGTTTGCGGTATGCCCTGCAGGTAGGATAGCAGCCCGATCTTTGATCGAAATACCAATTGTTTTACCCTGCATGTTTTGAGCCAAATGTAATTGATCTGTTATGGTTGAAGTAACTAATCTTTTTGGAGATTTCTGACCACTAGATCCATTGTTACCAAGTGTTTTGTAGGTGTTGTCGTTTACACAATACACCATTTTTTTCTCATATTTATCATACCAATCGTTGGAAATGATTCCATGTTCACTAGGAGTCGTTCCAGTGTAGATCGTTGTGTGGCCAACAGCAGTATAGGTGGGAATGAGGTTGAAATGTGCATTTTCTAATGAGAATCCATCTTTTAATATTCGATTAAATCCTTCCTCCCCAAATCGATCTGCAAACTTTGTTAAATAATCATATCGCATTTGGTCAATAACGATACCTACAACCAATTTAGTTTTTTTAGTTGATGTTGAAGAGGTCGATTTACAACTCGCTAAAAGAACAGAAAAGCATAAAATTTTGAGAAGAATTTTAAATTTCATAATGGAATAATTGATTATAGTTCAAAAGTAATTATTTTTTTAGATAGATCTTGTAAATTTAACTTTCTATTAATGATATTTTAATACTTTAGCATAAATTTAGATGCAATGAATTACCTAGAGCATATTGGTAAATATTTTATAATGTTAGGACGTGTTTTTAAAAAACCACAACGTTCAAAAGTTTTTTATGAAGCTTTACTCAGAGAGATTGAAGATTTAGGTTTAAAATCTCTCGGAATTATTATGTTTATTTCCTTTTTTATAGGAGGCGTTATTTCTCTTCAAACCGCTTTAAATTTAGAGAGTCCATTTATTCCAAAATCATTAATTGGTTTTGCTGCAAAACGCTCTATAATCCTAGAATTTGCTCCTACTTTTTGTTCTATTATCTTGGCCGGGAAAGTGGGGTCTTATATCACCTCTAGTATCGGTTCAATGAGAGTTACTGAGCAGATTGATGCTTTGGAAGTGATGGGAATAAATTCTCTAAATTATTTAGTTTTACCTAAAATAATAGCGACGGTTTTCTTTTATCCTTTTTTAATTTCATTGGGGATGTTTTTAGGAATTTTTGGAGGTTGGGTTTCTGGCGTATTGTCGGGTCTTTTCTCTGGAGCAGAATACATTGAAGGACTTCAAACAGACTTTAATCCATTTTTGTTAACCTATGCAATGATCAAAACACTCATTTTTGCTTTTTTAATAGCCACGGTTCCCTCATATCATGGATACTATGTTAAAGGAGGCTCAATAGCNGTTGGTAGAGCNAGTACTCAGGCTGTTGTTTGGACTACAATTTTAATTGTCATAGCAAATTATTTTTTAACTCAAATGCTTTTAACTTAAGATATGATAGAAGTAAAAAAATTATACAAAGGCTTTGAAGGGAATCCTATTTTAAAAGGAGTTTCTGCTACTTTTCATCCCGGTAAGACAAGTTTGATTATTGGTCAAAGTGGTTCAGGTAAAACTGTTTTTTTAAAATCGTTAATTGGTTTGCACACTCCTGATGAAGGAGCTATTTTTTTTAATGGAACCTTGAGTTCAGAATTTACAGAAACCGAAAAACAACAATGGAGACAAGAAATTGGTATGGTTTTTCAAGGAAGTGCATTGTTAGATTCTCAAACGGTAGAAGATAATGTGATGTTTCCTTTGAAAATGTTTACCAAACAATCTGATGAAGCAATGTTGGCCCGTGTAAATTTTGTCTTGAAAAGAGTGAATTTAGAAAATTCAAATAAAAAATTACCTGCAGAATTATCTGGAGGAATGCAAAAAAGAGTCGCTATTGCGAGAGCGATCGTCATGAATCCTAAATATTTATTTTGTGATGAACCCAATTCTGGTCTAGATCCTCAAACGGCCATTGTAATTGATAAGTTAATTCAAGAAATTACTGATGAATACAATATTACAACTGTAATTAACACACACGATATGAATTCGGTGATGGAAATTGGAGAAAAAATAGTTTTTTTAAAAGACGGTAAAAAAGCTTGGGAAGGAACCAGTGATGAGATCTTTAAAACTGATAATGAAGCAGTTGTCAATTTCGTTTATTCTTCGAATTTATTTAAAAAAGTTAGAGAAGCATATTTAAGAGAAACAAAGTAGATAATAGATTTGTTTTTTTGAAAATATACTATATATTTGCACCCGCTAAAACGAAAAAAATGACCTGGTAGCTCAGTTGGTAGAGCATCTCCCTTTTAAGGAGAGGGTCCTGGGTTCGAGCCCCAGCCCGGTCACATAGTTTCAAACTCCACACCTAGTGTGGAGTTTTTTTTTAACATTATTTCAACATAAAATAAATTTTTATTGATTATTTTTAAAAACANAATTTTAAATAATCATGGGTAAAATATTTATATCAATTTTCATCATCATTTTTATGAGTGATTCAAGTACTACTATTTTCGATTTTAATTCTGATGCAAATGTATCTCGTTGGAGAGTTGTAGATGACGTTGTAATGGGAGGAAGGTCTAAAGGAAACCTAAAGATTAATCAAGAGGGTAATGGAGAGTTTTATGGAGCCGTCTCTATAGAAAATAATGGCGGTTTTTCTTCCTTGCGATACCGTTTTTCCGCGATCAAAGTTTCTAACTTTCAACATGTTGTTATTCGAATAAAAGGCGATGGAAATCCATATCAATTTAGACTTAAAGATGAGTTGTATGCCCCTCATTCTTTCATTTCTGTTTTTGAAACCAATGGAGCTTGGCAAACCATTCGTATAAAACTNTCAGACATGTATCCTGCATTTAGAGGACGAAAATTACAGATGAATAATTTTTCTTCAGAAAGTATTCAAGAACTAGCGTTTTTAATAGGAAATAAAAAAGCGCAAAACTTTAAATTAGAAATTGATAAAATTTATTTAGAGTAAATTCTCCTCACTTTTTTTGTATCTTTCACAGGTTCTAACTGACATCGTATGGAGAAAAAACAGGTACAAGAAGAAGTAGCTCATGACCACAATAATACTATTAGNAATAATGCCAAAGGGTTGTTTTTTGGGCTTAAAAATTATTTAAAAGAGCTTTTAGATTTTAGGGAGGATACAGATTATGAGGCTACTATGGGAGCCATAAAAGCAGACATTCCTTTCAAAGGAGCAACCGCTTGGATTCTTATTTTTGCTGTTTTTGTTGCCTCTGTAGGGTTAAATGCAGACTCAACTGCAGTTGTNATTGGAGCCATGTTAATATCACCNTTAATGGGGCCGATTCTNGGAATAGGNAGTGCTTTTGCAATCAATGATATTGAAATTTTTAAAAAATCAGCAGTCAGTCTTTCGACCATGATTGTTTTGAGTTTACTAACCTCTTTTGTTTTTTTTTATTGCTTCCCATTAAGTGAAGACACTTCAGAACTTTTAGGGAGAACAAAACCCGACATTAGAGATGTGCTCATTGCTTTCTTTGGAGGTTTAGCATTAATGGTTGCTAGAACAAAAAAAGGTACTGTTGCGTCTGTTATTTTCGGAGTCGCAATCGCCACCGCTTTAATGCCACCACTTTGTACAGCAGGCTATGGTTTAGCAAAAGGGTTTTCTGGAGAATCAATTGGATTTAAGTATGCGCTTGGCGCGATGTTTCTGTTTACAATCAATACTATTTTTATTGCTTTGGCAACCTTTCTAGTTTTGAAACTTTTAAGTTTTCCAATGCATAAATATGCAAACGCAGCCAAAAGAAAACGATANGCTACCATCGCAACTGTCGTTGGTGTCATTGTGATGATCCCTGCCATTTATACGTTTTTCATTGCTTTAGATGAAAGTAGAGTTAATGCGCAACTAAAAGCTTATGTAAAAAATGAAATAAATACTATTGGAAATTTTCAATTAATTGACCAGGATTATGATGCAGATACAAAGGTTTTAAAACTTAATTTTTTTAATGAGGTAAGTTTAGCAGAGAAAAACATGTTAGAGAACAGGTTAAATAATGACCCTAGATATGACCGTTTGCATGAAGTAAAAATCGATATAAAAGGGAGTGATACCAAAAGTTTTGAACTCATAACAACAGCTTACAAAGAGAAAAGAGAGGAGTTACAGGAAACAAAAAACAGAATAACTGGTTTGCAAAATCAAATTTCAGATTTGCAGGAAACAATTTTATCTCTAAACAACAGAATTGAGCAAGATGCTTCGAATAATAATCAAAAGGTAGTTGCATTTAGTAGAATAGCGAAAGACGCCAAGATTAGATATAATGATATTGAAGAGGTTGGTTTTGCAAATGTTTTGTATTCAAAAGATTTTATCAAAATAGACACCATTCCAGTAGCTACTGTAAAATGGAATTTAAAATTACCTGACAGTGTGATCGTTTCTAAAGAAAAAGAATTACGAATTTGGTTACAAAAAGAAATGAATTTAGACACTNTNTTTATCAATAGATAATAGACACNTTTACAGTCAGAAATTGTTTTTTTAAAATGAGCCTACTATTGGTGGTCTNTTGATTGGTTATTTTCAGTTAATCTTATTTCTACATTTTGGTTGAATAAATAGACTTTATTGGTCTCAATTTTTAAACATTCAAATCTTGTTCTTCTTTTTTGCCCTTTCTTGTAAAGCGTATTTTTAAATTCAAATAGACTTCCAATGGGAATTTGATGTATAAAGCTTTTTCCTTTTTCAGCTTTATTTTCTTTTAGAATTAAAGATAAGTTAGGATCGCTATCTGTGCTTGCTTTTGGGTTTTGAAGATAGTTCGCTAAAAAAGGCAGCATTTCTTTGGTATAAATTTCTGGACGTAAAAAAGGCAGCATTAGGTGTTGAAAAACTGTTTTCCATTCTTTTCCATGAGGTTGAACTCTTCCAAACTTTTGATGTGTAACGTGGTGTGCAATTTCATGGACCAACGTTAGCAAAAACTGATATTTATTAAGATTGTTATTTACTGTGATTTGGAATTGTCCGTTTGGTAATTTTCTAAAATCACCGTGTTTTGTTTGTCTTTGAGTGACAATTTTTAGGGTGAAATTATGAGTTTCAATTAAAAATTGAACAAAAGGAATTGCTTTTTCGGGTATGTATTTTTGATATGCTATATCCAAGTGTTATTATGGTGTTGAAGAAGATACCTGTAGTACTTTACCGTTATAAAATTTATTTCCCGTCAGCGAAAAGTCAAAAATATAACTTGCCATTTCATTCGCTGATAGTGGTGCCTGATAGTCAGGAAAAGCTTCTTTCAGCATTTCTGTTTGTACTGCTCCTATTGCCAAAACATTGAAAGCGATTTGTTGNTCTTTGTATTCTTCAGCTAACAATTCAGACAATGTAATGACGGCTCCTTTAGCAGAAGAATAAGCTGCTAANCCNGGGAATTTCATACTTCCTTGAATACCTCCCATGGAACTTATCGTTAATACATGACTTCCTTTTTGTAAGTAGGGGATCATTAATTTTGTGAGTTCAGCAACTGCAAAAACATTTACTTTATAAACCTCTAAAAAATCTTCAGAAGACAATTCAGTAAAAGGTTTGTTTACTAATTTACCAGCGTTATTGATTAAAACATCAACACTTTTCCAGTTATTTTTTACAAATGCTGTTACTTTCTCTATTTCAGTATTGTTTGATAAATCAACAGAGATTACAGTAATATTTTGGTGATTAAATTGTTCTAGTGGCTTCGTATTTCTTGATAAAGCTAACACTTGATGTCCTTTATTTGCAAATAGTTTCGCCAATTCAAATCCGATACCTCTACTGGTTCCTGTAATAATAACATTTTTCATTTTATCTTTTTTGAAGGAGCAATCTACTCAATTTTTCATACATTTAAAGACAAAATTTAATCAAATACCTCTTGTAATATATTTTTATTTAATGTAAACCAATCAAACCATCAGATGAAAAAAAGTACATTCTTCCTCTTTCTATTCTTCTTTATTCAAATTTCAGTAGCCCAAACAACCTACCTTCTATGTGGGAGTCTAATAGATACTAAGTCTGGGGAACTTCATTCAAAAAAGACAATTCTTATCAAAGCAGATACGATTGTGAAAATTTTTGATGGTTATGTTCTGCCAAAAAANAAAATGGCCACGATCATTGACTTGAAAGATAAAGTTGTAATGCCGGGCCTGATCGATATGCATGTACATATTGAACAAGAGTTTAATCGGAAGACACAATTAAACCGCTANACTCTCAACGAGGCAGATGTGGCATTTAATTCGGTAGGTTTTGCAAAGATGACNTTATTAAATGGGTTTACAACTGTNAGAGATTTAGGAGGAACAGGAGTTAATATTTCAATCAAAAAAGCAATTCAGGCGGGTAAAATTGTAGGTCCAAGAGTTTTTACTGCCGGAAAGTCGATCGCTACAACAGGAGGACATGCAGATCCTACAAATGGAAGCAGTCGGAAATTAATTGGGAACCCTGGACCTAAAGAAGGGGTAGTGAATTCTGTAGAAGATGCNAAAAAAGCAGTTCGTCAACGTTATAAAAATGGAGCAGATTGCATTAAAATTACCGCTACTGGGGGTGTTTTAAGTGTTGCTAAATCTGGAGATAATCCTCAATTTACACTAGAAGAAGTTAAAGCAATATGCGATACGGCAAAAGATTATGGAATGCATGTAGCCGCACACGCTCACGGAGATGAAGGCATGCAGCGAGCAATCTTAGGGGGTGTAAAAACTATTGAACACGGTACTTATATGAGCAGTGAAACCATGGAACTCATGAAAAAGTACAATGCCTTTTTAGTTCCCACCATAACGGCAGGAAAAGAAGTTGCTGAAAAAGCAACAATTAACGGATTTTACCCAGATATCGTAGTACCAAAAGCTCTGGCAGTGGGTCCTCAAATTCAGGAAACTTTTGCAAAAGCATACAAAAAAGGCGTTGGAATTTCTTTCGGAACAGATGCAGGTGTTTTTAAACACGGGCAAAATGGAAAGGAGTTTGGTTTTATGGTTGCTGCAGGAATGCCTGCCATGGAAACCATTCAGTCTGCAACGATTACCAATGCAATGTTATTGCAAATGGAACAAAAAATAGGACAAATCCAAAAGGGATTTTTTGCTGATATTATTGCGGTAGACGAAGATCCAACAAAAAATATTTCAACAATGGAAAATGTTGTTTTTGTGATGAAAGAGGGAATTGTTTATAAGAAATAGCTATTCAAAAACAACGTGTTGGTAGGCACCAATGTCAGGATTTGAAGTTCGATCTATTCCCAAAAGATCTACAGGGTAAGCCGATGATGATGCTTTGTTAATTGCATTAGATTCTTCTCCAATTACAAAATCATTTCTTTGAGGATCTCTAAAATGCGAATTTCCATTTAAAATATTGTTTTGATAAAAAGGGTTTGTAAAGTCTAATTGAGGAATGTCATTAAAAGAATTATTAATGTCATTAAATTGAATCATGCTATTGCTAATGTTGTAGTTAAAAATACCGCCCCCATCTGCGAAGTCTATTATAAATTCGATGTTGTTGTTCCCATCAATGATACAATTGGTGAAATTTGCAGCATGTAAATTTCTAGTTTCTATAATTTCTTCTCCTGCTTCATTTTTATAAGTAAAGAAATTGTTTACTAGCACCGCTGGTAATTGTCGTAAGCTATTGCTCCAAAAGTTTGAAAATGTAGCATGCGTAAACTTATAGCTACCGCCAATTGTTGCTGCTAAAGATGCTTGACCAGCATTACCAATTACTAAATTATGCCCCTCTATATTTGTTTCTCTTCCTAAAATACCAAAACTTGCGTGATTATAAATTTCTGTATTTTCTATTTTTAAAGTAGGACGAGCAGTATTCTCTAAGCTATCCACTAAAATTCCGATAATTCCATTTCTAATAATCGCATGATGAATTTCATTGTTGATGCTTCCTGCTCGCATCCAAATGGTACCCCATTGTCCAGGAATATCACTAAAAGAGTATTCCAAGCGATCTCCCTCAAAAACAACTTTTTTGGAACGTGTTCCTTTGACTTTTAAAGTAGCTTTATCGTCTACTATGAGACCAGAGTTGTCATGAAAATAAACGTTAGTACCTGCTTCAATACTTAATGTTTTATTTTTTGGTATTGCAGCAAAACCGTAAATAACTATTGGTTTTGAACTCGTAAACATAGATAATTCAGCGTCCGTTAAAAAACGACCTTTTAAGCTAGTGGGTTGGCCATCTAGTGAAAGACTGTCGATTTTCATGGTAATGGCATCTTTTCCTGGAAAAATAAAATGTGCATCTTGAACAAGTGTCACCAAATCTACCTCTTGTTGATTTTCACCAGTATCAAATAAAATTTTATCGGTGTATAAAAGATTTAAATTGTTGTTTGCATTTATGGTTGTTTCTATGAAGACATAAATACTGTCTTTGGCCAAAATTTCAATGTCTTGAAACTCTTTCCCTGGAATTCCATCTACATTTAATCGATAGTTCGATGCTGTTCCGTTTTTTAATTCTATTTGAGGGATGGTAATGGCATTGTTACCTCTGTTGTATACTTTTAGATTGTATGTCGCAGAACCAATATTTGAAAATACAGTATCTAAAAACACGGTATCTTTTGAAAACGCTAATTTTCCATAACTGGAGATCGTTTCAAAGTCTTTCCTACAAGAGCTAATCGCAATAAGAAAAAGACAACAAAGAAGGGTAAATAGAGATCTCATGTAATTTATTTTTTCAATAATAGAACCTTTTAATAGCGATATTATTGTTTTTTAATTAACTTTATTTCAAATAGAGTTCCCCAGTTTTTTCCCGTAATAAACATTCTATCGTTTTCAGAGTCGTATGCGATTCCATTTAAAACCTCATCTTGATTAACCAATCTTTGGGTTTTTTCCATTTCCTTTTTTAAGGATTTTAAATTTGCAATTCCTTCAACAATTCCTGTATCGGGATCTATGATTACTATGGCATTTTGCTGGTATTTGTTAGCATATATTTTTCCGTTAATCATTTCCAATTCATTTAAATCTTTTACAGCATATTTGTTTGTGTACACTTGAATCGATTTTTTTTCTTTTAAAGTTTCTGGATCTAAATACCAAATTTTATGAGAGCCATCAGATTTAATTAAAGCTGTTTCGTTGTGAGTCAAGCCCCATCCTTCTTTACTATTGTTGTAAGGAAATTCTTTTTCTTGTTTGAAAGTAGCTAAGTCATAGACAAACCCTTTTTTAGCTTGCCATGTTAACCAAAATATTTTGTTATTAAAAATGGTCATTCCTTCTCCAAAATATCTTTTATCTAAGGCTATTTTTTGAAGTACTTTTCCCGTTTTAATAGCTACCTTTCTTAAGGTAGATTCTCCTCTGTGCCCGGTTGTTTCGTATAAAAAACCGTTGTGATATTCTAATCCCTGCGTGTATGCTTTTTTATCATGAGGATACTCATTGATAATTTTATAATCGTAAATAATGGGTGCTTTATTTGCTAAAACTTCGAAATAACTATTTTCTTTTTTTGTTGTTTCAGAATAGAATATTAGCGTAGAAANTTGATGTTTTCCAACACCTAAATCTTTAGTTTGTAATTCTATGGAAGCGCCCTCAGAGGGAATTTCTTTGCCGTTTACAAAAAACTGTACTTTTTGTACAGGTTTGTTTTNCTTTTCTTTTAAGGAAATAGGAATGGTTGCGTTGAATGAAACTTGTTTTTGGTGTTCTAAAGTAAAAACATATTCATTAGAACAAGAAGTTACTAGTGAAAATGACGCTAGAAAAGCAATACGTAAAAAAAGATTTTTCATTCTTGTGATTTTGTTTGTGACTCATTCTTGTTGTACTTCTAAANAGGTCTAAAAGGGAACAATTTAGTAACAAAAGTAAGAATAAATGTAAGGTTTGTATTTATTGTAGCAAATAAAAACAAATATTTATTTGTAAATTAAAAAATATAGTTAAATTTGCATCCTCAAAATAGTAAGTTATAACTATTTAGGACNCAGAGTAAGCTTTACCAACTGTACTCTTATAAACGTAATATTAAAGTATTAAAATATAATAAAATGAAGAAAGGAATTCATCCAGAAAATTATAGAATGGTAGCNTTTAAAGANATGTCTAATGAAGATGTTTTTTTAACACGTTCTACTGTAGACACNAANGAAACTTTAGAAGTTGATGGTGTTGAGTATCCTTTAGTAAAATTAGAGATTTCTAGAACTTCTCATCCATTTTACACTGGTAAATCTAAACTTATCGATGCTGCAGGACGTATTGATAAATTTAAAACTAAATACGCAAAATTTAAGAAGTAATTCTTACAGAATTATCACATATAAAAAAACTCCAACATGTATTTGTTGGAGTTTTTTT
>JGI26080J50196_1000342_pt1 | contig 21176 bp, 22 predicted proteins | sample SaaInl0LU_22_DNA_FD_50196 | JGI IMG/M metagenome (IMG submission 50196)
AGACGTCCTGATTGAAGGTGAGCGCGTTACCGGGGCACGCACTAAAACAGGGTTAAACTTTAGATCAACGACAGTTGTACTTACCGCGGGCACTTTCTTGCGGGGTAAAATTCATGTTGGGTTGGAGAATACTGAAGGTGGACGAGCAGGTGATCCTGCAGCCATCGGTTTGGCCGATCGATTACGAGAAATTTGTCCTCGCACCGATCGCTTAAAAACAGGCACTCCACCCCGCATTGATGCTCGTTCTGTTGATTTTTCAGTTATGGCTGAACAATGGGGCGATGAGCCCCGTCCAGTGATGTCACTGCATGGCTCTCCCACAACACATCCCGAGCAACGTTGTTGCTGGATTACTCATACCAATGAGCAAACGCACGATATTATTAGAGATGGTCTAGATCGTTCGCCTTTATTCAGCGGTGTTATAGAAGGCACTGGGCCCCGTTATTGCCCGAGCATTGAAGACAAGATTCATCGTTTTTCTGATAAATTATCTCACCAAATATTTATTGAGCCTGAGGGCCTAACAACGACAGAGCTTTATCCTAACGGGATATCAACAAGCTTACCGTTTGATGTGCAGTTATCGTTGGTTCACTCAATCGTCGGACTTGAAAAGGCGCATATTACGCGTCCCGGTTATGCTATTGAGTACGATTATTTTGACCCAAGAGATTTAAAGCATTCGTTAGAAACCCGTTCGATCAATGGTTTGTTCTTTGCGGGACAGATTAATGGCACAACGGGATATGAAGAGGCTGGGGCCCAAGGTCTTCTCGCGGGCCTAAATGCTGCTCGATTAAGCCGCGACGAAGCTGCCTGGGAGCCTCGCCGAGACGAAGCTTATATTGGTGTCTTAGTTGACGATTTAGTGACTCTGGGTACTCAAGAGCCCTACCGAATGTTTACATCGCGCGCTGAATATCGATTACTGCTCCGCGAAGATAACGCCGATCTTCGTTTAACGGCTAAAGCGCGAGATATGGGATTAATATCTGATCAACGCTGGGCGCAGTTTGAGCAGCGACGTGATGCTATTGATCGCGAAGTTGAACGTCTTGAACGAACGTATTTACAGCCTCAAAGTGAGTCGGCACAAGGGTTGGCCCTGAAATTAACTAAGCCATTAACACGTGAGTATTCCTTAGCGGATTTGCTAAGACGACCAGAGCTCAACTACTCTGATGTTGCGAAACTGGCTGGTGATACTGATGTGGACGACTCGCATGTTGCTGAGCAGGTGAGCACACAAATAAAATACGCAGGTTATATTGAGCGACAGCAAGATGAAGTTGATCGTTTGCATCGTCAAGAAGCAACAGCTATTCCGATAGATGTTAATTATGCTGCCGTCGATGGATTGTCCAATGAGATACGTCAAAAACTAGAAGCAGCTCGACCCGCAACCATCGCGCGAGCAGGCCGTATTTCAGGTGTCACTCCTGCTGCTCTGTCTCTTTTGTTAGTGCACTTAAAAAAGCGCGAGCGAACTCGTCGCGTTGCTAATGGTTGATCAGGAGCGAACGATTCTTGAGCTGGGAATGCAAACCATGTCTATTCCCTACACCACCGCTCAAATTGATCGATTGTTGGCTTACCTTGATCTAATGGATCGCTGGAACAAAGCGTACAATCTCACAGCCATTCGGGGACGTGACAACTGGATAATTCGGCATCTTCTAGATAGCTTGGCTGTCTTACCTTTGTTGAGAGCGCATCGTGGTATTGATGTGGGTACCGGTGCGGGGCTGCCGGGTATTCCGTTAGCCATTATGCGCCCCGACACACCGATTGCATTGTTAGACAGTAATGGCAAAAAAACGCGATTTTTATTCCAAGCAAAAATGCAGCTAGGTTTAAGTAATCTCACGATCGTTGAGTCTCGTGTCGAGCAATACCAACCGACAGAACTTTACGATGCAGTAGTTTCACGCGCGTTTGCTTCACTGGCAGATATGGTACAAGTTTGTGAGCACTTACTTTCTCCTGGTGGTAGTTTTTTTGCTATGAAAGCAGCGACGGTTGGCAGTGAGATTACTGATATGAAGAAAGCGACGCATGATCGCTTCTCGGTGACCGCAATACATGAGCTCGCTATACCCGGGCTCAACGAATCGCGATCGGTTGTAGAAGTGAAATTAATAAAGGACTCGCCATGAAAACAATCGCTGTCGCTAATCAAAAGGGTGGTGTGGGGAAAACGACAACAAGCGTAAATTTGGCGGCCAGTCTCGCCGCAATGGGGCGATCAATATTGTTAGTTGATCTTGATCCTCAGGGCAATGCGACCATGTCATCGGGCGTCGATAAACACTCTGTTGAATTCAGTAGTTACGAGCTTCTGGTTGAGCGCGCACCGCTTAATAAGGTGGCTGTTCCAGCCGCTGAGAATGGCTATCACATTGTGCCCGCGAATCGAGACTTAACCGCAGCTGAAGTACAATTATTAGAGATGCCCGATCGAGAAAAGCAGCTGCAGAATGCTTTGGCGACGGGTTTCCAGTACGATTTTGTTATTATCGATTGCCCACCTTCATTGAGCATGCTCACAGTTAACGCGCTGGTCGCCGCAGACTCTGTATTAATCACAATGCAATGTGAGTATTTTGCGTTAGAGGGGTTATCTGCGCTGTTGAATACTGTTCGACGTGTGGCTGAAACTATTAATACCAAATTGGCGGTAGAGGGAATTTTGCGCACAATGTATGACCCGCGTAACTCACTTACCGGCGAAGTATCTGCGCAATTACATAAACATTTTGGCGATCTGGTGTATCGTACCGTTATACCTCGGAATATCCGTCTAGCTGAGGCGCCAAGCCATGGCCAACCAGCACTTTTCTACGACCGTTATTCAACAGGAGCGCGAGCTTACGCAGCATTGGCCGGGGAATTTGTTAAGCGTCAGACAGCCCGCTGATCTACTGATTAGGCGTAAAAGGAGTCAGAGTGTCCACACGTAAAAAAAGACTGGCTAAAGATCTCGATCTACTTATCGGTATCTCCAAAGCAGAATTGCCGGTAACAAACACGACGCCAGCCGTGGAAACGGCATCGACGCCGCAAGCTTTGAAAGAAGGCTTGGTCTTTATCCCTCTTGAACACCTCCAACGTGGAAAATACCAGCCGCGACGTGAGTTCGAGAAAGCGGCCTTGGCTGAGTTGGCGAGCAGTATTCGTACCGATGGTGTTATGCAACCTATTGTCGTTCGGGCTATCTCTACTGACAAATGGGAAATAATTGCCGGCGAAAGACGCTGGCGCGCCAGTCAACTGGCGGGCATCGATAGAATCCCCGCTATCGTAAGGGAAGTATCTGATGAGTCTGCCATCGCAATGGCACTTATCGAAAATATTCAACGGGAAAACCTAAATGCCATTGAAGAGGCGGTAGCGCTAAAGCGCTTACAAGTAGAGTTTGAGCTGAGCCAACAGCAAGTCGCAGAGCGAGTGGGAAAATCGCGTTCTGTCATTGCTAATCTATTGCGTTTGTTATCATTAGAGCCCGATGTTCGGCATTTAATTGAGACATCTCAGCTTGATACTGGGCATGCAAAGGTGTTGTTGGCACTAGAAGGACCCAGCCAGTTGAAAGCTGCTCGGCAAGTCGTCAGCGGAAAACTATCGGTTCGGCAGACAGAGGCACTCGTCAAATCGACGTTAGCGGGTCCAAGTGCAGGCGCAGTAGCGTCCACCAGCACAGACCCAAATATTACCAAACTAGAACGAGACCTTTCTGGAAAGTTAGGTGCGGCGGTGTCAATCAACCATGCGAAGGCGGGCCGCGGTAAATTAGTTATCAATTACAGCAGTCTTGATGAACTAGACGGCATATTGAGACGTATTCGTTAGCGTAAGTCAGTTGAAGTTGAATAGTATTTCGCCTACACTCGCGCCCGCTAAGTTTGTGGGTATCCGGCTCGGTGGCAGTTATGCGGGAACAAAGTAGCCCTCACAGCCCATGGGCTAGTGTCCGTCGCNACATATTAGTGACTCAGGCTGCTGCGTTGGCAACCGTTGTGGGTATAGCCATCTTGATTGCGTTGGTCAGCGATGTGCGACCAGGTATCGATTTTATTGTTGGTGGCTTGATCGCCTTGCTACCACAGCTCTGGTTCGTTGTTCGCAGCACAGGACCAACAGCCGGTTCTCAGGCGGGTATGTTAGCGCTGGGAAAATTAGCGATTAGCGGTGCCGGCTTTGCCGTTTGGTTTGTAATAGTACCCACAGCGAATCCAGTTGCGACTTTGGTTGGAACAGCGACCGCTATAGTAGCGGCGGCACTGTGTATGATTGGATTGCAACAGCGCTCTGTAGATTGATTGAATTAGGATATTGGACACATGGCAGCAAGCGGAAGCGAGCAAACAATATCGGACTATATTGTCCATCACCTTACCAACTTAACCTATGGTAAGTTGCCAGCAGGTTTTGATCGCGGTAACGGTGAGATTATTGGTGAAGGCGGTCAGTGGACTATGGCTCACGGTGGCGCCGAAGCGGCGGCCATGGGGTTTAATGCTATCCACGTCGACTCCATGCTTTGGTCTGTAGGGCTTGGTTTGATTTTTTGTTGGTTTTTCCGGTCTGTTGCTAAGAAGGCAGAGACGGGCGTTCCCAGTGGTATGGTTAGCTTGGCAGAAATGGTTGTAGAGTTCGTTGACGGTACTGTTAAGGACACCTTCCATGGACGCAACAAACTCATAGCGCCCCTAGCGCTTACCATTTTTGTTTGGGTGTTTTTGATGAACCTCATGGATATTATTCCTGTTGACCTCATCCCCCACTCCCTCGAACTGTTAGGTGTGCCCTACCAAAAGATCGTGCCTTCAACCGACCCAAACATCACGATGGGTATGGCTTTGGGGATCTTTATTCTCATGTTGTATTACTCAATTAAAGTTAAGGGCTTCGGCTTTGTTAAAGAATTAACAATGAACCCGTTTAACCATGTTTTATTTATTCCGGTGAACCTTTTCATGGAAGTGGTTGGGTTGCTAGCCAAACCCTTTTCGCTGGGTTTGCGTCTGTTCGGCAATATGTACGCAGGCGAGATGATCTTTATTTTGATTGCAGCGCTGTTTAGTGCAGGAATTGCATGGATGTTACCTGCAGGCTTACTGCAAATCGGTTGGGCCATTTTCCATATTTTGGTCATCACGCTACAAGCGTTCATTTTTATGGTCTTGACCATTGTTTATCTAAGCATGGCTCACGAAGATCACTGATTTACTTAAACATTTACACATACTAGGAGAAAAACATGCCTGAATTAATCTACGTCGCTGCTGCCCTCATGATGGGTCTTGGTGGTCTAGGTGCCGCTATTGGTGTTGGCCTTTTGGGCGGTAAGCTCATTGAAGGTTCAGCACGCCAGCCAGAATTGGCACCTAAGCTACAGGTTACTTTCTTCCTGGGCGCAGGTCTTGTTGATGCGATTCCAATTATTGGTGTTGGTATTGCTATGTACCTGATCTTCGTTGTTGCAGGTTAATAGAGACAAACGTGAACGGAGTCGCTGCTCGTGAGCGATTCCAACAACCTGTGAGGAGAAGAGCGTGAATATAAATCTTACGCTTATCGGGCAGATGATTGCGTTTATCTGTTTCGTTGTGTTCTGCATGAAGTATGTTTGGCCGCCCATTATTGCGGCTATGGCAGAGCGCGAGCAAAAGATTGCCGATGGACTGGCAGCAGCCGATCGTGCGAGTCACGACCTTGAATTGGCCCAACAGAAGGCGGTAGAACGTCTTAAAGAAGCCAAGGAAGAGGCGTCGAGCATTGTTGATGCGGCCAACAAGCGCGGTAATCAGTTGGTTGAAGAAGCTAAGAACGCGGCTATCGTTGAAGCTGACCGTGTCAAAGCGGCAGCTCATGCGGAAATTGCTCAAGAAAGCAATCGAGCGCGTGAGCAGTTACGTGGGCAAGTTGCCGCGTTATCTCTGGCCGGTGCGGAGAAAGTTCTGGGTGCGGCGATCGACCAATCAGCTCATGCTGATTTGGTAGAGAAGCTGGCATCAGAGCTGTAACGCGAGGGAGCTATGGCTGAATTAAGTACATTAGCACGGCCCTATGCGAAAGCAGCGTTTGCCTATGCCCGCGAGCACGGTGCGTTGCCGCAGTGGTCCGAGCAGCTGCTCACCGCCGCCGCAGTGACAGCTGACGTCGCGATGGCAGCAGTGTTAACTAACCCGTCGCTGACTAATGAACAGCGAGCACAAACATTGGTCGATGTTTGCGGCGACGTGTTGGGAGTCGAGGTGAAGAATTTTATTTCGATTCTCGCTGCTAACAAGCGTCTGGCTTTACTGCCAGAAATTTCGTCTCAGTTTGAGCTATTCAAGGCCAATCAAGAGAAGTCTGTAGAGGTGGAAGTTGTCTCTGCATTTGACTTGAGTGATGCCATGACTACTAAGCTTGCTGAGGCATTAGGGAAAAAACTCGAACGCGAAGTGAAGGTCTCTACTTCTACTGATGAAAACCTTCTAGGTGGCGTTTTAATTCGGGCCGGAGATCTAGTGATCGATGGCTCAGTGCGCGGTAGGCTGAATAAGCTCGCCGAAGCATTGAACTCCTAGCATTTAGGATTGAGGAACAGAGCATGCAGCAGCTGAATCCATCAGAAATTAGCGAAATTATTAAGTCGCGCATCGATCAGCTTGATGTGTCGAGCGAAGGTCGTAACGAAGGAACCGTAGTATCGGTTACCGACGGCATTATTCGTATTCACGGTCTTGCAGAAGTTATGTACGGCGAGATGATTGAATTTGAAGGCGGCATTTACGGTATGGCGCTTAACCTAGAGCGTGACTCCGTCGGCGCCGTTATTTTGGGTGATTACAAGACGCTTGCGGAAGGTCAAAGTTGTCGCTGTACCGGCCGTATTCTAGAGGTCCCTGTGGGCCCCGAGTTACTCGGTCGCGTCGTCGACGCACTTGGTAACCCTATCGACGGTAAAGGCCCCGTGAACGCGAAGATGACCGATGCCCTTGAAAAGGTCGCTCCCGGCGTAATCGCGCGGCAATCGGTTGATCAGCCTGTACAAATTGGCTTGAAAGCGGTTGATGCCATGGTGCCAATCGGCCGTGGTCAGCGAGAGCTCATCATTGGTGACCGTCAAATTGGTAAGTCTGCTATTGCAGTTGACGCGATCATTAACCAAAAAGGCTCGGGCATTAAGTGTATTTACGTTGCCATTGGTCAAAAAGCATCTTCCGTCGCTGCGGTTGTTCGCAAGCTCGAAGAGCATGGCGCTATGGACCACACGATTGTGGTTGCAGCAACCGCGTCTGACCCCGCTGCTATGCAGTTTCTGGCACCTTTTGCCGGGTGTTCAATGGGTGAGTATTATCGGGATCGTGGCCAAGACGCATTGATCATTTATGATGATTTAACCAAGCAGGCGTGGGCTTACCGACAGATCTCATTGTTGCTCCGTCGTCCGCCCGGTCGTGAAGCGTATCCTGGTGACGTTTTCTATTTGCACTCACGGTTGCTCGAGCGCGCTGCTCGCGTGAATGCGAAGTATGTCGAAGACTTCACTAACGGCGAAGTTAAAGGTCAGACAGGTTCATTGACGGCATTGCCAGTGATTGAAACGCAAGCCGGCGACGTNTCTGCTTTTGTACCGACGAACGTCATTTCTATTACGGANGGACAGATCTTCTTNGAAGCCGATATGTTCAACGCGGGCGTACGTCCNGCGATGAATGCGGGTATTTCGGTATCTCGAGTAGGTGGTGCCGCACAGACCAAGATTATGAAGAAGTTGTCGGGTGGTATTCGTACCGCACTCGCGCAATACCGCGAATTGGCAGCCTTTTCACAGTTCGCCTCGGATTTGGATGACGCCACGAAAGCACAGCTTGATCACGGTGAGCGTGTTACCGAGCTGATGAAACAGAAGCAGTACTCGCCACAGAGTATCGCCGAAATGGGCCTGCTGCTTTACGCTGCTAACGAGGGCCACTTGAAGGATATCGACGTCGCTAAAATTGGCGACTTTGAAGCCGCGCTGCTGTCTTATGTCCATGCGGAGCACGGTGAACTCATGAGCCAAATCGTTGAGAGTGGCGATTATAACGACGACATCGCGAACACATTTAAGTCTGCGATTGAGACGTTCAAGTCAACACAGACTTGGTAGAGCCCGAGGACCAGTAAATGGCAGCCGGAAAAGAAATACGGACGAAGATCTCGAGCATTCAAAGCACGCAGAAGATCACAAGCGCCATGGAAATGGTGGCTGCGTCCAAGATGCGAAAAGCGCAGGACCGTATGCAGCTGGGCAAACCTTATGCCCGCCGCATGCGTTCGGTTGTGGGCCACATTGCAAATGCCGCACCTGAATATCAGCACATGTACATGCAAACCCGTGAAGTAAAGCGCGTCGGCTACATCATTGTGTCCACCGATCGAGGCTTGTGTGGAGGCTTGAACGTTAACTTGTTCAAGGCAGCTATCAAGTCAATGAAGGAGTGGAACGAGCAGGGTGTGGAGATTGACCTCAGCCTTGTTGGTGCTAAAGCCATAGCGTTTTTCAATAGTTATGGCGGTAATGTGGTCGCGGCTATTCGTGATCTAGGGGAAGCGCCCGCCGTGGCCGATCTAATTGGTGGCGTAAGGCTATGCTCGACGCTTACGAGAGCGGCAAGATTGATCGGCTGTTCCTCGTCAGCAACGAGTTTGTAAATACCATGACTCAATCTCCGACGGTAGAACAGTTGCTTCCGCTACAAGCAGAGGCTTCCGACGAGATGCAACACCACTGGGATTACATTTACGAGCCCGATGCGAGAGAGTTATTAGAAGGCCTGTTGACGCGCTACATTGAGTCACAGGTGTACCAATCGGTTGTTGAAAATGGCGCCTGTGAACAAGCGGCACGAATGTTGGCTATGAAGAATGCCACTGATAACGCCGGCGACCTTATCGATGATTTACAGTTGATTTATAACAAAGCGCGCCAGGCCGCGATTACTCAGGAGTTGTCTGAGATCGTTAGTGGTGCAGCGGCTGTAAGCTAGGTCGCAAACTATTAAACATCTCTGCCTGAGGCTTACTTCTTGGGCAGCTAGAACTGAATTTTGCTATATAGAGGATCCGAACATGAGCAGCGGACGAATCGTACAAATTATTGGTGCAGTAATTGACGTGGAGTTTCCACGTGACAGTGTACCTAAAGTATACGATGCACTGATGGTGCCTGAGAAAGGCTTAACCCTAGAGGTTCAGCAGCAGTTGGGCGATGGCGTTGTTCGTGCAATTGCCATGGGCTCTTCTGAAGGTGTAAGCCGCGGTTTGGCGGTTGAAAACACCGGCGCACCTATTTCGGTTCCCGTCGGTATTGAGACACTTGGTCGCATCATGGACGTGCTCGGCAATCCGATCGACGAGTGCGGGCCAATTGGTGAGAAAGAGCGTGCTGCCATTCACCGCAAGGCACCAAGCTATGAAGAGCTATCAGCCTCTGACGACCTGTTAGAAACCGGTATTAAGGTTATCGACCTGGTCTGTCCTTTCGCCAAAGGCGGTAAGGTTGGCCTCTTTGGTGGTGCGGGCGTTGGTAAAACCGTCAACATGATGGAGTTGATCAACAATATTGCGACTGAGCACAGCGGTCTGTCAGTTTTCGCCGGTGTTGGTGAGCGGACTCGTGAAGGTAATGACTTCTACTACGAAATGCAGGAGTCAAAGGTCGTTGATGTTGAGAATTTCTCAAACTCTAAAGTTGCGATGGTTTACGGCCAGATGAANGAGCCGCCCGGAAACCGCTTGCGCGTNGCGTTGACTGGTTTGACGATGGCTGAGAAATTCCGTGACGAAGGTCGNGATGTTCTCTTGTTCGTTGATAACATTTACCGNTACACCCTTGCGGGAACGGAAGTATCAGCACTACTGGGTCGTATGCCTTCAGCGGTAGGTTATCAGCCCACACTTGCGGAAGAGATGGGCGTACTCCAGGAGCGCATTACTTCAACTAAGACAGGCTCAATTACTTCAATTCAGGCGGTATATGTACCGGCGGATGACTTGACTGACCCGTCTCCTGCGACGACCTTTGCGCACTTAGACTCGACAGTTGTATTGAGTCGAGATATTGCAGCGAAGGGTATTTATCCAGCGGTTGACCCGCTTGACTCTACGTCACGCCAGCTCGATCCTTTGATCATTGGTAGCGAGCATTACGATGTAGCGCGTGGTGTACAAACCGTATTGCAGCGTTATAAAGAGCTTAAGGACATTATTGCGATTCTTGGTATGGATGAGCTGTCTGAAGATGACAAGCAAACCGTATCCCGAGCGCGTAAGATCGAGCGATTCCTNTCGCAACCGTTCCACGTAGCTGAAGTATTTACCGGATCGCCCGGTAAGTATGTGTCACTCAAAGATACGATTGCAGGCTTTAAGGGTATTCTGGCGGGTGAGTATGATGACCTGCCTGAACAAGCTTTCTACATGGTTGGCAGCATCGATGAAGCTGTCGAAAAAGCCAAGAATCTGTAGTAGTCGGTTAACGAGGCCAGCATTATGGCAATGACAATTCACTGCGATATTGTGAGCGCAGAAGAGGAAATTTTTTCCGGCTTAGTAGAGCTGCTTGTGGCAACAGGTGGTGAGGGTGAACTAGGCGTGAATTATGGTCACGCCCCGCTACTTACCTCATTAGTGCCCGGGCCTGTTCGCGTGGTAACGCAATCTGGCGAAGAAAATATTTACTACGTGTCTGGCGGTTTTCTTGAGGTTCAGCCTGGCATCGTGACTATTTTGGCTGATACTGCCATTCGTGCGCACGATGTTGATGAGGCTGCTGCTGAAGAGGCTCGTCGAGACGCAGAACATGCTATGACCAACCAGTCGGGAGACTTTGACTATGGTCGTGCGTCGGCGCAGCTTGCCGAGGCCGCCGGCCAATTGGCGGCGCTGCGTAAACTGAAGAATCGAGCTGGTCGCGGTTAAGGCCCTATCAGCACGAAAAAAGCCGCCTTTTGGGCGGTTTTTTGTTACAAACGTCTAAAAATCTCGCGACAAAATAACACGAGTCTTGTAAATCTTCGTTTGTGTGGCAGGCTGCATATTCGATAAATTGGGTGAAACCATGTTGGAAGTAATCATTCTTGCAGCCGGGAAAGGCACCCGAATGCGTTCCGCGATCCCCAAAGTCCTGCACAAACTCGCAGGAAAGCCTCTGCTCGAACATGTCGTGGCCACCGCGCGTAACTTATCGCCCACGAAAATCCATGTCGTTGTAGGACATGGATCGGAGCANGTATCGGCTGCCGTTTCGGGTGATGACGTTACATGTCACAAACAGCAGAATCAATTGGGCACAGGTCATGCGGTGGCACAGGCGTTACCCCAGTGTGACCCGGCTAGCACCGTGTTGATTTTATTTGGTGACGTGCCACTGATGAGCGCGAAAACTTTACGAAACTTACTGGCAAGCACAACAGATGCGCCCTCCGTGCTAGCAGCGCACATTCCTGACCCTACAGGCTACGGTCGCGTTATTCGAGATGCTCATCAGCGGTTTGTGGAAATTGTTGAAGAGAAAGATGCCAGCGAAGAGCAGCGAGCGGTTCAAGAGGTGAATACGGGNGTGATAGCCGCTCCCGCGTCGTTACTGACAACGTTGTTATCGAGGGTTAANAACCAAAACGCGCAAGCTGAATACTACCTACCCGATGTGCTGGGTATTGCTCGCGAGGATGGAATGACGGTAAACGTCGTTGTTAGCAAGGATCCAGCAGAGATTTTGGGTGTTAACAATCGATTACAGCTCGAGGAGTTAGAGAGGATCCTGCAGCAGCGTTTGGCTGAGAAACTTCTGCTCGACGGCGTGGCGGTGTCTGATCGACGACGGCTCGATATTCGCGGTGAGCTTACCTGCGGTGAAGGCGTCAGTATTGATATCAATGTCCTGCTAGAGGGTGATGTCACGCTCGGTGACAACGTAACTATCGGCGCTAACTGTGTGATTCGTGACGCGGCGATCGGCGCCAATACGGTCATTCAGCCCTTCTCCCATATTGAGCGTGCCGTCATTGGCACCGACTGTTTTATCGGGCCCTATGCACGCCTGCGACCGGGAACCGACTTAGGTTCTGCCGTGCGCATTGGTAATTTTGTTGAGACTAAGAATTCGACGTTGGGTGCGGGCAGCAAGGCCAATCATTTGGCGTATATCGGTGATACTACGGTGGGTGAAGGTAGCAACATTGGTGCGGGCACTATTACCTGTAACTACGACGGTGCCAATAAGTTCCCGACGCACTTAGGCGATGGGGTGTTCATCGGTTCAAACAGTACCCTTGTCGCCCCCGTAACGATTGCAGACGGGGGGTTTGTCGCCGCGGGATCAGTGATCACAAAAGATGTACTTGCCGACGATCTAGCGGTGGGTCGTGCTAAGCAGCGTAATATTAGTGGCTGGCAAAAACCCACAAAAGAGGAGCAGTAGCCCATGTGTGGAATAGTTGCCGCGACCGCGAAGCGAGAGGTGTCGGAGATATTGCTCGAGGGTTTACGTCGGCTCGAATATCGCGGCTATGATTCTGCGGGAATCGCGATGATTGATAATGATCGCGGTCTGCAGCTCCACAAATACAGCGGCAAAGTGGCCATTTTAGAGGACGCGTTACGTCTCAATCCGATGCAAGGATGCGTCGGCATTGCACACACACGGTGGGCGACACACGGCCAACCCAACGCAATAAATGCCCATCCCCACGTGTCGGCCAACCGCATTGCGCTTGTGCACAATGGCATCATTGAAAATCATCAGGTGTTGCGTACAGCCCTTGAGGCGGAGGGCGAAGAGTTCTTATCCCAGACCGATACCGAGGTCATCGTTCACCTTATTGCGCGNAAAGTCGACAGTGGCGCCACATTGTTTGAAGCCGTTCAATGGGTAANGACACAATTGGAAGGGGCCTATGCGTTGGCAGTTATTGACGCTCAATGCCCCGATCAAGTGGTTGTCGCTCGAGAAGGTAGCCCACTGGTTTTAGGTGTAGGCATCGGTGAAACCTTCGCGGGATCCGATACCTTGGCATTGCGACCCGTGACGGACACCTTCATTTATTTAGAAGAAGGTGACGTCGCGACCTTAGAAGCGGGCACGTATACGATTTATAACCGAGACGGCGTCGAAGTGGAGCGGCGAAAAACCCGCTTGCAGCCCGAACAAGAGAGCGAAGAGCTGGGTGAGTATGAGCATTATATGCTTAAGGAAACCCATGAGCAGCCCGCGAGACTTAACGATACATTATCGATTGATTTGCTGGATGCTTCTATCTTTGGGGACAATGCGGCAGCCACTTTTTTGACAGTGAAGGCCGTACAAATTCTCGCCTGCGGGACGAGTTACCATGCGGGCTTAGTTGCACGGCATTGGATCGAAGAGCGGGTAGGTATCCCCTGTCAGGTCGAAGTGGCGTCAGAGTATCGCTATCGAAAATCGGTCACGCTGCCAGGAACATTGATTGTCACCCTTTCCCAGTCGGGGGAAACCGCGGACACCNTNGCNGCNCTTAAGATTGCTGATAATGAAAATGTTGTCAGTCGGCTTGCCATTTGTAACGTTGATCACAGTGCTATTGTACGAGCCAGCGACCTGGTTTTCCTTACGCGCGCAGGCGCTGAGATTGGCGTTGCCTCTACGAAAGCCTTTACAGCACAATTGGCAGCGCTGTTGGTGTTGACCGCTAACTTGGCACACATCCAAGACACCGCAAGCTTTGATGAAAAAGAAATGATTAGCGCGCTTAGCGAAATACCCTTGGCAGTCACTAAAGTATTAGCGCTAGAAAGTCGTATTCAGGCAATGGCGGTCAATTTCATCACCAAACATCACGCGTTATTTTTAGGCCGCGGCATTTATCATCCGATTGCGATGGAAGGTGCGTTGAAGCTGAAAGAAATTTCCTATATTCATGCTGAGGCCTATCCCGCGGGTGAACTGAAGCACGGGCCGCTTGCCTTAGTCGATGACGATATGCCCGTCGTTGCCGTGGCGCCTAATGATGAGTTGCTAGAGAAGTTACGTTCGAACCTTGAAGAGGTTCGTGCGCGAGGCGGCCAGCTATTTGTCTTTGCCGATGAGGCGGCCGGCTTTGATGATGGCAACGGGATACAGGTGCTACCAATGCCCCATTGCAGCGAATTGGTGGGTCCGATCGCTTACACCGTGGCATTACAACTACTCTCTTACTATGTGGCGCTGGCGAGGGGTACCGATGTCGATAAGCCGCGCAACTTAGCCAAGTCAGTCACAGTCGAGTAGCGCTAAACAGTGAATTAGGATCGATTACGCTTCGATGAGGTCTTGAGGGCATCGCACAGTGGCATGTAAGCTCAAGGGCTTAAGTTGGGCTGCAATTGCAGTAGACTGTGTCGCAAGATAGTAACCGTGAGGAGCGCACGTGGAGTATTGGTTGTTAGTTATGGGCGGGGCTCTCGCTTTCGTAGGAATGTTATTCCACGGGTTGATAGGCGGGAAAATTTACGCAGCAAATATTAAAAAAAGCGACTTAGAGCCATTGGGAAAGACCTTGAGCCATTTTTCTTGGCAGTTTCACTCGATACACCTTTTCGTTTGTGCGGTCACGTTAGTTTACATTGCCTATAATCCAGAGTCTGCCATCGCGGCTTATCCAATAATTGGGATAAATGTCCTTGGCGCGCTGTTATTTTTTGGACTCGGTTTTGCAGATAGAGAACTCATGAAAATGCCGGGTGCGTTACTGATGGGTGGCGTGGCTGCGTTAGCGTGGTTCGGAATTCAATGAAAACTTGGGGTTAAAAACCAGTGAATTAGGACCCATCACAATTCACCTTTTAAGCAACCCCGCCACGGTGGAGAAGTTTTCGGGTGATACAAGACTCATTGACCGAGTTAGTCGTGGGCCTCCACATCAAGATTACAACCAGAACTTTATCCCTTCCCTACCTCGATCCTGATCATGAGGATCGATTAAAGTTGATCTACGACTTACACCTTCAAGGTCTCACCTCCCCTGAGATTTCTGATTACTTGAATGATCGGAATCTCAATCCACCTCGACCGGATCGTCCTTACTACTTCTAGTTGGTGTGGGGTTCTCTCGACAAGTATCGGAAACGGTTGGAACGATTGAGGGACTGGAGATGGTTCTGTCACTCGAAAACTATACCGGCCACCACAACGACAGTACGTGGTTTAGTCAGTTGCGGCGACCCACTCAGCAATTACCGGTTCCAATGCGGTCGACACAAGCTCAATAACTAATCCACCAAACTCGGGCTGCATATAACAAATGACACCGTAGCCTTCTTTTGGTGACGCACCGGCGGCTAATACCTTCCATTTAAGCGCTAACAATCGCTCGGCCTCTTCCACCAAATTGTCGACCCAGACACCCATATGACGTGAGTCCGGTTGCAGGGCGGGGTCATAAAATCGTCCCGTTCCTTGGCATAGCTCAATGTGTTGCGGGCCTTGTCGGCTATAACAAGCATGAACAACTACTTCATGGTCACCCTCCTCTGGCGTCCAAAACGGCAGAGGATCAAAAGCTCTAATAGGCGACCAGTCTAGACTCATACTTTCGCCAAGAACTTTCTGTGAGTGATGAATATCGCTAACGACCATACCAACGTGAAAGCTACGCGAGAAATCGAGCATGATGTCATCTCCTGGTTAAGAGGGGTAAACGCTTAAAGTTTTAGCAATTGCTTGCCGAAATTCTTTCCTTCGAACAGACCTGCGAGGGTTGAAGGTGCATGTTGTAAGCCATCGATAACATCTTCCTCGACATGAATAAGCCCCTGGTTCACCCAGCTATGCATTTCCTCTAGTGCATCAGGGAATTGATCGAGATAGTCGAGGACAAGAAACCCCTGCATGGTCGCTCGCCGGATGACCAACTGCATGTAGTTAATCGGGCCGGGGGGCAGATTATTTGCCGTATAGCCGCTAGAGATACCGCCGCACAACAAAACCCGTGCACCGACGGAAAGGTTTGTTAGCACATCATCGAGAATCTGCCCGCCGACATTATCAAAGAAGAGATCAATACTGTTGGCACATAGCGCCTTCAATCGGTCACTGACAGATTCATTCTTATAGTCAATGGCTTCATCAAAGTTGGCATGCTCTAACAGCCAGCGACATTTTTCAGGCCCACCCGCAATACCAATTACCCGAGCGCCTTTCAGTTTCGCTAATTGACCGGCAACCGAGCCTGTTGCTCCAGCGGCGCCCGACACGACAACGGTTTCTCCGGCTAACGGCTTGCCAATGTCAATCATTCCGAAATACGCCGTCATGCCGGTGATACCGTAAATATGTAGCGGATAGGTGATAGGCCGAATCTCGTTTACCTTGGCGATGGGAAACATGCCCTCACCTGACGTCGCGATGTAGTCCTGCCAGCCAAATGTGCCCGTGACGTACTCGCCGACGGTATAGTCTTGATGATTTGACTCGATGACTTCACCAACGGCGGCTGAGCGCATCACTTCGCCAATGGCGACAGGCGGAACGTAGCTTGGAACATCGTTTAGCCAGCCTCGTTGGGCGGGCTCAAAAGATAGAAAGAGATTACGGACTACAATTTCACCCTCTCCAGCAGAGGGTATGGGTGTTTCTACCCATTCAAAATGCTCTGGACCGACATTTGCATTGGGTCGTTCTTTCAGTAGCCACTGGCGATTCATGTTCGCTCCTTAAGTCGATAAGTGCACGGCGCTTTAGGATTGATGCCCTGCCGAGCACTCATTAAATGTAGATAAGTAATTTATCGGCGCACCTTCAACGAGCGACGGTGATTGTTAGTGGCAGGGTGTCCAATCCCATGGTTGTGCCGCCATGGGCCGTTATTTGCCGTGGATCTTTTAGCGCTACGGCTTCTATGCGGTCGCACAGCTCCTCAAGTACCACCCGGACCTCCAGCTTCGCGAGGTGGAGACCTAGGCACTTGTGGGCGCCTGCACCAAAGGCGTGGTGGCGGTTACGNTCAGTTGCGGAACGTCCTTCATCAAATCGATCGGGNTCACTGAATACGCTTTCGTCGCGATTGGTTACAAAGCTCGGTATTACAACGTTATCTCCCGCCTTGAACTGCACGCCATGAAATTCACAGTCCTCGCTAACAATACGGTTTAAATTAATAAAAGCGTGCATGCGAAGAAACTCGTCGACAGACTGCTCAATGAGAGCCCGGTCTTGTCGTAAGCGCTGCCACAGGGCTGGATTTTTGGCCAAGTAGAGCATGATGAAACTCAACATGGCTGCGACAGTATCGATACCCGCTAGGAACAACAGGTAACAGACGGCATCAATCTCATCGTCGCTCAGGCGCTCCCCGTCCACCTCAGCATTCAGCAGCATGCCGACAATATCGTCCTGTGGTATCTGTTTATGTTCTTGCACCGTATCGTGGAGGGCGCTCGCAATATTGTGCGCGCACTGCATACGCTCCTCTTCGGTAGGTGCGCGATAAAAACCGTTTTCCCATGCGTAGAACTGTTCTAAGTCGGTTTCTTTTAAACCCATTTGATGAGCAAAAAGCTGTGTGGGGATAGGTTTAGCGATAGTCTTCAAAAAGTCGACGTCACCATTACACAGAACGTCATCAAGCACTTTGCGGGCTTGCGCTCTTACCGCAGCCTCCATTTGCCTGACGGCGTCTGGTGCGAAAATGGGTAAGAGTAAGCGACGGTAACGACGGTGGTCGCCTGGCTCGCTTTCTAACGGGATTAGCCGCGGACGTTGTGCGTAATTTGCGGGGACCCCTATCGGAAATGACCCAAAGCGTTTGGCATCACATAAAACTTCGTGTGCAAGGCTGTGAGACGTAATGATCCAGTGCCCCCCGTTGTGCGGGCTATAGGTGATGTCTCTACCGTCAGCCTTGAAAACGTCTATTAACCGCGCCTGTGGGTCTTCGTGCAGAGCTGGATCAGCAACAATATCAAAATCAATGACGAGGGATTCGGGAACTGCTTGAGTTGAGGTCACCATGACTCACTCCAGTACCACGAGACATTTGCCCCGGGATCGACCTTGCATCATGTCGCAAAACGCTTGTGCCGTTTTCTCGATTCCAAGGTATTGCTGATCGAAGCTCTTGAGTGTGCCATCGCGCATACGCTGCTCTAGATCGGCCAAAATATTGGGGAACTGATCGGCGTAATCCGAAAACATGAAGCCCTCCATGCGGGCGCGTTTCGTGATCAACTCCCAACAGTTGGTTACCGCTTGGGGTGCCGTCTCATACTGTGAAATAGCGCCACATAATACAAGCCGAGCATTCTCNGCGAGATGTCCCATCGCGTCATTGAGAACCGCGCCACCCACATTATCGAAGAACAGATCAATACCCTCAGGCGCTTCTCGCTGCAAGGCTGTGAGTAAGTCGGGATCAGATTCTCTTGAAATAGCCGCGTCAAAACCCACTGAGTCTACTAACCACTGCGCTTTTTCTGCGGAGCTTGTGAGGCCAATAGTGCGACAACCCGCCGCCTTCGCTAGCTGGCCAACCACAGTGCCAACAGCACCGCCCGCAGCGCTCACTACCACCACATCATTTGCTTGAGGTTTGCCAATTTCAAAAAGGCCGACCCACGCGGTCATTCCGGTCGGGCCGAGCGTTGCCATGTACTCCGCTAGGGGCAGGTCCGCGGCCGGCTCTAACGGTGCGCATAAATCACTCCCATCGAGGAGGCTATACTCCTCCCATGCAGTTCGAGCATTGACAATAGTACCCACTGGGTAATCACCATTGGCGGATTCAACCACTTCGCCCAGCACAATACTTTGCACCGGGTCGCCTATTTGCATGCCCTGCAAATAGTTATCCCCAGCGCCGGCATTCATCCAAGCTCTAAAGCCCGCGTCTAATGAGATAACCGAATTTCGCGTAATGAAGAAGCCTTCTTTAAGAGCGGGCCTGGGTATATCAGCCACNGCAAAATCTGATTCTTGAATAGTGCCATCAGGATGCTTATGTAAAACCACGGCTTTCGGCATGGGATATTGTCCTCTTAAGTAAAGTCGGATTCGTATTCGTCAACGACAAAGCTCACCATCCGACTGCGGTCGAAGAGCTGTTCCTCATCGGCAATGATTTCTGCTTGTGCCGCTTCAGTCGATAACGCTGCCATTGCGGCATCAAAGGCCGCGTGATTGTTAAACCAAATCTCCATAACAACATCGGCCGGTAGTTCATCACCACCGAGAACCGCAGAATCGATGGTTCTGCAATAACGCCGCAGGTAGCGGCTAGCATGGGGCCTCAAATATTTTTCGCCAATGTGTTTATGGCCATTCTCGTACCGCGCAATAAACTGTTCCCGGCTTAAATCAGCTCGCTTGTGTAAAAGCGTGATGAGCTTAATCATTGATCAGCCCTCACCCATCATTTCTGCGGGTGTTGGAATTCGATTAAGCGTTTGGCCGCCAGACAGGTCCAGAATATCGCCAGTGATAAAACATTCATCAGAACATAACCAGGCGGCCGTACATGCAATGTCCTCAGCGGTTGGGAGCCGCGGCATGGCTAACTCTTTTAAGAATGCGGGCTCAATACTCGGAACCTGCAAGTACGCTTCGGTCATCGCGGTGGGTGTAAAGCCAGGCGCGATAGCATTGATTCGAATGTTGGAATGACCGTATTCATTCGCAGCGATGCGAACAATATGATCAGCGCCGGCTTTTGCACCTGCATAGGCCGCAAGGCCGGGGGCCGCTAACAACGCGGTTTGGGAAGACGTGGTGACAATGGCGCCGCCTCTCTCGCCCATCGCGCTTGCCATGAATCGAATGAATAGGGCCGTACCCGCTAAATGCACATTGGCGCTGTGTAAAATCGTCTCCCGATCCAGCTCTGCAATCGTGCCACCGGCTTCGACCCCGGCGAAATTGATGGCAGCATCTAAGNGCCCAAAACGATCCAAGGCGGNTTGAGCTAATGCTTTAATATCTGCATCTTGAGTAATGTCACAGGTAACCCCAACACAATTGAGGGACTCGGCTACTGCATTGACCTTGGCTTCGTTACGCGCAGCAATAATAACAGTGGCCCCTTCGGCGATGCATTTTCTGGCGGTAGCGGCACCCATACTTTGGCTGTTAGATGCGCCTAAAATGATGATTACTTTTCCATCAAGGAATGCCATAACATTCTCCAAAAATGCCGTGCTGTTTTTATTCTCGACACCCGTTTGCCCATCACGATGAGCAGGTTGCCGCTTCTCGAGTAAGTGCGTGTAAGCCTTGGAATGCTTTGCGAAAACTATGGCACAGAGCCAGTGAATTCACAAACAATGTTGATTGTTTTTAAAAATAAGGTTAGCTTTTCTGCGTCCTAAGTTACTCCACAGTCCCGCTCACACAGGCCTCTTTTTGTCCTTAACAACGTCGTATCTGAGACCGCATTTCAAAAGGAACACGTTATGGAGCTTAACCTAACAGGAAAGGTAGCTTTGGTGACCGGCGCTGGCGCGGGTCTCGGGCGAGCCTGTGCGCGAGCGTACGCCCGTGCGGGGGCAAATATTGCTATTTGCGATGTTAGCCAACAAGCCCTCGATAACGTGCGTAATGAGTTACGTTCTCTCGGTGCTCAGGTGTTTGCCGGGTTGTGCGATGTGAGTAATGCGAGCGAAGTCCATGGCTTTTTTAATGGGGCCATTGAAACGCTTGGCGGTATTGATATTACATTGAACAATGCAGGCATTGCCTCGACGCTTAGGCCCTTGTCGGACACCACGGAAGAAGACTACGAGCGCGTTATGGGGGTGAATGTAAAGGGTACTTGGTTGTGTATGCGTGAAGCGCTGCGCCACATGGAGCCCAAAGGCCGGGGTGTCATTATTAATATGGCTTCAGCAATGAGCCATAAAAGCTTCCCCGGCTCGTGTTTTTATACGGCCAGCAAGCACGCTGTAGCGGGCTTAACGAAGAATACGGCAGTGGAGTATGCCGACAAAGGCATTCGTATTAATGCTATTTGCCCGGGCAATATTCTTACGCCACTGCTCCAGAATTCGGTCAGTGATGACATGCTGGAACAGTTAGCCCACATTCACCCCGTAAAGCGTCTCGGTGAACCCGAAGAAATAGCTAATGTTGCGGTGTTTTTAGCCAGCGATGCGTCGAGCTTCATGACCGGCACTTTACTGTCGGCGGACGG
>JGI26080J50196_1000361_pt1 | contig 20731 bp, 16 predicted proteins | sample SaaInl0LU_22_DNA_FD_50196 | JGI IMG/M metagenome (IMG submission 50196)
TACAGTAACGGTCAAATTAAAACCGTATCTCGATTTTTATTTTTTACATTTTACCCTAAACTAGCGCCAGGTGCAGATGTTTTTATCCCCACAAAAGTAGCTAAGGAAAAAATGTCTACCCAAGAAGTATTAGGAATTACTTCGTCGATTGCTACTTTAGCCTTAATTATTAGATCTTTAACTCAATAACTAAAGATGTTTTATAAAACTTTAATGCACTATTTATGAATCAAAACACGAATCCTGCTCTAGAAGAAGACACTATCGATATCATTGCCCTGTTAAAAAAGTTTTGGAAAGGACGTCGTTTTGTTATTAAAACCCTTGTTATTTTTACAATTATAGGTTTTTTTATTGCTATTTTTTCTAAAAATACCTACACGGCTTCTTCTACGATAGTTCCCGTAACTGAAGGAAAATCTGTGAGTAGTAATTTAGGAAGCTTGGCCTCTTTGGCAGGAATTAATTTATCTGGTGCTGGAAGTTCAGCTGCTGAAATTTCTCCAACATTGTACCCTAAAATTGTAAATAGTATTCCTTTTCAGTTAGAGTTATTAAAAACTCCCTTGACTATTGAAGGACAAGATAGTTTAGTTACTTACCAAGAATATTTTGAGACCATTTATAATCCAGGAGTGCTAGCGACTTTAAAAAAATATACAATTGGTTTGCCAGGTCTACTAATTTCATTCGCCAAAGGTAGTGATGATGAGGCAGGAATAGGCACTTCTAAATCTAACAATCAAATTATTAGCATTTCTGCAGCAGAAAGTGACTTGATAAAACTGTTAGAAAGTCAGATTAATCTTGAGGTAAATGCTAAAGAAGGGTTTATTTCTATTGCAGTAACGCTGCCAGAACCAGAGGCTAGTGCACAATTGGCTTTGAGGTCTCAACAGTTATTACAACAATATGCTTTGCAGTTTAAGACACAAAAATCGAAAGAGCAACTAAATTATATAGAAGAACGCTACTTAGAAAAGCAACAAGAGTTTAACGATATCAAATTAAAGCTAGCTTTATTTCAAGACCAAAATAACGCTATAAATACGGCTGTGGCAAAAACTAAATTATTGCAATTACAATCTGATTATGATTTAGCTTTTACGGTGTATACTGAATTGGCAAAACAATTGGAAACACAGCGTTTACAGGTAAAAAAAGATACACCCATTTTTACCATATTAAAACCCGTAACAATACCTAAAGAGAAAACGGGTCCTAAAAGAGCACTTATATTGATTATTTATATGTTTTTAGGAATTGTTTTTAGCCTAGGTTATCTTCTTTTTAAAGATTGGTGGATATACTTTAAAAAACAATGGACGGCTAAGGAAGCATAAATTCTTAGCCCATAATTATAATTGTTTTTCTTTTACAAACCATATATTTTAATTTTACACATTTATTTTATAGCGAAAACGATTGAAGTTTTTTAGCCTGTTGTTTTGTGAAAGAAGTTATTATATCTTTGATTTAAATTTTTTTAGATATGATTTTAATTGCAGATGGTGGCTCTACAAAAGCAGATTGGATTGCTATAAATGATGAGAAAAATGAAGTGTTTAGAGTACGAACTCTAGGGCTAAATCCGGCTGTTGTGCCAGAGGAAGAGTTGCATAACAGAATTATTAATATGTTTCAACTTATTCATATTAAAGAGGATGTTACAGAAATTCATTTTTATGGAGCTGGATGTGGTACTCCAAAGCCCACAGCTATTTTAAAAAATATATTAGAAAACATTTTTGTAAATGCAAGCGTGGTGGTTTCTGAAGATATGTTGGCCGCTGTATATGCCGCTACCGGTAAAGACCCTGCAATGGTTTGTATTTTAGGTACAGGCTCTAATAGTTGTTATTTTGATGGGCAACACATGAATATGTTAGTGCCTTCTTTAGGATATATTTTAATGGATGAAGCTAGTGGGAATTATTTTGGTAAAAAATTACTTATAGATTATTACTATAAAAGTATGCCCGCAGCTATTTCTAAAAAGTTTGAGAACGAATTTAATTTAGAGGCAGATCATATAAAAAAGAACATTTATAAAGAAGCAAACCCTAATATGTATTTAGCAACCTTTGCTAAATTTATGTTCGATTTTAAAGACGATGACTATATCAAGAGTCTCATTAAAAAGGGATTTCAAGAATTTTTTAAATACCGAGTTTTACCCTATGATATCAACAGTCAAACATCTATCTATTTTATAGGCTCGATAGCCCATTATTTTAGCGATATTTTAGAAAGTGTTGCCAATACTCATGGCTTACAAATTACCGAGGTAATACAAAGGCCTATAGATCGTTTGTTAGCATATCATAAAAATAATATTAATCTATAAATTCTAAAACTCTTTCCAATTTCATACCTCTAGAACCTTTAATTAATATAATTTGGTTTGCTAGCGGTTTTTTTTGCAAATGATTTTGCAACTCTTCAAAACTTTTAAATTGATGATTTTTAGTAGTACTCTTATCAAAGTTTTCTCCCACATAAAAAGTATTTTCAAAAAGTTTACTGTCTGCTAAGTTTACTATTGCTTGATGTTCTTTTTTACTTTCTACTCCCAATTCGAACATATCTCCTAAAATAACCGTTTTAGGCGATTCTTTTAAATTAGAAAAATGATCTAAAGCTACCTGCATGCTAGATGGGTTTGCATTGTATGCATCTAAAATTATTTTATTGTTTTTTTTCTCAATAATTTGAGATCTATTGTTTCTAGGAATGTAGGCTTCTAAAGCTTCTTGTATCTGTTTGTTGTTTATCTTAAAGTAATTTCCAATGGTAATGGCTGCAGCAATATTTGTGTAGTTGTATTTTCCTATTAAATTAGAATTGATAAATTGGGTACTGAGTTTTACAGTTACCAATGGNCTTGCTTTNACTAGGCTTACATCATTTAAAAAATAAATGGTTTTACAACGTTTTGTTTTTTCAACTTGAATGGAATCCTCAGGATTNACAAAAGCTGTTTTTTTATGTTCAATTAAAAAATCATACAACTCGCTTTTACCTTTAATAACTCCTTTAACGCCACCAAAACCTTCTAAATGAGCTTTTCCAAAATTAGTGATATACCCATAATCGGGTTCGCAGATTGTTGCCAAAAAAGCGATTTCTTTTTGATGATTTGCCCCCATTTCTACAATACCAATTTCTGTTTTGGGAGTCATAGATAATAAGGTTAAAGGTACACCAATAGCGTTGTTTAAGTTGCCTTTTGTTGCGGTTGTGTTATACTTTTTTGAAAGTACACAATTGATTAGTTCTTTAGTAGTTGTTTTACCATTACTACCTGTTAAACCAATAATTGGTATCGCTAATTGCCTTCTATGGTAGTTGGCTAACTGTTGCAACGTTTTTAAAACATCCTCAACTAAAATAGTTCTATGACTAGAGTTGTATTTTTTTTCATCTATAATGGCATAACGCGCTCCTTTTTTTAAAGCTTCTTCTGCAAATTTATTTCCATTAAAGTTTGCTCCTTTTAAGGCAAAGAAAATGGTGTTTTTTCTAATAGCTCTAGTATCTGTATCCACCAGAAAATCTTTCGTATATAAGTTGTAAATTTCTTTAATATTCATAAAATAAAGATAAAAAAAACCTCAATGAAAAAAAACATTGAGGTTTTAAAAATTTTATTAAATAGACTATCTTATGGTATGTCTAGCTGTTCTTTTATTATTGGTCATTGGGCCTAATTTATCTGTAACACATCTAAAGCCAATAAAATTAGTTGCCATATACTCTGGCAAATATCTTCTTTGTGCAGGGTCTAACCAAAACTCTCTATCTGCCCAAGAGCCCCCTTTGTAAACTCTTGTTTCATCACTAATTAAAGTTCTACGTTTCTTAGCGTCAATTTCTAAAGAATCTCCTTTAAATTTAGGTTTTTTGGGTGCATTATACATGTTGGGTCTAGATGCAAATCGATCAGCATCATCTTGGTAAAAACGTGTAGAGTTTAAATCTCCATCTCCAATATTTCCATTTTCAGCTTTAGAGAAGTTTGTTCTAAATGCGGCATCACTTTTTGTAATTGGTATGTATTTTATAGCGCCAGGTAATTGTTTCGGAATAACGCTTCCATTAGGTAACGTATCGTATTCAACCTGTGCACCCTTACCCACAATAACAACCTTACCTTCTTGATTAATCATTTTTTTGGTAAACAAGTTTCCTCTAAAATAGTTAAAATCGTTTGCTTTGTCATCTATAATAGGCCTGTAAATATCTGCAACCCATTCTGAAACATTACCAGACATATCATACAAACCAAAAGCATTTGGTGGGTACGATTTAATTATATTAGGAATATCAGCACCATCAGAACTCCAGCCAGGTAACCCGCTATATTGTCCTCTACCTTGTTTAAAGTTTGCCAATTGATCTCCTCTAGAACCTTTTGATGTTGCTCTGGTGTATTTTCCATCCCAGGCATATTTTTTTCTACCTCTAATATTATTATACTCTCTGTTTTCTAATATTGCTTTTGCTGCAAATTCCCATTCGGCTTCCGTAGGCAATCTAAATCTCTGTTGTAAAATACCGTCTGCTTGGGTAATTTTTCTTCCTTGAAAAGAGCCAGAGCCTTTTTTTCTTGAAGACATTCTAGATTTAACACCTCTTTGGTAAATTGTAGTATCTCCTTCAAAAAGATTTGAATCATCTGCTAAAAACACATCTGTATCAAAATGATTTCTAATAGAATCCATTTCAAAAATGTTTTTGATGTGCCCTTTGTCTATTAATTTTTTAAGATTTACTGCATTTGTTCTCCATTTGCAATATTCGTTTGCTTGTAACCAAGTTACGCCTACTACAGGATAATCTGCATATGCTGGATGGCGAAAATAATTTTCTGTTAAAATGTCTGTATTTCCTAAACTTTTTCTCCAAACCAAAGTATCTGGTAAAACAGCATTATAAATATGTTTGTATTGTTCTTCAGAAGGAGGAAAAACATCTTTTATATACTGTACATACAAAAAATATTCAGAGTTGGTGACTTCTGCTTCATCCATAAAGAAAGAACGTACATGAATTTTTTTAGGTGTTGTGTTCCAATCAAACATAACATCATCCTGAACTTGCCCCATTGTAAAAGACCCACCTTCTATGGCAACCATTCCTATAGGAGGTTCTTGCCCTTCAAAAGAACTATTTCTAATATACCCCCCGTTTTTAGGATCATTAAAAGACAAACCTGTTAACCTAGATTTACCACTTTTAGCTCTATTACAGTTTGCTAAAAGTACTGTTGTTAAAACAATTAAAGATATTTTTACTATTTTTTTCATTTTCTAATAGAAAATTATTTAGTGTTTTATTTAAGTGATGCAATTTACAATAAATATCATTGAGTACAAGAAAAATATAAATTTTAATGCATCATGTTTTCAATTACTTTTTATCAAACGTATGCTTTATCAATTTAGTATAATTTATCTTTGCAAGGATTAAAATATCTCTTATAAATTTGCGTTATTTGATTAGTTATTCATGAAAACCTATTTACAGCTACTTTTTATTGTAATTTTTGTGCAAATTACCACTGCACAAACTGCTAATTCTGTACTTTCTACTGGAGATTGGTATAAATTTTCTGTAGATACTACAGGTGTTTTTAAAATTGATAAAAATTTATTAGAAAATATTGGTATTTCTACCAATAACTTAGATCCTAGACATCTAAAAATTTTTGGGAATGGTGGTAATCTCTTACCCGTTTTAAATAGCGATTTTAGAAACGAAGACCTGCAGGAAAATGCAATTTATATTGAAGGAGAACAAGATGGTGTTTTTAATAATAGCGATTTTATTCTTTTTTATGCAAAAGGACCACATGATTGGGTGGTAAACCCCTCTTTAAAAACTGCAAGACATAGACAAAATATTTATTCTGATAAAGCCTACTATTTTATAACGGTTGGCAATAGTGAGGGTAAAAGAATAACAACCAAACCAGCAATTACCAATCCAGGACAAGAAACTCTTACTACTTTTACTGATTTTATTTTTTATGAAAAAGAAGAATTGAATCTTTTAGGAGCAGGGACCCAATGGTTTTTTAATGATAATTTTAATATTGAAAACACGCAAACCTTTACCATTCCTTTTAAAAATGCCGTTGCCAACAATCCAGTTTTTGTAAGAACAAGGGGGGTTAGTAATTCTGTGGTGTCTTCTGAATTGGCGGTAAAAGTGAATAATACAGCTATTTATACGATAAATTTCCCAGCAGTTTCAGGTGGTTTAACGAAAGCGTTAACAGCCGAAAGAAGTGCTTCTTTTGTAAATACTTCTGAATCCATACAAATAGAAATGTCTTACAATAACAATGGGAATCCGTCTGCAAATGCCTATTTGGATTTTATAGAAATTGTGGGCGAAAAAAAATTAGCAGCCAACAATAATCAATTTTCATTTAGAAGTTTTCAGCAGTTTCAGGCTTCTACTTCAGTAGCTTTTCAAATAGCCAACGTCAATCAAATTTACCAAGTTTGGGATGTTTCCAACCACTTATCTCCACAAATAATTACAAATGAAGATACAGGCAACAATTTTATGTTTACAGATATTGGTGGTATTTTAAAGGAATATATTGTTTTAAATGCAACTGATTTTTATACCCCAGAAACCATTAAAAATGCTAAAGTTGCTAATCAGAATTTACATAGTTTAAAAGAGATTAATTATTTAATTATAACAAATAATGAATTATCTTCTCAAGCACAAAGATTGGCAGATTACCATCAAACTAATTCGGGTTTAACTACAAAAGTGGTTCATTTAGAAGAAATTTATAACGAATTTGCATCGGGCTCGAGAGACATTACTGGTATTAGAGATTTTTTAAAACATTTATATACCACAAATACATCCGAAGATAAAAAACTACAATATGTATGCTTTTTTGGAGATGCTTCTTACGATTATAAAGACCGAATTTCATCCAACAATAATATTGTACCCGTAAAATTATCTGAAAATAGTTTTAATTTAGCAAGTTCTTATGTAACAGACGATTTCTTTGTGATGTTAGATGCTCATGAAGGTACGATGTTAACCTCTCATACTTTAGATGTTGCTTCGAGTAGAATTCCTGTTTCAGATGTTGCCCAAGCCAAAGATGTTGTAGATAAAATTTTAAGTTATTACCATAAAAATTCCATTGGAGATTGGCGAAACACGATTACTTTACTAGCAGACGATATTGATGATACTGGGGAAGAAGTAATTCAACAAGGTGTAGAATCTATCGCAGATGAAATTACCCGAAATAAACCAATTTTTAATTTAAATAAAATTTATGTTGATGCATTTGTACAGCAAAATTCTTCTGGAGGAGAACGCTATCCAGAGGTAAATGAAGCCATTACAAATGCCATAGAAAAAGGAAGTTTGGTTTTCGATTATTTTGGCCATGGAGGAGAAGATGGTTTTGCCTCTGAAAGAATTTTAGAAAAACCACAAATACAAGAATTTAACAATGCTAACACATTACCCCTTCTAATTACTGTTACTTGCGATTTTTCTAGATTTGATAATCCTAGTAGAATTACTGCAGGCGAGTTAACATTGTGGAATAAAAATGGTGGTGCGGCAAGTATGATAACCACGACAAGAGAGGTGTATATTTCTGTTGGTCAGCGTTTTAACGAAATTTTAATACGACTGCTTTTAGAGTTTAATAACGAAGATTACACAATTTCTGAAGCCTTGTTACAAGCGAAAAACCAATTTACAAACTCTCAGAAATTTTTTATTTATTCTTTTGGAGACCCAGCAATGAAACTAGCTGTTCCAGAACCCAACGTGCAAATCACAAAAATGAATGGGGTAGCTATTACCCAATCTTTAGATACTTTAAAAGCACTTTCTAAAGTAAGTTTTGAAGGTGTGGTTTTAGACAATACAAATACGATTCTAAATGATTTTAATGGCACTTTATCGACCACAATTTTTGATAAACCTTTAGACAAAACCACTTTAGATAACGATAATTTTGGTGTTAAAATGAAGTTTGATACGCAAGATAGCAAACTATTTAGAGGAAAATCTACTATAGAAAACGGTGTATTTAAATTCGATTTTATTGTACCCAAAGATATCAAAATTGCTTATGGTAAAGGAAAGTTAAGCTTTTATGCAGAAAATGGAAATATAGAAAAAGCGGGTTCTAATTTTGATGTTGTAATGGGGGGTATCGATGAAAATGCACCAGATGATACTGTGGGGCCAGAAATTCAGCTTTTTATGAACGACGAATCTTTTGTAGATGGAGGCAATACCAATAGTTCACCTAATTTAATAGCAGTACTGTCTGATACTAGTGGAATTAATACTTCTATCACCGCTGTAGATCATGATATTATTGGAATTTTAGATGGAGATACCTCGAATCCCATCATATTAAACGACTTTTACGAAACCGAATTAAACGATTTTACCAAAGGAAAAGTAACCTATAGATTAAGAGATTTAGAAGTGGGACCACACACCTTAAAAATAAAAGCTTGGGACACTTACAATAATTCGTCAGAGACCACGTTACATTTTGTGGTTGTAAGCGATGCCATTCTAAATTTAGAAAATGTTTTAAATTATCCCAATCCATTTGTAAATTATACAGAGTTTTGGTTTAACCATAACAAACCAAACGAGCCCCTAGAAGTACAAGTACAAATATTTACAGTTTCAGGTAAATTAATTAAAACAATTAATAGAAACGTTCAAACTACTGGTAATTTGTCTAGAAGTATTGCTTGGAATGGTTTAGATGATTTTGGTAATAAAATAGGAAAAGGTGTCTATGTTTACAAGCTAAAAGTAAAGTCTACAATGAGCAATTTAGTTGCCGAAAAGTATGAAAAATTAGTAATATTTCAATAAAAAGTAGATATTTGCAAGAGCTATATATTAATATAAATTTTAAAAATGAAGAATTTAAAAATGTTTTTATTGGTTGTTTGTTTGGCAACATCAAAAATGGTAGCACAAACAAATACACCTGTTACTGGTGGTATAACTACAGCAACGCCTTTTTTGTTAATTGTACCAGATGCTAGAGCAGGTGGTATGGGAGATATGGGAGTAGCTACAACTGCAGATGCATGGTCATTGTTTCATAACCCTGCAAAAATAGCGTTTAGTAACAGACAAATAAAAACAGGTATTACCTATTCGCCTTGGTTACGTAATTTAACAGACGATATTTTTATTGGAAGTGGATCTTACATAAACAGGTTTAGCGAAAATGCTGCTTGGGGTGCAGATTTTAAATATTTTTCTTTAGGTCAAATAGATTTAACAAATGTAGATTCTCGAGGAAACCCTGTTGATGCAGGAACAATAAATCCAAACGAATTTGTTGCTACGGGTTCTTACTCATTAAAATTAAGCGAAACCTATGCAATGGGTGTTTCTTTAAAATACATTCGATCAAACTTGGCATTTAACGGAACCGCAGGTAATGCATTACAACCTATCAATTCTTTTGCGGTAGATATTTCTGGATATTATCAATCTTTAGAAGAAAATTATGGAAATTTTAATGGTCGTTATAGATTCGGTTTTAATATTGCGAATATAGGGCCAAAAGTATCTTATGTTCCTGGAGAAGAAGACTTTATTCCAACAAACTTAAAATTAGGTGGTGGTTTCGATTTTATTTTAGACGATTACAATACCATTTCTACTACAGTAGAATTTACAAAACTTTTAGTACCAACACCAGATCCAAACAATCCAACGGCAAACGATGAATCAGGTTTTATTGAAGGTATTTTTTCTTCTTTTGGTGATGCCCCAGGAGGTTTTAGTGAAGAGTTAAAAGAGATTACCTATGCTTTAGGAGCTGAGTATTTATACAATAATGCATTTGCTTTAAGAGCAGGATATTTTCATGAAAGTGAAGATAAAGGAAACCGACAATATTTTACTTTAGGCGGCGGTTTTAAAACCAATGCTTTAAATATAGATTTATCCTACTTGGTAAATTCTTCAGATGTAAATAATCCACTAGAAAATTCTTTGCGTTTTTCTTTATCTTTTGATTTAGGAGAACTTTATGAAGACTTTTAAAAACTAGTAAATTTTTACTAAGTTTATCCTATTATTTAAAGCAGTCATTTTAAGACTACTTTTTTTACCAAAAATATGAAGGAAATTAAAATTACAGCTTCTGCAACGCTATATAAAAACATTACAGAATTATCTGGTGAAGATACTTTGTTAATGCAAAAAGCCATAGAAGCCAGACACAATGCGTATGCACCTTACTCTAAATTTAATGTTGGTGCAGCTTTGTTGTTAGAAAATAATCAAATTGTTTTAGGGAATAATCAAGAAAATGCGGCATATCCATCTGGTATGTGTGCAGAAAGAGTTGCAATATGGAATGCAGGTATAATGTTTCCTGGTGTGAAAATTAAAAAACTAGCTATTTCAGCAAGTTCTACCATTTCTAAAGTAAATAAACCTGTGGGACCTTGTGGGGCTTGTAGACAAACATTGTCAGAATTTGAAATTAACCAAAAACAACCTTTCGAAGTATTATTTATGGGGGAAGTTGGTGAGGTTGTAAAAACAAAATCTTTATTAGATTTATTGCCTTTTTCTTTTGATAGCTCTTATTTATAGAAAGAATTTTATTTATGAAATTACCGATTTCTCCAAGAAAAAAATAGGGTAAATTTTTATTAGAAACTACTTTTTGATGATAAAATGATTCCTTTTTTTAAGCAGATTGTTACCAATAATACATTAGATCATCACTTAGAAATGATACTCAATTTTTCGAACGATATTTTTTTTGACACCACAACCTATAAAAACAATACCGTGCAAAAACACCTAGATAAAAATGCTTTTGTGCAATTTTAAAATAACATTTTACTCGTTGGACATCGTATTTATTTTAAATAATAAGTGCCAGTTTTAAGACAGAAAATAAAGAAAGAATGAAAAAGAAACATCTCTATAGCCACTGTATGCCATTAAAAATGAGGTTGTATCAAAATTAAACTTCTTTTTTAATACCTTTAAATTCTATTTTTTTCTTTTTGAACTTTCCATTACTATGCATGCATAGTAATTTTTTAAGTTACTTTTTTATATTTTTGATTTTATAAATTTTATTTTTTTATGATTTCTTCAAAAATTACCGGAACAGGAAGTTTTATACCCACTATTAAAAAAGAAAATAATGCTTTTTTAGATAGTCATTTTTTAAATGAAGATGGTAGTGCTTTTTCGTCAGAAAATTCTTCGATCATCGAAAAATTTAAAGATATTACAGGTATTGTAGAAAGACGCTATGCAAAACCTGAATTTAAAACTTCTGATTTGGCATTTTTTGCCGCCGAAAAAGCCATTAAAAATGCACATATAAATCCAGAAGAAATAGATTATATTATTGTAGCACATAATTTTGGAGATGTGCAACATGGAGCTATACAGGGAGATACGTTACCAAGCATTGCAACAAGAGTAAAATATAGACTGGGTATTTTAAACCCCAATTGTGTGGGGTACGATTTACTTTTTGGTTGCCCAGGTTGGATAGAAGGCGTAATACAAGCACAAGCTTTTATTAAAGCTGGTATTGCAACAAAATGTTTAGTTATTGGCGCAGAAACTTTGTCTAGAGTTGTAGATAAACACGATAGAGATTCTATGATTTATAGTGATGGTGCAGGTGCTTGTATTGTAGAAAAAACAACAGATGATTCAACAGGAATTATAAGTCATGCAAGTCAAACTTTTGCAAAAGACGAAGCTTATTTTTTACATTTTGGAAAGTCGTTCAATACAAATGAAGATAAAAATATACGTTATATAAAAATGTATGGTAGAAAAATTTATGAATTTGCCATTACAAATGTACCAGCTGCAATGCAATCTGTTTTAGACAAAAGTGGCATAGATATTAAAGATGTAAAAAAAATATTTATACATCAGGCAAACGAAAAAATGGACGAAGCCATTATTAAAAGGTTCTACAGACGTTATAAAATGAAGGCCCCAGAGGGTGTGATGCCAATGAGTATTCATAAACTAGGAAACAGTTCTGTAGCCACTGTGCCTACTTTATTAGATTTGGTTTTAAATGGTAAAATAGAAAATCAAGAAGTACAAAAAGGCGATGTTGCTATATTGGCTTCTGTAGGAGCAGGTATGAATATTAATGCTATTGTGTACCGTTTTTAAAAAATAGCATTCATTTTTTGTAAACTATTAGTCTATAGAATATCTTTAAAAAAATAGCATCTAATAACGTAAATCTAATATCAAAATATTATTTTTGCGCATGCAACAACACAACGTACTTATTTTAGATTTCGGTTCGCAATACACACAGTTAATTGCGAGAAGAGTAAGAGAGTTAAACATTTATTGTGAAATTCATCCCTACAATCATCAACCAGAAAATGTATCAGAATTTAAAGCAGTTATACTTTCAGGTAGTCCAAATTCAGTAAGAGGAGACCTTGTTTTACATCCAGATTTATCTCAAATTAGAGCTAAAAAACCAGTTTTAGCAGTTTGTTATGGTGCCCAATATTTAGCCCATTTTTCGGGTGGTAAAGTAGCCCCATCTAACACGAGAGAATATGGTAGAGCTAATTTGTCATATATAAAAGAAAATGAGCTTTTCTTTGAAAATATTTCTCCAGGAAGTCAGGTTTGGATGAGTCATTCAGATACTATAAAAGAATTGCCAACAAAGGGTGTTTTATTAGCAAGTACAGCAGATGTTGCGAATGCTGCTTATAAAATTGAAGGAGAAGAAACGTACGGAATTCAATTTCATCCAGAAGTATATCACTCTTCAGATGGCAAGCAATTATTAGAAAATTTCTTAGTAAAAATAGCAGGTGTTGCNCAAACTTGGACAGCAGATTCATTTGTAGAAAGTACCGTGGCTGCAATTAAAGAAAAAGTAGGNAATGATAAAGTTGTTTTAGGCCTTTCTGGAGGTGTAGATTCTACTGTTGCTGCAGTTTTACTAAACAAAGCTATCGGCAAAAACCTGTATTGCATTTTTGTAAATAACGGTTTATTGCGTAAAAATGAGTTCGAAAGTGTATTGGCACAGTATGAAGGAATGGGCTTAAATGTAAAAGGGGTAGATGCCTCTGAGCGATTTTTAAAAGCTTTGGCAGGTGTTTCTGATCCAGAAAAGAAAAGAAAAGCCATTGGTAACGCTTTTATAGAAGTTTTTGATGATGAAGCACATCAAATTACAGACGTAACTTGGTTAGCTCAAGGTACTATTTATCCAGATGTTATAGAATCTGTTTCTGTAAATGGTGGTCCTTCTGCAACTATTAAAAGTCATCATAATGTAGGTGGTTTGCCAGATTTTATGAAATTAAAAATCGTAGAACCTTTAAAAATGATTTTTAAAGATGAAGTTAGAAGAGTTGGTGCTTCTATGGGAATAGATGCTGAGTTGTTAGGACGTCATCCTTTTCCAGGACCAGGTTTGGCAATTCGTATTTTAAGTGATATAACANCCGAAAAAGTTCGTATTNTACAAGAAGTAGATGCTATTTTTATCAACGGATTAAAAGAAGATGGTTTGTATGATAAAGTTTGGCAAGCAGGTGCGATNTTATTACCCGTAAATTCAGTAGGTGTTATGGGTGATGAAAGAACATACGAAAAAGTGGTTGCTTTAAGAGCTGTAGAAAGTACAGATGGTATGACTGCAGATTGGGTAAATTTGCCGTATGAATTTTTACAAAAAACATCCAATAAAATAATAAATCAAGTAAAAGGCGTTAATAGAGTAGTGTACGACATTAGTTCTAAACCACCTGCAACGATAGAATGGGAATAAAATATATGAAACATCTTACATTTTTTGTTTTTCTGTGTATCCTAACATTTACTGTTTCTTGCGGACAGCAAAAAAAATACATAGAGTATAAGGTTAAAGAAGGAGAAACCATGCGTGTTATAGCCAATAAATTGGATATGAAAACGAAAGATTTACTTCGTTTAAACCCAGATGTTAGTAGAAAACCAGGTGCCAATACTATAATTATTATTCCTAATAAAGAAATAAAGACGGCACAAAACAATACAAAAAATATAGAATTAAACACTAAAAAAAATATAAAGCAGCCAAAAGACACTATTAAAAATACAGTGGTTACTAGTAAAGAAAAAGAAAAACAACTTTTAATAGCAACTTTAGAAAAAGAATATAAAATTCACGAAGTAAAAAAAGGAGATACTTTTTTTAGCTTAACTAGAATCTATAATGTAACCCAAGCAGATTTACTTACTTTAAATCCAATTTTATCAGAAGGCTTAAAACTAGGGCAGATTATAAAAATAATACCTTTAGAAGAGGTTTTTGATGAAGAAGATTTAATTTACGAAGATCATATAGCAAAAGATGTTGTTATAAAAGCAGCAATATTATTGCCTTTTAGAGCAGAAGAATTAGATACTTTAAGTGCTCAAGAAATTTTTGGTAAAAGTAAATTGGCTACCATAGTAACCGATTTGTATTTAGGGGCAGCATTAGCTATAGACTCCTTAAGAAAACAGGGGGTACAGATAGATCTAAAAGTTTATGATACAGGTAGAAACAGTACAAAAATTAAAGCTATAATTGCTACAGAAGATTTAAATGAAAATGATGTTCTTATAGGCCCTTTATATTCGGAAGAAGTTGTTTATATAGCAGAAAAAGTAGAAACACCAGTAGTTTTTCCTGTTTATTCTAAAAAACAAAATAATTTTAATTCTAAATTAATTGTCAAAACAGCGCCCAATAAAAGATTATTTAGAAAAACACTTTTAAATTATTTAGATGAATCTGTTACAGATGGTAATATTATTATTGTGGGAGATGGAAAAGCTGAATCTGATTTTAATGCAAAACAAATTACAAATGCCTTATCTAAAAAAGATTCTATAGATACCATTATTAAAATTGTACCAGAAAATGGGTATATCAAAAAAGAAAAATTTACAGAGGTTTTAAAGCCGAATATGAAAAACATTGTGGTGCTAACCACAGACGATAATGTAATTGTAGCAAGTGCTATTAACAGTCTAATTAGTTTGCCAGATGAAGTTACCGCTTCTGTTTTTACGTTTGATAAAATTAGCGCATTCAATAAAATTGACAACTCAAAATTAGCGCAACTAAACTTTACTTATGTTAGTAATGAGTATGCTAGAGATGACTCTTTTAGAAGTAGTATGTTTCACAAGGCTTATTTAAAGAAAAACCATGTATTACCGTCTTATTATGCAACCAGAGGTTTTGATGTAACTTATGATATTTTAATGCGTTTAGCCTCAGGTAATAGTTTAAAATCTACTTTTGATGAAGGTTATTCCTATAGAGTAGAAAATAAGTTTGATTATACAGATAAACTTTTTAAAACCCCAGAAAACAAAGGTTTGTATATTGTAAAATACAATGAGGATTTAACCTTGACAAGAATTAAGTAAACAAGAAATATATTATGAAAAAAATATTTAAAGCAACATCTCTTATAGCTATTCTACTATTTTTTGTTTTGTATATTTTAGAAAAATTTCATATTTCTATAGGGTTTCATACAAGAGATATTACACTCTTTTTAGTGCTAGTTTACTTAGTAACAAACTTAAAATATTTTCAGTTAGAGTTAAGAGATAAGAATGCAGAAATACAGGATTTAAAAAATAAGTTAAAAAATAATTAGCACTGAATCATGTTATAAAAAAATCCGTTGAAATTTTCAACGGATTTTTTTTTATAAAGAAAAATGAATGAAACCTAGATTTTTTTCATCTGTTGTTTCATCATTTGCATTTGCTCTTTTAACATACCATGTTTGTCTAATTTTTTAGCCTCTGCCATTAAATTAGTAGCTTCACGTTTACGTCTTTTGGTCATTGCAATACCAGCCAATTGTAATTTTGCCATTGCTAAATCATGATCCATAGACAAACCTAATTTTAAAGCTTTACGTAAAAACTTTTCTGACTGTGTAATGTTAGTTTGGCTTAGCATAATACCATGTAAATAGTTGAAGTAACCTTGTTGCTTTGTTATTAAAGCAGCCTCAGGGTTTTTAATATAACCTAACCATTTTTTTGTGCCCTCAAAGTTTTGCTTACGTAATTGTAAAAAGGCCAGTAAAATAAATTCGTTTTTAAAGTAAAATAATACAAAAATTCCTGCCAATAACAAAATAGAAATACCATTCATGATATTAGCTTGGCTAAATTGGTAAATAGCCCAAGCAGTTATTAAACTTGCAATTATTAATTTTATATTTTTATGAAACATATTGGTTTTTAATTTAAGTATTTTAATATTGTGCAAAAATACATTTTCTTCTCAATAATCATAGCTACATCACTCTAAATTTAAAATGAAATAGAAAGCTTCTAATACTACTTTTTATAATACTTTTTGTATTTTATGTAAGAAAAACTACCTAAAATAGCAACAAAACCTATTGAATAAAATACGGAAGTTGGTGTAATTACTTTGTCTCCACTAGCATAAGAATGCAATCCAGATAAATAGAAATTAACACCAAAATAGGTCATCATAATAGAAGCATAAGCAATTATAGACCATAAATTAAAAGTAAATATGCCGCGTAAACCAGGAATCAAACGCATGTGTAACACAAAAGCATACACCATAATAGAAATTAGTGCCCAGGTTTCTTTTGGATCCCAACCCCAATAACGACCCCAACTTTCATTGGCCCACATACCTCCTAAAAAATTACCAATAGTCAACATAATTAAACCTACAGTAATTGCCATTTCGTTAATTATAGTAATTTCTTTCATGTTTAAATCCATTCTCTTTTTGTTATTTTCAGTTGTAAAAAGTATNAAAAAGAGNGACACAATTCCTAAAATCATTCCTAAAGAAAGTGGNCCATAACTTGCAACAATTATAGAAGTNTGTACTAAAAGCCACCAAGAATTTAAAACAGGCTGTAAGTTGGCAATTTCTGGGTCTAACCAGTTTTGATGTGCAAAACCTAAGGTAATTGCTACTAAAAATGCTGTTGCAGTAACCGTTAATGCAGATTTTCTTCCAATATAAATACCAAAAAGCATTGTTGCCCAAGCTACAAAAATAATAGATTCGTAAGCATTACTCCAAGGTGCATAACCACTAATATACCACCTAGAAATTAAACCTAACGTATGAAAAACAAATAAACCAGCTACAACAATAGTTAATATTTTTACAATAGTATTTATCCATTTTTTGGATGCAAAGATTTGCCAGATTACAAAAACTAGTAAAAACAAACTTATAATACCATAATAGGTTGCCAATTTTTGAAAAGGTTGAATTTTATTATAAGCAATTTCTATATCTATTTTATCTTGAGATAAGTTTACTTCACCACCAAATTTTTGTTGAAATTTTTTAATCCCGTCTAAAACTTTATTCGCTTCTGTATAATCTCCTGTTTTTTTAGCTTTTTGTAAAAAGTTAATATACACTGGTAAAGATTGTCTTACAAAAACAGAATCTGTTCCTTTAAAATTTGCTTTTGAAGCTTCTGGCCTAGAAACCCAAGAATTATTTTCATCTCCTGGAATTGGGTAAATTTTTAAAATACCACCACCAATGGCACTATACAGTAAACCAATTCTTTTGTCAATATTAATTAAGTCTTTTTGAAACTTATTTTTGATGTTGTTTTTCTGTGCTTCTTCTACTTTGGTTTTAATTTTATAAACGCCTGTATTGGTAATAAAATCTGATATAGCACCATATTTTGAAGTTTCTGAAACTCCAATAATTTCTCTAATTTTGGTATTTCCTTTTTCTAAATAAATGATGGGAACTTCATACCATAAATAAGGGTTTTCTATAATAGACAATAAAACCTGACTAGGATTCATGTCTTTAAATTTCTCTGATTTACTTACTTTTCTTACCAATTCAGAGGCAAAAGTATGTGCAGGTTTCATTCTACCATTGTCTTGTATAACCAATTTGTTAAAGCTTTCTGCATGCTTTGCATCTACTATATTTGCCTGTAGAATAGAATCTATTTTCTGAGGTGTGATTGTATTAGATTGATGCGTGTCTGTATGTTGAGAAAAAGAAAAGCTAGATAGAAATAGGGTAGCTAAAATAGACATTGTTATTTTTCTTTTTCTAATTTTTTTTAATCCTTTTTTCAGATTGTCAAAACGAGTATTTTTCGCAAAAAGAATACATATTAGACCTGTGTAAAGTAGCGAGTATCCTAAATAAGTAATAAAAGTTCCTAAAAAATCGTGATTTACAGACAAATGTGTTTCTTCTCTTTCTCCAGTTAAATCATAACTTGCTTGAAAGAATTTGTAACCTCTATGGTCTAAAATGTGATTCATGTAAATTCGATAATCAAAAGTTTCTTTTGGATCGATAACGGTCACTTCACTAGCGTAAGATGCTGCACTTTCAGATCCTGGATATTTTTCTAGCTGAAAATCATTCAACTTGATCGAAAAAGGCGTTTCTAATATTTTAGCACCATATAAAAGTCTAAAATTTAAACCTCCCAAAGCAAAGTTTTTAGCGCCTTCGGTGTTAAATTTACCTCCAGTTAACTCCACTCTTTTTGTTTGTTTATTGGCAGTAACATCTAAAACAATCATATCTTTTGCCGTATCACTTTTAGGGCCACGAATGGTTTTGATAATTCCCTTTTCGGCTGGTTTCGGAATTACAAATTGTAATTTACCAATATTGTGTAAGGTTAAGTATTGAAATTCTTGTAGTGTATCTTTAGCAACTGTTCCTCGCTTTTGGTCTGCCATTCTAAACCAATCTCCATCAGTTTTAGAAATCATGGTTAAGGCACCATTTTTATTAGAAAAGTTTAAAGATGCATTGTTGTTTTCTGCTTCAAAACCAACCAAAACTCCATGAATATTCTGAATTGTTCCTTTTTTAATCCAATGTTCATGACGTGAACCTTCAGAAGATTCTACAAAAAATAAATGCTCTACACCATTTTCATCTTCAATAAACTTTTTTTCTGCCCAAGGGATGTAATCAACTAAATCTACTTTATAATTTATTCCTTTAAAATCGTCTTGATAAGACCAAGTATTGCTACCCCAAGCAGATAATAAAATGGGCTGATTGCTGGTTTTTTGAATTTCGTTATTATCTACAACCAAATTTACATAGGTAGTTTCCGATAAAAATTTGTTGGTAGTTTCACCTTCTTCAATCAGCATAATACCTTCGTAACCCACATAACGTGTAATACCTGCACCAACTAATATTAATAAAAAGGCACTATGAAAAAGTAATACTGCCCATTTTTCTTTTTTATACAATCTGTATCTAAAAATGTTACCAAAAAAATTGATGATAAAAAGCGCCATAATTGCTTCAAACCACCATGCATTATAAATTAATGCTTTAGAAGTTTGTGTGCCGTAATCGTTTTCTATAAAAGTAGCAACTCCCATTGCTGTTGCGAAAACGATAAATAAAACGGCCATTAAACGTGTAGAATATAGGAAATTGAATAAGTTTTTCATCCTTTTTGAAATGCTTTTTTAACGAGTTACAAATTTAAGCATAAAAGCACAAAAAAGCATCTAGATTAATGTATATTTAAGTGTTAAAAACTCATAAAATTTAAAAAATAATACATGTCTAAAACCAAAAAAAATAAAAATTTTTTGATGTTCATAAGTCCAAAATTTAAGATTTCAGAGAGGGAGTTTTCTAATATAGATATTGTTCAAGATATTTTTGAAACTTACAAAAACCAAATAAAAGAGATTATTTAATGTTAGAAGAAATAAAGGTTTTAGTAAAAGATAGAGAGCAATTAGATACTTTTTTATGTAAAATTATTCGATCCAAATTGTTTTTGTATTTACAAACTCTCTAATTCCGTAATATGAAAGCTCTCTCCCATAACCACTATTTTTGATTCCTCCAAAAGGTAATCTTGGATCAGAAACTACTAATTTGTTTACAAAACTATTTCCAGCTTCTAATTGTAGAGCAATTTTTTCTCCCTTTTTTAAATCTTTGGTAAAAACTCCAGCACCCAAACCAAAATTAGAATTATTGGCTAGCTCTATGGCATGTTTTTCGTCTTTGGCTTTTATAACAGCAGCTACTGGTCCAAAAAGTTCTTCGTCAAAAGCTGTCATACCTGGTTTTACATTTGTTAAAATAGTTGCTGGATAATAAGCTCCTTTTCTTTCTGGGATTTTTCCTCCTAAAACCAATTTAGCTCCTTGTTCAATCGTTTTTTTAACTTGTTGATGGATTTCGTCTCTTAAATCTAAACGCGCCATTGGCCCGTAAAATACATCTTCATTAGTGGGGTCTCCCATTTTCTTTTCACCCATTTTTTTAGTCAAAAGTGTCAAGAAATCATCATAAATTTCTGCCAACACAATAAACCTTTTTGCAGCGATACAGGTTTGTCCATTATTTTGGAGTCTACCAAAAGTTGCAATATCTGTAGCATTTTCTATATCGATGTCTTCTAAAAATAGATAAGCGTCACTACCTCCTAATTCTAAAACCGTTTTCTTTAAATTCTCTCCTGCTATTTTACCAATAGAACGTCCTGCAGATTCACTGCCAGTTAAAGAAACTGCGACAATGTTTTTATTTTCAATAACATTTTTTATGTCTTTTGATTCTAAATTTAGATTGCTAAAAACGCCCTTTGGACAACCTGCTTTTTCAAAA
>JGI26080J50196_1000376_pt1 | contig 20478 bp, 18 predicted proteins | sample SaaInl0LU_22_DNA_FD_50196 | JGI IMG/M metagenome (IMG submission 50196)
GTCTTTGCGACCATACGAAAAGTCTTACCAGTACCGTCTATTCTGAGGAATTGGTACTTGGCTAAGATTTTGACATCGGCCAGGGACTGGCCAGAAGTTCCGTCTGCCAACTCATAGGAAACTCTGGGAATATGAACAGCCACTAGTGCATTTGAGCTGATTAAATAATGCAGCATTAAAGGGGTGTACTTAAAGGTCCCCATAGCCGTTTTCCGGTGTTCAATTAAGGTTTTGGCGGTAAAACTTCCGCCACCCAACATAATGGGTTTGTCTGCTGTTATTGGCGGGCCTTGAGCGAAAAGACCGGCTGAAAAGCACCCAATTATACCTAGGGTGAACAGGTATTTTATACAATATTTCATGGTAGATTTTTTAAATTAATCACAATACATTCAAAGTCAATTGAACGAAAAAGTTTTAAAAAGTCTACTTGATCTAGATTAAAAACGCTTGGTATAGTATAAAAAGTAAATGGCCCTGATTGGGTGGAGGCGGCTCAAATAAAAGTTGCTTTACTGTGGGGCTAATCCAAGAAACTACTTCAAATTTAAATTCAGTTAGAAGCACAAAGTCTGCCAACATAGGAATAAAGACAGCTTCAACAGCCTGTTTAAATAAAGGTGTAGGCTCAACTACCTCAGCAATTTCATTGCAACAAGAGGGTTTTGACCATTCGCTCCCTTCCCCCATCTCCATGCCACAAGTTTCTGGGGTGCCAAACAGCGCTGAATCTATTTTTATAGAGCCACAATAATGGGTGTCAAAAGTCCATGAAGTTGACGCTCCTAAAACCAAGAGTGCCAAAAGGGTAGAAATGAATATAGAAAGTCTATTTTTCACCTTACAAAAGTACAAAAAAACCGAGAAAAAGAACGTATTTTTGTTCTTTGATTAAAACCCTTAAAATAGGGTAATATACAAATACAATTTTAAGTGACTAAGTACATGTTTACCGCACTCTACCCTAAATTAGACAGCATTTTTGCTTGTACTCACGATAGTGAAACTAAGTTAAAGACCATCTGTACCCTTTTAGAAAAAAATATCCCACACTACAATTGGGTCGGATTTTATTTTAGAAATGGCGAAAAAGAAGAACTTTTGTTGGGTCCTTACGTAGGGGCTCCTACAGACCATACGATAATCCCTTTTGGTAAGGGCATCTGTGGCCAAGTAGCCGTAAGCAATAAAAATTTCGTGGTCCCAGATGTAAAGGCTCAAGACAATTATATAGCCTGCAGCATTTCTGTAAAGTCTGAAATTGTAGTGCCAATTTTTGTTCATGGAAAAAATATTGGGCAAATAGATATTGATTCCGAAACCATTGATCCATTTACCAAAGAAGACGAAACCTTTCTAGAATACGTATGTAAAGGAGTTGCTTCATTTATTTAAAAATATTGTTTATTAATCCTCTTATATCCTTTTAATTCCAAACGCATGAGTAGTTCAAAAAAAGCCACCGCAGCCCTAATTTCAGTATTTCATAAAGATGGACTAGGTCCTATTGTAGCGACCCTTCACGCCCAAGGTGTTGTGTTGTATTCTACTGGAGGAACCGAAACATTTATAAAAGAAATGGGTATTCCAGTGGTTGCTGTTGAAGACTTAACGAGCTATCCTTCTATTTTAGGTGGCCGTGTTAAAACACTACACCCAAAAGTTTTTGGTGGTATTTTAAACAGACAAGACAATGAAGGAGATGTAGCACAGTTAAAGGAATTTGAGATCCCTCAATTAGACATTGTCATTGTAGACTTATACCCTTTCGAAAAAACAGTAGCCAGCGGAGCGAGTGAGCAAGATATTATTGAAAAAATAGACATTGGCGGAATCTCGCTCATTAGAGCAGCTGCCAAAAACTACAAGGATGTTTTATGCGTGTCTGATAGGGCAGACTATGCAGATTTCTTAGAAATATTAAAAACACAGGACGGAGCCACTACTTTAGCACAGCGAAAAGATTTTGCAACCCGATCTTTTAACACCTCTTCTCATTATGACACAGCTATCTTCAATTATTTCAATGGAGGCAGCGAAATAGATAAATTAAAAATTTCTGAAACCAAAGGTCAGGTGCTTCGCTACGGTGAAAATCCGCACCAAAAAGGGGTGTTCTTCGGAGATTTTGAAGCCATGTTCACTAAACTTCACGGTAAAGAACTCTCTTATAATAACCTGCTCGATGTAGACGCAGCGGTTCAACTAATGGGAGAATTTAAAGAAGATGGTCCTACATTTGCTATTTTAAAACACAACAACGCTTGTGGTCTAGCTACAAGAGATCAATTAGTTACAGCTTACAAAGATGCACTTGCTGGAGATCCAGTGTCTGCCTTTGGAGGGGTACTAATCGCCAACAGACCTATAGACCTAGATACCGCTTCAGAGATTCACAGTTTATTTTGTGAGGTGGTTATAGCACCAGGATTCTCTCCAGAAGCACAAGCTTTACTGCAAGAGAAAAAGAATAGAATTTTATTGATTCAAAATGAGGTAGCCCTACCACAAACGCAATTACGTACTTGCCTAAACGGTTTCTTATTACAAGAAAAAGATGGAATTACTGACGCCTCAAAAGACTTGCAATACGCCACAGAGACCCAACCAGATGCAGCTGCCTTAGAAGACTTAATATTTGCTTCTAAACTTTGCAAGCATACCAAATCAAATACGATTGTTTTGGCAAAAAACAAACAACTATGTGCCAGTGGTACAGGACAAACATCACGTGTAGACGCTTTAAACCAAGCCATTCACAAAGCCAATAGCTTTTCATTTGACTTGAGTGGAGCTGCTATGGCGAGTGATGCTTTTTTCCCTTTTCCTGACTGTGTGGAAATAGCAGGAAATGCCGGAATCACCAGTGTGATTCAACCAGGAGGATCTATCAAAGATCAATTGAGTATAGATTATTGCAATGAAAATAAAATTGCCATGGTACTTACTGGGACCCGCCATTTTAAACATTAATTTTATTACCTTCGTTATNACTAACTTAGACCAAGCAATTTAACATCTTTCCCATGGGCTTTTTTGATTTTTTAACTGAAGACATTGCCATAGATTTAGGAACTGCCAATACGCTNATCATTCACAATGATAAAGTAGTGGTAGACAGCCCATCTATTGTCGCTAGAGATAGGACTACTGGGAAAATTATTGCCGTTGGTAAAGAGGCCAATCTCATGCAGGGTAAAACCCATGAAAACATCAAGACTATCAGACCGCTTAAAGATGGGGTTATAGCTGATTTTGACGCTTCTGAAAAGATGATTAGCATGTTCATAAAGAACATTCCATCACTCAAGAAAAAATGGTTCCCACCAGCACTCAGAATGGTGATTTGTATCCCTTCTGGGATTACTGAAGTAGAAATGCGTGCGGTAAGAGAATCTGCGGAACGCGTAAATGGAAAAGAAGTCTACCTTATTCACGAACCAATGGCTGCTGCCATAGGTATTGGTATAGATATTATGGAGCCTAAAGGAAACATGATTGTAGACATAGGTGGTGGAACCACAGAAATTGCTGTAATTGCGCTTGGTGGGATTGTATGCGACAAATCTGTTAAGATTGCGGGAGATGTTTTCACCAATGACATTGTGTATTATATGCGTACGCAACACAACCTTTTCGTAGGGGAAAGCACTGCTGAAAATATTAAAATTNCTATTGGTGCGGCCACAGAAGACTTACAGAGCCCTCCAGAAGAAATGTCTGTGCAAGGAAGGGATTTACTCACAGGGAAACCCAAACAAGTGCAAGTATCTTATAGAGAAATTGCGAAGGCTTTAGACAAGTCTATATTGCGAATTGAAGACGCAGTTATGGAAACACTATCAAATACGCCGCCTGAATTAGCCGCAGATATTTATAATACCGGTATATTTTTAGCCGGAGGTGGGTCTATGTTAAGAGGTCTGGACAAACGATTGTCTTTAAAAACCGATTTACCTGTTTATATTGCAGAAGATCCTCTTAGAGCCGTAGTTAGGGGAACAGGTATTTCCTTAAAGAATTTAGAAAAATTCAAAAGTATTTTAATGAAATAGCCGCAGGCTAAAAGAAAACACCAACCCATGCAACGCATTATAGATTTTTTTCTTGGCAATAAGCTGCGTTTGTTGTTTTGGTTTTACCTACTCATTGGAATTGGACTTACGACCAGTCAAAATCTTTATTTTAAATCGAGCTACCTAAATACAAGTGGCCAGATTAGTGGTGGTATTCATTTGTTTTTTAGCGGTATTGGAGACTACTTTTCATTGGCTGCTGAAAATAAATTTCTCAGCGAACAAAACAAAGTACTGCTGGAGCGATTAACAGCGCTAGAAAAGCCTGGTTTAAACCAAAACCCTGCGGAATTAAAAAAGAATTTTGAATATATTAACGGAAGGATACTAAAAAACAGCTTTACAGGAATAGACAATTACCTCACCCTTTCCTTAGGAAAAAAAGACAGCGTTTTTACTGACATGGGTGTGGTGAATGAAAAAGGCCTACTGGGTATTATAGAGTTCAGTGGAAATTCTTTTTCTACCGTTCAAAGCATCTTACACAGTAAGTCTAAAATTAATGTCAAAGTAAAAGGTACTGACTATTTTGGGTCTTTAATATGGGATGGAAAAAAACCCAATAGGGTGCAACTGACAGATATTCCCGATCTAGCACCCATAAAAAAAGGAGATACCATTATCAGTGGCGGAATGTCTAGTATTTTCCCTGAAAATATTCTTGTAGGCACCGTTGAAGACTTTGAACTAACAGCGGCTAAAAATTATTACCTCATTCAGGTTCGACTCTTCAATGACATGCAAAATATTGGGCCGGTTTACGTAATTAAAAACCGGTTCAAAAAGGAGATTAAAGCGGTAGAAAATAATTCGGATGAATAGAGAACTTCCTATATATCTGCCCATTAAAGTGATCCTTTTGATCCTTATTCAAGCTTTTATATTCAGTAAAATGGCTTTGTTTGGGTTCATTAGCCCCATGATATATATAATACTTTTGTATATCTATCCCACTCACAAAAATAGAAGTCTTTGGATCACATGGGGGTTTTTATTTGGTCTTTGCTTAGACATTTTATTAGATACCTTGGCGCTTCATGCCACTGTTTTGGTTTTCATGGCTTACTTAAGACCAAAAGTGATGCGTGTTATTTTTGGATTAAATTTTGAGCAAAAAAGTTTTAGAATCCAACAAGCGCCTATAGCACAACGATATGCATTTATAGCTACAGCAGTCTTTTTACACCATTTAGTCTATTTTAGTTTAGAAGCATTTAGCTGGTCTAAATGGATGCTGGTCCTTGAAAAAACTTTTACCACTGGACTCTTTAGTTTTATTTTTAGCCTGCTCTTAATTACCTTATTAAGCCCGAAAAAAAAATGAGAAAACTATTGCTTTTCTCCGTATTAGTAGTAGCTGCCATAAGCTTTATCGTTAAACTTGGCAGCCTTCAAATTAGTGGCTCAAATCCAGAGGCTTTCAAAACGGACCCTGCTATAAGTGCCCAACAATCTACCCAAGCCGCGGATACATCTATGACAGAAATGGTTTATTATTAGTAGCCAACCAGGCTGCTTACGATCTTATGGTCGTACCCAGAGAGGTATCTCTGATTGACACTTTGGCTTTTTGTCAATTACTGAATATTAGCCAAGAGACTTTTATTAAACAGATGGAAAGGGCCAAAAGGTATTCGCCTAGATTGCCCTCTGTTATGGTCTCAAAACTGTCCAAAGAAACTTACGCTGCTTTCCAAGAAAAAATGAGAAAGTACGAAGGTTTTTATATTCAAAAACAAAACTTAAGAGACTATAAAACAACTTCAGCAGCCAATGTACTTGGTTATATCAGTGAAGTAAATCCTTGGGAAGTAAAGAACAATCCAGACTACAACTCTGGAGAACTCATTGGCAAAACAGGGGTAGAGAAACAATATGAGTCTATTATCAGAGGTAAAAAGGGGGTCCAGTACTTACAAAAAGACCGATTTAATAGAATTATAGGGCCTTATAAAGCGGGGGCACACGACCAAACACCCAAAGCTGGAACCAACCTACAGATTACCTTAGACAAAGAGCTTCAAGAGTACGGAGAGCTGTTGCTTAAAAATAAACGGGGGGCCATTGTCGCCATTGAACCCAGTTCAGGTGAAATTTTAGCACTGGTTACAGGCCCAAGTTTTGACCCTTCCTTATTGGTTGGAAGAAATAGGTCCAGGAATTACACCAACTTATATTATGACTCAATTGCAAAACCTACTTGGGATAGAAGCCTCCTAGCACAACCTTCCCCTGGCTCGCCATTTAAATTAATCAATGGACTTGCTGCATTAGAAGAAGGGGTCATAAACCCGCTAGAAACCATAGTATGTTACAATGGCTACTATGTAGGAAAAGACAAGAAAAGCTGTCACTGTGGGGGTGGTTCTAGAAATTTATATTCTGCTATATCCGAGTCTTGCAACGCTTATTTTGTAGCTGTATTTAAAAAAATATTCAATAAATACCCTAATTCAGACGTTGGCCTAGAGGCCTGGGTAGCGCATATGAAAAGCTTTGGCTTAGGCGATTTTTTAGGCACAGACTTACCCACAGGCGCCCCAGGAAGAATTCCCGGAGTATCTTTTTATGATGCCTATTATGGCGACAATAGGTGGGGACCTACTTACTTTATTTCCAACGCTATTGGGCAAGGAGAAGTGGCTACCACACCAATTCAATTGGCCAATATGACTGCTGCAATAGCCAATAGAGGGTTTTATTTTAGACCGCACATTCTTAGAGAAATTGAAGGTAAATCCTTACAGGACAGTGTGTACACAAGTCCCATCTACACCAGTATTGGCAAAGTGCATTTTGACCCAATTATTCAGGCCATGCAAAAAGTATATGAGTCTGGAACCGCAAAGCACTTGAAAGTCAAAGGACTTACCATGGCAGGAAAAACAGGAACTGGAGAGAACTATACCCGAATTAATGGGGAACGAAAACAACTGACCGACCATTCTATTTTTGTGGGATTTTCGCCAGTAGAAAAACCAGAAATTGCCATTTCTGTATATGTAGAAAACGGGTATTACGGCTCTAGATATGCCGGCTATATTGCCACACTAATGATGGAAAAATACCTTAAAGGAAGTGTTAGCAACAAAGCCCAAGAAAATAAAATACTACAAAGCAGTTTGGAAAAAGAATACGCTAAACCTCTGAGCGGGAAGCCCTTTAAAATAAATGAATATGCGTGGTAGTATAGGAAAAATAAGGGTAGACTGGGTCTCGATTGGCCTTTACCTGCTTTTGGTGTTTGTGGGATGGATAAATATTTACTCTAGTACGGTTACGGAAAACCACAGCAGTATTTTTGACTTTAGCACCATTTATGGAAAACAACTTTTTTTTATTGGGATTAGTCTATGTGCAGCAGGATTCATATTTATAGTCAACACAAAAGCCTTTGAACGCTTTACGGCCATTTATTATTTCACAGCGCTTTTATTACTGATAGGACTCTTTGTTTTTGGAAAAACAATTGCAGGAGCTACTTCCTGGTACAACCTTGGTTTTTTTAATTTCCAACCTTCGGAATTGGCAAAAATAGCTACAGCCTTGGCCCTTGCAAAATACCTAAGCGACATACAGACTGATATTAAAAAAACCCTTCACGCTGCCATAGCATTTGCCATTTTATTGATTCCTGCTTTACTCGTCATTCCCCAACCGGATCCTGGTTCCGCATTGGTGTTTTTTGCTTTGTCTTTTGTGCTGTTTAGAGAGGGCTTTTCCCTAAAATTATTTTGGGGCGTTTTCGGAGCCATTTTATTATTTATAGCCGTATTAAAATGGGGCGTAATCTGGAGTATTGGAGGCCTTGTTTTAGGGGGTGGTCTGGGATTTATTTTAAAACCGAAGCGCATAAAATGGTCTTGGACTAAATTAGGCTTAGGAATCCTGACTTCAGTAGTTTTTGCCACCAGCGTAAATTATGTTTTTAACGGTGTTTTTGAGCAAAGGCACAGAGATCGTTTTAGCCTTTGGTTGGACCTTGAAAAAGACCCTGAAGTTTTAGAAAAAATCAACAGATCTATTGGATATAATACCTACCAATCTACAGAGGCCATAAGGGCTGGNGGATTTTTTGGAAAAGGGTTTTTAGAAGGCACCAGAACAAAAGGAGATTTTGTTCCGGAGCAACACTCAGATTATATTTTTAGCACATTGGGAGAAGAATGGGGCTTTGTAGGCACTACAGGAGTAGTCCTATTATTTACTGCACTGTTGCTTAGGCTATTATTTTTAAGCGAGAGACAAAGCCATTCCTTTAACCGTATTTTTGGGTACGGGGTNGTGTCTATTTTAGGCATTCACTATATTATTAACATTGGCATGGTACTAGGTTTACTCCCTACTATTGGAATTCCGCTGCCTTATTTAAGTTACGGAGGTTCCGGAATGCTCGGATTTACATTATTGCTTTTTATATTTTTAAAACTAGACGGAAATAGGTTAAAAGAATGGGATTAGAAAATAAGGAAATTATACTAGGAGGCGGATGCTTCTGGTGTGTAGAGGCTGTTTTAGAACTTGTCAATGGGGTAGAAAATGTGGTGCCTGGTTATATGGGTGGAACCGTACCTGGAACCCCTACCTATAGAGAAATTTGCTCAGGACTTACCGGACACGCAGAGGTGATTAAGGTAGATTATGACCCTACTATTATTTCGTTATCTNTACTATTAGAAATATTTTTAACCACACATGATCCAACAACCCTTAACAGACAAGGGGCAGATGTTGGCACGCAATACAGGTCTGTTATTTTTTATGCCTCTGAAGAAGAACGCGTTTGCGCAGAAACAACCATTCAAAGTCTTAAGGAATATTTTGACCAACCTATAGTCACTTCTTTAGAACCAAAGGCAGTATTTTATGAGGCAGAAAAAGAACACCACAATTACTACAGCAACAATCCTTTTCAAGGGTATTGTCAGGTGGTAATTTCTCCTAAAGTAAGTAAGCTAAAAGCGCAGCATTCAAAATGGCTTAAATAATAATTATGATACCCTTTCAACCGGACCATTTCATACAGTCATTACCCCAAGATCCTTCTTTGGATGAATATCCCCGTGCGGTTCAGGGCGCATTGTACTCATTTACGCAGCCAAAAAAAACAGCTTTTCCTCAGAAAATACACCTAAATACAAATTTATTAAAGACTTTGGGAATTAAAGAAGACGACCCAGAACTCGTTCAACAACTTACTGGAAATAAAATCAGTGAGGGCCACATCCCTTTTGCAATGAACTATGGCGGGCACCAATTTGGCCATTGGGCTGGACAGTTGGGAGACGGACGCGCCATTCACTTAGGAGGCCTGAAAATTAGTGGTGACACAAAAGATTTAAACTGGAACAGCCCGTCTAACTGGGCTCAAATTCAATTAAAAGGAGCTGGTCCCACGCCATACTCTAGGTCTGCAGATGGATTGGCCGTATTGAGGTCTAGTATTAGAGAATATTTGTGTTCGGAAGCCATGTACCATTTGGGTGTTCCTACTACTAGAGCTTTGTCCTTATGCCTCAGTGGCGATTTAGTCAATAGAGACATGCTATACAATGGCAATCCCGGTTTAGAACAGGGTGCAATTGTCGCTAGGGTTGCCCCAAATTTCATTCGATTTGGCTCTTTTGAATTACCCGCATCTAGAGGAGAAATAGGGCTTTTGAAAACACTGATAAAACAAACCATCAAATATTATTACCCAGAAATTAAAGCCCCTTTAAAAGAAGCTACTACCCTTTTTTTTAAAAAAGTTTGTGAAGACACCGCAAAAGTAATCGCAGCTTGGCAGCGTGTAGGTTTTGTTCATGGCGTACTCAATACCGATAATATGTCTGTACTGGGACTTACTATTGATTATGGCCCTTATGGTTGGATGGAACCTTATGATTTAGACTGGACGCCCAACACAACAGATGCTAAAGAAAGTCGCTATAGGTTTGGAAACCAACATCAGGTGGGTCTATGGAATTTGTATCAATTGGCTAACGCCCTCTACCCTATCGTAGAAGATGCCGCTCCGTTAGAAGCCGCCTTAGACCATTTTAAAGAGACTTATGAAACAACCTACGCTCAGATAAGAAAAGAGAAGTTGGGGCTTTGCCAAAGCAATGGTGTTGTTCTAGATGCACTTATAGAGGACCTTGACCCACTACTGTCTCTTATAGAAACAGATATGACGCTATTTTACCGGGAATTGGCCCTATTCAAATCAGATCAATTTTTAGAAAAAATTAAAACGACTCCTATACACACTAACTCCGACAGCAGCACCCATGCCAACACGACCCATAGCACCTTAAGCATTGACAACCATGCGCTCTTTGGCTCTTTGATAAAGGCTTTTTATGATCCAAGAGCACTAAATGGCACTGTGAAAAACAAATGGATTTTATGGCTGAGTAGTTATGCGAAAATTAGATTGACTCAAAAATTAGCTGATCAGGTCGTTATAGAAAAAATGAATGCGGTAAATCCCAAATATGTCTTGAGAAATTATATGGCTCAAATGGCTATTGAGGCTGCAGAAAACAGCGATTACTCCATCATTGAAGAGCTGTTTCAACTACTGCAAAATCCCTATGAAGAACAAGATGAATTTAACAAATGGTACGCCAAAAGGCCTGAATGGGCCAGAAACAAAATAGGCTGTAGTCAATTGTCTTGTAGTTCTTAACAACAACACATTAAAATCCAAATACATTAATGAACCCCATTCAATGCTCGTAAAAGCTATTAATCATTAGCCTTTAACAGAAGCTAATTTCAATGGATTGGTAAACCTTATTTTTAAATCTTGGAGTACATTTACAGCCTCTTCTACATAAACATCTTTGGCTAAATCCCTGTGCCAACGGTCTCTTTTCTCTCTGAGCTCTGCATCTTGGGCTAGCATTGTTTTCTCTACGTCTAAAGATTGAAAAGTCAATTTAGAATCGTACTTAGCTATTTGCTTAAAATAAGCCGCTTTCTCTTTATCTAATTTTACCTCTGTCACATAATCTTCGTAAAGCAAAGAAACTTTTTTATTGTCTTGTTGGGATTTTAACCACTTAGCGTTCTCCTCAATAAGCATTAATTGCGGATTGGCTTCCATTCTCTTTTTAGAATTCGCAATGGTGTTTTCAAAATCAATATATCCTTCCCAAGGGGCATAATCTGCTGCAGGAATTTTATCCCAAGCCATAGGGTGGTCCATATCTCTTTCGCCAATATCTAAATAACTGTACTTGTCTGGAACAACCACATCACTCATCACTCCTTTTAATTGGGTAGAGCCTCCGTTAATTCTGTAAAATTTCTGGGTAGTTAACTTTAAAGCCCCCAAATCTCCAAATTCACTGCTCCTAACAATATTATTTAAAGGAACTACATTCTGAACCGTTCCTTTTCCAAAAGTCTGTTTACTTCCTATCACTACAGCTCTTTTGTAATCTTGCATAGCAGCTGCTAAAATTTCTGAGGCAGACGCAGACAATTCATTAACCAATATGACCAAAGGACCGTCCCAAACCAAACGATTGTCTGTGTCTTCGTACAATTCTATTTTCTCTTGTCCTGTTTTAACTTGTACAACTGGTCCGTCTTTAATAAATAAACCTGCAATATCTACCACTGTTTTTAAAGATCCCCCTCCATTGTCTCTTAGGTCTAAAATAAGCCCTTGAGCCCCTTCAGCTTTTAATTTTTCTAATTCAGCCGCAATATCGCTAGCCGCATTTCTCTCGTTATAATCTTCAAAATCTACATAAAACTTGGGTAAATTGATCAGACCGTATTTGTAATCTCCTTGATTAACCGTAGCTGTTTTAGCAAAAGTCTCCTCTAATTTAACCACATCTCTGGTAATAGAAATCACTTGTATGGAACCATCTACTTTTTTTACGGTCAGATCTACCAATGAGCCCTTTGGACCTTTGATAAGCTTTATAGCGTCGNCTAATCGCATTCCCACAATATCTACTGGGTCCTCTCCTGATTGTCCCACTTTAATGATCTCATCCCCTACCTCAATGNTTTGGTCCCTCCAAACAGGACCGCCAGAAATTATTTCCACAATTTTCGTTTGGTCTTTACGCTTTTGAAGCCTGGCGCCAATTCCTTCGAATTTACCCGACATATCCATGTCAAACCTGTCTTTTTCTTCTGGAGCAAAATAAAAAGTGTGGGGGTCATAGGTCTCTACAATACTGTTCAAATACTGCACAAACCAATCTTTTCTTTCTAAGTCTGCTACAAAATCAAAGTACTCTTCAAGGCTCTCTTTTGTTTTTGCCCTTGCCTCTGATTCCAGCACAATCACATCTTTAGGGGTATATGCTGTATCTTCAGTAGCTTTCAAGGCCTCATTCTCTCTTGAGGCAAAATAGGTGCCTAAAGACACATATTTTAATTGCAACCTCCAACGGGCCTCCAATTCTTTTTTGGATGCTGCATAAGGCAATAAGTCATAATCTACAACCAGTGAATCTACTTCTGAAAAATCATAAGGCGCATTAAGTACTTTCTGATAAAGGTCTTTAGACTCGTCTATTCTATAGATTAAACGCTCGTAAACTAGGTTAAAAAAACTAATGTCTATTCCTTTAATCTGATCGTCTATTTGGGTTTTGTACGCCTCGAATATTTCTAAGTCGGAAGCTAAAAAATAACGCTTCATAGGGTCTAACCCTCCTATAAAATTATCGTAAACTCGTTCTGAAAATGCGTCATTTACTGCTGTAGGTTCAAAGTGTAGCCTTTCCAACACATAACTAATCAGCTCTAGTAAAAGTTTGTCTTTATCTGAAGTCTCACTAATACTTTTTGTGAAACTACAAGAGACAAAAGCAAATAAAACAACGGAACAGACTAATATAAAATTCTTTTTCATCTTCTTCATTTTTTAGCAACCAGCCTTTGAAAGGCTTTTAAAGTCCTAAGATAAGTAAAAGTGCTAGCAATTATTAGGCGTTCACAAATAATTTTTTGTTAAAATAGTCCCGGTAGTAATGCCTATAATTATTGTATTTTTGTTCACAAATAGCCCACTATGCAAAAACCACTTATCCTCATTACTAACGACGACGGAATTACTGCTCCAGGAATAAGGCACCTCATAGAATTTGCCAAAGAAATTGGTGAAGTAATCGTTGTGGCTCCGGACAGTCCTCAATCTGGAATGGGACACGCAATTACCATAAATAGCACCTTATATGCAGAGCAAATAGTCATAGATAAAAACAATCCTGAACAAAAAGAGTTTAGTTGTAGCGGTACGCCCGCTGACTGCGTGAAAATAGCACTTCAAGAAATTTTACACCGCAAACCGGACCTCTGTATTAGTGGAATAAACCACGGTTCAAATGCTTCTATAAATGTCATTTATTCAGGTACAATGAGTGCTGCTATTGAGGCAGGAATAGAAGGAATCCCTGCCATAGGATTCTCCCTTTGCGACTTTAGTTGGGAAGCCAATTTCGCAAGTGCCAAACCCTATATCCAACAAATTATTAAGGAATCCTTAAGCAAAGGGATTCCGTCTGGGGTAGTGCTCAATGTAAATATTCCTAAAATAACGGAGCATACACCAATCAAAGGAATTAAAGTGTCTAGGCAGGCCAAAGGAAATTGGAAAGAGAAATTTGACAAAAGAACCAGTCCAATGGGAAGGGATTACTATTGGCTAACAGGTGTTTTTGACCTTCAAGACAAAGGAGAAGATACGGATCAATGGGCTTTAGATCATGGATATATCTCCCTTGTACCTACCCAATTTGACCTTACAGCACACCATGCTATTCAAAATATTAATACTTGGGAGCTCCATGCAAAGTAGTGGAAAACACCGCTATAAAATAGCCCTAGGAATAGGAATAGGGTACCTAGCAAATACGCTGGGAATTATCCTATACATCTTACTTTTTTCACCGCTAAAAATAAGGTCTACCCTCCAAATGGCTTATTTAAACGGATACCTTGGGTCAATTATTGGATTGGGCGCTGTTTTAAATTTATTGGCTTTTTTTGCATTCATTAAATTAAAAAAAGACCCTGAAGCTAAAGGGGTTTTAGTTGCCACAATTACCGCAGCACTCAGTATTTTAATTTTAAAAGCTTTGGGGCTATGAAATATTACATCATTGCAGGAGAGGCCTCAGGAGACCTTCATGGAAGTTATTTGGTAAAACATTTAATGAAAATAGATGCCAATGCACAGGTTAGGGCTTGGGGAGGAGATCTTATGGAAGCACAAGGCGCAGTATTAGCCAAGCACTATAAAGACATTGCCGTGATGGGCTTTATAGATGTTTTAAAAAAGCTCCCTCAAATATTTAAAAATATTTCTTTCTGTAAAAAAGACCTTCTTGAGTTTAAACCAGATGCTGTTATTTTTATTGATTTCTCGGGCTTTAATTTAAGAATTGCTCCTTGGGCCAAGGATAACGGCTTTGCTACACACTATTATATAGCCCCTCAAGTTTGGGCTTCTAGACCTAAGCGAGTGGCAAAAATCAAATCCAGTATAGACCACTTATATGTGACTTTACCGTTTGAACCTGATTTTTACAAAAAACACCACTACAACCCAACTTTTGTTGGTCACCCGCTCTTAGATCCCATTTCGGACTTAAAAGCGCCAGAAAAAAATTGGGCCACTACACAAAAATTAACTTCAGAAAAAAATATTATTGCCCTTTTACCAGGCTCTAGAAAAGGAGAGATAAAAGCTGTTTTACCGCTATTAATCAGGACAAGTAAAATTTTTAAAGGCCAACAATTTGTATTGGCTGCAGCGCCAAATATTCCGCTTAAAATGTACACGGACATTATAGGAGACGCTCCAGTAAAAATTGTTCAAAACCAAACTTATGCCTTACTGCAACACGCAAAAGCTGCGCTTGTGACTAGTGGAACAGCCACCCTAGAAACCGCATTGATTGGAGTCCCACAAATTGTGTGTTATAAAACCCAATGGCTCACTTACTGGATTGCAAAAAAAATCATCACCCTACCTTACATCTCATTGGTCAATCTTATTTTAAATAAAGAGCGGTACCAGAGCTGATCCAAAATAATTTAAGCGTGAAAAACTTAGAAACACACTTGCATAAAATTTTAGAAGGCAGTGAACGGGAAAATCAATTGGAAAGCTATCAAATCCTAAAGCAAAAACTAGGTGCAGGAGGCGCAGCAAAAAGAACAGCCACCGCCATAGTCCACTCACTCAAGTCCCATAAATAAATTGTATCTTAGAAATTAAAGCTACTTTGCAAATGCTTTAACCAATGCCATAAACTGCTGTTTATTAAAGGCAATTCCCCGCTATTTTACCAAAAAAACCTAGTGACCAATAGGAACTATGTTTTTTAAACAATCTGCTCATCTGTTATTACTCCTCCTGGGATATAGCCTAGGAATCTTCACTATTTACAAAGGCTTTATTCCTTTATTCACTGGTAATACCCTAATAATAAGCCTTGCTGTCTGCACTATTTTATTGGCCTATTTCACCAAAACAAGGACCCATCTATTTTGGGTTTTCTGTTTTGTAACAGCATTTTTAATGGGAAGCCTGCGCATGGAAATGCATCCAAGCCAAAGGCTATTCAAAATGCTACAGCATGAAGGAAAACAAAAAAACACCCGAGAAACCATTAACCCATTCACACTTGAAGTACAGCAAAATAAACCACAATATTATCAATTCGTGATTGAATCACCACTAAAAAGCAATGGAAAGCAGTACAGGTATGTGGCCGAGATTCATCCCATAAAAATTAAGGAGTGCACCGTTTTAACTAACAATCATCCTAAAATCAACCCTATAAAAAAGGTGAAAGTATTGCTCTCTCATGCCAAAGACTCCTTGGAAAAAGCCTTGAAAGAAGGTCAGGCCGGTATTGCTAAGGGATATTTAAACATTCCAAGTGCCAGGCAATTACCGAGAGGGTTTAGTTATAAAAACTACCTCAGGACCCAAGATATTCATTTCACCCTTTACATGAGCCATTGGAAAAAAATAGAAACCGCAAACACTAAATACACTTTTAAGTACCGCTCTCTGATTGCAGAGAGAAAGCGTGAAATTCTAGAGAAATTACAAACAACTGCTTTAGATTCCGCTGTAGTTCAAGTGTATAGCGCATTGGTTTTTGGTGAGAAAACAAGGCTAGATCCAGACTTACGAATGGCATACCAAAATGCAGGGGCGGCTCATATTTTGGCCATATCTGGCCTACACATAGGAATGATTGCAGCTATGCTGTTGTTTTTTTTAGCGCCAATACAAAGGCTAGCTGGGGGTAAAATACTCTCTAGCATACTGCTTTTAATTGGTTTGTGGACCTATGCAATATTTTCAGGAAGCGCTCCATCTGTCGTAAGGGCTGTTTCTATGTTTAGCTTCTTGTCTATTGCTTGGATTTTTAATAGGCCTATGTTTTCTCTGCATTACCTCGCCATTTCATTTTTCTTTATGCTATTGTGGAATCCATTGGTGCTTTTCTCTTTGGGCTTTGTAATGAGTTACGCAGCAGTCGCTAGTATTCTTTTAGGAATGCCCCTCATAGAATCAATGGGGTGTTCCCAAAAACAAATATGTTAAAAAGGTATGGCAGCTAGCGAGCATCAGCCTTTTGGCGCAATTGGGGGTATTAGGGCCCTCCTTATTTTCATTTCATCAATTTCCTTTGTTGTTTCTAGCCACCAATCTTTTAATTATTCCTTGGATAGGCGTACTGCTTGGCCTGGGGATTTTTACTGGAATTTGGTGGACATTTTCTAGCCCGCCTAATCTATTGTTATACGTCCTGAACAAGGGCTTTCTAATCTTAAACAATACGGTGGAATGGATCGGTGCCCAAGATCAGTGGATACTCAAAAACATTTACTTTCCGACTAGTTACCTTTGGGCTTTACTGATTTTGACACTTGGGTTTTTACTATGGCAGCTCCAAAAATACCGCAAGCCAAAAAGCTGGCGCTACTTTTTATGGGCCACACTGATTTTTCAAAGTATTGTACTGGGCCAAAAAATATACGATCATAAGATCAATGAGCATTATATCATAAAATCCTATGGACAAATCACGCTGCTGTCTATTAATCATAAAACCATGGAATACTACAGTGAAAAGCCCTTAGACAAAAACACCATAAACAGCTTTAAAAACAATTATGACATTCATGAAATAATCCATAAAAAATGGGTGAACAACTATCAATTAGGGCCATTTAAAATGGTATTTCCAAAAATAAAAAACCACATCAAAGGCCCAATAAGTCATGTCCTTATAGACTCAAGTACTCGGGTATACCCGTCGCATTTTAATCCCGAGCAGCTTGTAAATACCAGGGTCATTACCAGTGGGTTTTACCCTACCAAAGAGATGAACACTTGGGAAAAATGGGCGCAAAAAAATGGGCGCCTAATCTGGAAGATAGACACCCAAGGTTTTTATGATTTTAAAAGAGATATAAGCCCTTAAATAAGCGAAGCCCTGCTACAGGAGCCTAGCCGCATTTTAATGCACATTACCCATTAGTTTCTTAATAAATGGAGACGCGATTAAAACCAATACCCCTGCTCCAATAGAATACATGGCGATTAATTCAAATCCGTCGGTATAGACCGTCAATGTTTCCAGGCCACCCACATTGGCATTGTCACTCTCCACCGCCAGTTCTTTACTAATAAAACCAACCACTTGGAAGGCATAGGCAGAAGACAAGAACCAAATTCCCATCATAAATGCCACAATTCTTTTGGGCGAAAGGTCCGTAATTTTTGAAAGCCCTACCGGAGACATAAACAATTCTCCAATAGACAACATAAAATACATGATCAGTAAATAGCTAAAAGGAACCATTCCATTCTCATCTGCTTGTAAGCCACTAATAGAAAGAATATAAAAACTCAATCCAGCAAATAGAAGGCCTAGACCAAATTTATAAGGGGTTCTTGGATTTCTTTTTGTCTTAGCCAAATACGCCCACATAAGTGAAATTGGAATGGCTAGGATAATAATAAACATAGAGTTTAAGGAGTTGGTCTGGGCCGCGTCCATAAGACTCAAATTCACATTTCTAGCAGCAAATAAGGTAATCACACTTCCTGACAGTTCGTGGAAACCCCAGAAAATAGTCATGAAAAAGGTGATTAAAATAGCCACTATTAATTTTTTACGTTCCTCAATAGTGGCATCTATTAAGACCTTAGCTAAGTAGAACAGAATCACAATCCCTATACCCTTAAAAATAATATTCACTAAGTTTTGGTCTCCCAAAATGGTCTCCCCGTTCATAAAAGGACCATAGGAAGACAATAAAAAGGCAATTACTGGAGCCGCTAAAAAAGCCAATACAGGAATCATTTTCCCTTGAGAAACCCCTAGTAATGGTTTGTCTATAGCCGCTTGAGAAGGCGGCAAGCCCTCTATCCCAAAAACCTGTCTTTTAATCCCATTCCAAAAGAAAACAAGACCTAATAACATCCCAAATCCTGCTAAGCCAAAGCCGTAATGCCATCCGTAAGTTGCAGCCAACCAGCCACATAATAACGGAGCTACCCAACCACCAATATTAATTCCCATATAAAAAATGGTGAACCCTGAGTCTTTTCTCACATCGCCGTCCTTGTAAAGGGAGCCCACAAAAGTGGAAATATTGGGCTTAAAAAAACCGTTACCCACCACAATGAGTCCCAAGGCCAAATAAAAGGCATAGGTATTGTCTACTGCTAGGACAAAGTGTCCCAAAGACATGAGAATACCCCCTAGAAAAATAGACCTTCTAAGGCCCAATGTGGTGTCTGAAATCTTACCACCAATCACGGTAGAAGCATATACTAAAGAACCGTAAGAGGCATAGACTGCAGCTGCGGCCACATCTCTAGTGCTCAAGGCTTCAAATATTTTATTCACCATATAAAGGGTCAACAAGGCGCGCATTCCATAGAAACTAAAACGCTCCCAAAGTTCAGCGAAGAATAGGTAAAAAAGTCCCTGAGGGTGACCCAGAATGTCTTTTGGTGTTTGGCTAGGTGTAGTCATATAAGTAATGTATNTATTAAAGGTTGTTTAAAATAAATTGGGTCATTTTAGTGTAGAGTTGCTCCCTGGTTTTACCACCGTAAATACCGTGGTTTTTGTCAGGGTATACCGCCCAATCAAATTGTTTGTTGGCCTGCACTAAGGCTTCTACCATTCTCATGGTATTTTGAAAATGCACATTGTCGTCTGCAGAACCGTGAACTAATAATAACTTCCCTTTTAATCGCTCCGCGTAATTAAGTGGAGAATTTAAGTCGTATCCTTCTGGGTTTTCCTGTGGCGTTCTCATGAAACGCTCCGTATAAATAGTATCATAAAACCTCCAAGAAGTTACAGGGGCTACAGAAATGGCTGTTTCAAACACCTCATTACCCTTTAAAATAGAATGCATGGCCATATCTCCTCCAAAGCTCCAGCCCCAAATTCCGGTACGGTTTTCATCTATATATGGAAGGGCAGACAATTGTTCTGCTGCAGCAATCTGGTCGTCGCTCTCGTAACGCACCAATTGCAAGTAAGTAGATTTTTTAAAATCTCTTCCCTTAAATCCAGTACCTCTACCGTCTACACAAGCAATCACATAGCCCCTAGACTGCAATAATTGGTACCAGTAATCATTAGCACTCATCCAAGTATTAGAAACAGATTGTGACCCTGGACCACTGTATTGAAACATCAAAAGCGGATACTTTTTAGAAGGATCAAAATCTGCCGGCTTAATCATCCACATATTGAGATCGTTGCCATTTACAGCAAGGGTAGAAAACTCTTTTGGGCTTATGTTATAAGCCTCTAGTGTATTTAAAAGAGCCGTATTATCTACAATGGTTTTTAACATTAAAGACTGCCCAGCATTGGCGTCACGGACTCTTTTTTTAGAGACCGTAGTATTTAATGTGTAAGAAGGGGGCGTGGCGGCATTAGAATGTGCATTAATGAAATACGTGAAATCTGCAGAAAAACTAGCCCTATTCACTCCATCCTGCGCGGTCAAACGCGAGACATTTTTACCGTTAATTCCTACCGAGTACACATCTCTATTGATAGAACCCATAGCGGTAGACTGAAAAAATATCTTTTTGCGTTTTTCATCATAGCCGTAATAAGAAGTTACCTCCCAATCTCCTGAGGTGAGTTGCCTCTTTTCTTTTCCGCTTTTGTCGTGTAAGTAAAGGTGGTTATAGCCATCTTTTTCAGAGCTCCAAATAAAACTGTCGTCTACTAAAAAAGTAAGGTTGTCATTCACGTCTACATAGGCTGCATCTCGCTCCGTATGCAATACAGAAAGAGCACCACTGCGTTTATTATACTCATATAAAACAAGCTCATTTTGGTGTCTGTTAAAGGTTTGAAACGCCAACTCGTCTGGGTTA
>JGI26080J50196_1000377_pt1 | contig 20463 bp, 15 predicted proteins | sample SaaInl0LU_22_DNA_FD_50196 | JGI IMG/M metagenome (IMG submission 50196)
TAAAAAGAAGGGCATAGTTAAGATTCAGCAAACAGTAACGCTCCAGACCAGCATACCAATAGCGGCATGGGTCAACCAAACAAGCTGCCAAGGGATGGGTGAGATGGATGTCTTAACTTTTGGATCCGCCACCATAAGAATACCAAGCAACTGTGCCTGGGGTGACCGGACAGCTCTCATCGACAGAGTTAGTAGAACCAATTTCACCAGCGGCGGGCTCAAGCATCGCAGAGTAGCGCGGGCGGCCGCCATAAACACCGGTCGCCATACAGAAAACATGCCCTACCGTCACGGCCAACCAGACCTTACCCATATGCGGTGCGGCGGCAAGGATCCAGCCAAACATCACATAAAGATGAAGCGGTACAGCCAGAAGCCAAATATATTTTCTTGGCAGCTTTTTCACCGCCTCAACGCCCACGCCTTGTTTGGCCAGTGCCGCCTTAAAATGAGGCAACACAGCATTTGGTGCGGCGATATACCAGCCATCCAGCCCAAACGAGCGATAATGCACCCAAAAGCCAGTATCCTTGATCGCAGGCACAGCCGCATCAGTGACACCGGTAAGGTGCCATGTGGGAAGGCCTTTGATAAGTGCCTTCGTTTCTTGGATGTCAGTCGTCTGTTTCATGCCCAGCATTTTACCAGAGGCCAGCACCAGCCGCAATCTGTTCTTTCGAAAAAATATAACTCAACTAGCTGTTTTATATTAGCTTTTTCTTTATTTCCTTACCTAAGCAGCGCCTTCACAGGAGTCGCAAATGGACATGGAACTAACCGATTCTGCACCCCCTGATGCGCCAGACGAGCACACCAAGCCCGACATGACAGGGGGCAGCCAAACAAGCTGCCATAGGGTGAGTGAGATAGATTTTGTGAATGAAGTAACGAACGAACGAAAATCAATCATCCCGCCGGCTTGGATACATCAAGCCACGCATCAGTACCCCTCGCAAGTTTTGACTTACGCTCATTGGCGGTCGATGGCTGGGTGCTTAGAAGCAAGGGTTGGTGGGCCCGGCAGGACTCGAACCTGCAACAACACGGTTATGAGCCGTGGGTTCTAACCAATTGAACTACAGGCCCCACCCTTTGGCGGGTCAATGACAAGCGATAAAGCCAGCCCCTATCTCCGCAACAGATATATGCACGGCGCGCCCCATCAGGGCATGCCGCATGAACCTAGCTTTCGAGAAAGCTACGCAATTTACGCGACCGTGACGGATGCTTTAGCTTGCGAAGTGCCTTGGCCTCAATTTGCCGGATACGTTCGCGCGTCACGCTAAATTGCTGGCCGACTTCTTCCAGCGTGTGATCAGTATTCATGCCAATGCCAAACCGCATGCGCAAGACGCGTTCTTCACGCGCCGTCAGACTGGCCAGAACCCGCGTTGTGGTTTCGCGCAAATTAGCATGGATGGCAGCGTCAAGCGGCTGCACGGCATTCTTATCTTCGATGAAATCACCAAGATGACTATCTTCTTCGTCACCAATTGGGGTCTCAAGGCTGATCGGCTCTTTTGCAATCTTCAACACCTTGCGCACTTTATCAATCGGCATTGACAGTTTTTCGGCAAGCTCTTCTGGTGTTGGCTCGCGGCCAATTTCATGAAGCATCTGGCGCGATGTCCGAACCAGCTTATTGATTGTTTCGATCATGTGAACCGGAATCCGGATCGTGCGGGCCTGATCGGCAATCGAGCGCGTAATGGCCTGCCGGATCCACCATGTTGCATAGGTCGAAAATTTATAGCCACGCCGATATTCAAATTTATCAACGGCCTTCATCAGGCCGATATTGCCCTCTTGAATAAGATCAAGGAATTGCAGGCCGCGATTGGTGTATTTCTTGGCAATCGAAATCACCAGCCGCAAATTGGCTTCGACCATTTCGCGTTTGGCGCGCGCGGCTTCACGCTGGCCACGCTGGATGGTCTGGATCACTTCGCGGAATTCGGGAACCGACAGACCGATATCATCAACGACAAGCTTGATTTTGTCGCGCAGTTCAGCAATTTCATCAGCACAATTGGCCAACAGCTTTTTCCAAGCCTTGTTGTTATAGCCGGCGCCGGGCCAATCTTCACAAACCTCGCGGCCGTTCCATGCGTCAATCATCTGAACGCGGGTCACGCCATTATCAGTGGCAAGGCGCATCAGGCGGCCTTCAATCTGGGTAACATGCCGGTTCAAGGTAAAGACTTGCTCGCTTAGGGCTTCAATCCGGTTCGGGTTGAAAATCACCCCTTCCATCAATTCGCACAGCTTGACCTTAATCTCGAAATGCGCCGTTTCACTTTTTGCGACAAGCGGCTGTTCCTTGGCCATACGGGCAAGGCGACGATCCTGGCTTTTGACAAAAGCCTTATAGGTCGTGCCAACGTCATCAAGAAGCGCCATCACATCGTCACGAACTGCATCTTCTAGCGCAGCAAGCGATAGGTTCAAATCGTCGTTTTCATCATTGTCATTATGTGAATCACGGGTTGATGTGTCGGTATCGCTATCCCCGCTTTCATCATCCTCATCATCATCTTCTTCTTCGTCTTCAACCTCTTCTTCTTCGNCTTCATCATCCTCGAGATCATCATCCGGGATTTCATCGCCAAGCGGGTTGACGGTATTCTGGTCGATCAGCGGGTTGCCATTGATTTTGGCATAGGTGGCTTCAAGATCGATGATATCGCGAAGTGGGACAACGCCATCGGCAATCTGATCGCGCCAATGCATCAATGCGCGAATGGTCAATGGCGATTCACAAATGCCACCGATCATCATTTCACGGCCAGCTTCGATCCGTTTGGCAATGGCAATTTCGCCCTCGCGCGACAATAGCTCGACACTGCCCATTTCGCGAAGATACATCCGCACCGGATCATCGGTACCCGATACATCACTATCGGATAGATTGCCTGCCGCGCGGCCTTCTTCGGTTGCGTCTTCGTCATTATCGCTTTCGGCGCTATCAACAACCGATACGCCCATCTCGCTCAAGGATGACATCACATCATCAATTTGTTCGGATGTATAATCTTCGGCAGGAAGCGCCGCATTAAGCTCGTCATGGGTAACAAAACCGCGTTCCTTGCCAAGCTTCATCAAGGTTTTGATGGTTTGCTGGGCAGCGTCAAGGCCGGCCGCTTCGGCTGCCTCTGGCGTATTCTGATCAGGTTCGGCTTGTTTTTTTGCTTTACTGGCCATTTTGTTGCTCATGTTCCTGTCCGGCTGTGCACGCAACCGAATGCGCTTGATCCGGTGTTGTTGCATCAAATGTCATTTGCCTGCCGTTTTGGCAAAGCCTGTGGGCAAAGGCCCGGTATTATCTATTTTTTGGGGGCGCCGGCCTGCGAAAACAATCCGGACTTACCGCCGACAAGTTGAAGTAATTCATCTAGATGTATCGCGGCTTTGTCATTTGACAATCTGCTCGGATCAAATGGCAGTCTGGCTTTCATGTCATCCCCCGTCACCGCCGCCAATACATCACCTAAATTCAATCCTTGTAGATGATAGTTTATCGCTGCTGCGTCAAGGTCTGGATCGCGGATTACCGCGTCAATAAGTGCTTTTTTCAGGCTTTCGAGTGATTGATCGCCCGAATCGAGCATCGACAACGCCTCAAAATTGGCAGAAACCAAGGATGGATGCGCCAATAATAGCGCCACAACCGCACGATGCCGATTAATCAGCCCTGTTTGCGGCCGAGACGCACGCCGCGGCGCCACCATTGACGATATGCCGCGAATTTGATTACGCATTGCGGCGATTCGGCTCTCGATTTCATCACCATAGGCGCTTCGTACCTGGTTATTGCCAATGCTGCGCACATGACCGCGAACCGCCTGCCAGAATTGCGCCCGCGCCTCGGGTTGGCGAATATCAAATTCAGCCTGAATCTGTTCCCACAGGCTATCAACAAGCGACCGCGCCGTGCCAATCACTTTGCGAAACCCTTCAGGCCCGCTTGCCGCAATCAGATCATCTGGGTCCTTGCCTTCGGGAAGCACCGCCAGCCGCGCCGAACGTCCGGGCTCTAAAAGCGGTAAAATCCGCTCAAGCGCGCGCGTTTGCGCCCGCTGCCCAGCAGCATCACCGTCAAAACATAGAACCGGCTCATCATGCAATTTCCACAACAGCGCAATCTGTTCGGGCGTCAAGGCCGTGCCAAGCGGTGCCACCGCCGCTGCGGCGCCGCTACGGTGAATTGCAATCACATCCATATAGCCTTCAGCAACGACAAGCGGCAGGTTCCGGCGAAGCCCCTCACGGGCTTGAACCCATCCATAAAGAACGGCTTTTTTCGAAAAAGTCGGCCCCTCGCCCGAATTCAGATATTTTGGCTGGGCGTCGCCAAGCGCTCGTGCACCAAAAGCAATGACCTTGCCTTGCCTGTTTTCAATCGGAAACATGACGCGGTCACGAAAATAATCATACAGGCTGCCATCACGATCCGATTTGCGGATCACACCAGCGGCAAGCATATCCTCATCGGAAAAGCCCTTATCCTTTAGCGCAGCGCGAAGACCCATTCGCGGCGAATAACCAATCCGAAAGGTTTTCACAATCGCCGAATCAAGCCCACGCTGTTTTAAATAGCGGGTTGCGTCACGGCCATCATCACGCCGCAATGCTGCTTCGAAAAACAAGGTCGTCTCTTCCAGAATATCAAGCGCGGCTTTTCGCTGACGTGATGCGGCTGGGTCTTGTGGTGCAGTGCGTGGCACGGCCAATCCGGCCATTTCGGCAAGGCGCTCAACCGCCTCCATAAATTCCAAACCGTCCATTTCACGAAGAAACGAAATCGCATCACCATGAACGCCGCATCCAAAGCAATGGTAAAACCCATCATCATCAACAACCGAAAAGGACGGGGTTTTTTCCGCATGAAACGGGCATAAACCGCTATGGCGGCGGCCTTTGCGAATCAGTTTTACCCGCCGCCCAACAACATCAGACAATGGCACGCGTTGGCGAAGATCTTCGATAAATTCGGGCGGCACCGCCATAATTCAAAGCTCCGCTTGGCTGGTCAGCTAAAGAGGTTCCAGTGATGGGGCCACTATCATCCAGTAACCATCATTACCGATATCACAAAATTGAGGGCCAAAACCACCAAATTTGGGCAAGAATGATCAATTTGACATCAGGCAGACATGATCAAAATGCAGCAAAACCACAATGAATAATGGGCGCATTCGGCATGCTGAAAAGACTGCTCAGCCTTTTCCCATTAGGGCCGTCTTGACCGCCTGGCTGGCGGCCGAAAAATCCATTTGGCCAGCGTAATTGCTTTTCAAAAAGCCCATTACCTGCCCCATATCTTTGACCGAAGCGGCGCTTGTCTGTTCGATGGCAGCAGCAATTGCTGCCGTCATTTCATCATCACTCAGCTGGGCTGGCAAAAATCCTTTGATGATGGCAATTTCGGCCTCTTCAGCGGCGGCCAGCTCTGGTCGCCCCCCATCATTATACATTTTTGCTGATTCGGTACGCTGCTTGATCATCGTCTGTAACAGACCAAGGATATCGTCATCGCTGATGCCATCGGGATTGCCATTGCCTCTTGCAGCGATGTCACGATCTTTCAAGGCAGCCATAATAAGCCGCATTGTGCCTAAAGCCGCTTGATCCTTATCCTTTAATGCCTGCTTCATTGCTGCTGCAATATTTTCGCGCATGAGAGTGTAATCCTTTATGAACCCAATGAAGGTATCGCCCCAACCGGCCGACGCGCTTTTACGCGACTAAAGCAATTGCCGCAAGCCCTCCTGCTTTGGCTTGACCAATGGCGTCTGCTCGGGTAAGACAACAGCCGTTTGGCAAACGTTGGTTTGCTAACGGGTTTCTTATAATAGGATATGGGATCAAATGGGGCAGAAAATCAAGTCTGGCCAGTATTTTGCTGCGCTTCGCGCCAATCGGGACAATCCGACAGCAGCCCTCGTTCTTGAAGATGGATCTGTCTTCACCGGCTATGGATTCGGTGCCGCCACCACCAATGTCGGCGAAATATGTTTCAATACATCAATGACTGGCTATCAGGAAATCCTAACCGATCCATCCTATGCTGGGCAGATCATTACCTTCACCTTCCCGCATATTGGCAATGTTGGCGCCAATGATCAGGATTTCGAGACCGCCACCCCGGCAGCCTTGGGATTGATCGTTCGCCAAGCCGTCACGAATCCGGCAAGCTGGCGGGCGACAAGTGATCTGGATAGCTGGCTGAAAACCTATAATTTGCCAGGCATCAGCGGCATTGATACGCGCGCCCTGACCCGCCGCATTCGCGATCTTGGCGCGCCGCGCGGCGCCTTGTGTCATACGCCTGATGGCAATATTGATATTGACGCGCTAAAGGCACAGGCCGCCGCATGGCCGGGTCTGAAAAACATGGATCTTGCGATTGATGTCACCTGCGACAACGCCCATGACTGGCGTCAGGGAAGCTGGCAGATGGACAAATCCAGCCATCTTGAAACACCATCTAAATATAAAGTTGTGGCCATGGATTTTGGCTGCAAACACAATATTCTGCGCAGTCTTGAAGATGCCGGCTGCGCGGTTCATGTTGTGCCTGCCCAGGCCACGGCGGACGAAATCATGGCTTTGCAGCCAGACGGGGTATTTTTATCGAATGGCCCCGGTGACCCGGCCGCAACCGCCGCTTATGCTGGCCCGCAGATCGCCAAGCTGATCGACCAAAATATGCCCGTTTTTGGCATTTGTATCGGCCATCAGCTCATGGCCTTGGCGCTTGGTGCCAAAACCCACAAAATGGATCGTGGTCATCGCGGCGCCAATCATCCGGTCAAAGACCTTGCCACTGGCAAGATCGAGATCACCAGCCAGAATCATGGCTTTGTGGTCGATCCGGACAGCCTGCCTGCCGAATTGGAAGTGTCGCATATTTCGCTATTTGACCAATCTGTTGAAGGGCTGCGCCACACCAGCAAACCTGCCTTTTGTGTTCAATATCACCCCGAATCATCACCTGGACCCCATGATTCGCGGTATCTATTTGAACGATTTACCGACCTGATGGAAAAAACGAGAGCTTAAGATATGCCGCGCCGTAACGATATCAAATCTATTCTCATCATCGGCGCCGGCCCCATTATTATCGGGCAGGCCTGCGAATTCGACTATTCTGGCGCACAGGCCTGCAAGGCACTGAAAGCCGATGGATATCGCATCATTCTGGTGAATTCCAATCCAGCGACGATCATGACTGATCCGGACATGGCCGATGCCACCTATATCGAGCCAATCACCCCNGGCACCGTTGCCAAAATCATCGAAGCCGAGCGCCCTGACGCGCTATTGCCAACAATGGGCGGCCAAACCGCGCTGAATACCGCGCTTTCGCTTTATAATGATGGCACTTTGGAAAAATACGGCGTCGAAATGATTGGCGCACGAACCGCCTCAATCGAAATGGCCGAAGATCGCGAATTATTCCGTCTGGCGATGGAACGGATCGGGCTTGAATGCGCCCGCGCCAGCACTGTCAGTAATTTTGCCGATGCGTTGACTGCCCTTGATAAGGTTGGTTTGCCAGCGATTATCCGCCCCTCTTTCACCCTTGGCGGTGAAGGTGGCGGCGTTGCCTATAACCGCGCCGAATTCGAAACCATCGTTGGCAATGGTCTTCGCCTGTCGCCCGTTTCAGAAGTGCTGATCGAAGAATCACTTCTTGGCTGGAAAGAATTCGAGATGGAGGTTGTGCGCGACACGACCGACAATTGCATCATCATCTGTTCGATCGAAAATATTGATCCGATGGGTGTCCATACAGGCGATTCAGTTACCGTTGCCCCTGCCCTGACCCTGACCGACAAGGAATATCAGGTGCTTCGCGATGCGTCATTGGCGGTGCTTCGTGAAATTGGCGTCGATACTGGCGGGTCGAATGTGCAATTTGCCGTTTGCCCAAATACCGGCCGTGTCATTGTGATCGAGATGAACCCACGCGTCAGCCGCTCGTCAGCGCTTGCCTCAAAGGCAACTGGCTTTCCAATTGCCAAAGTTGCTGCCAAATTGGCTGTTGGCTATCGGCTTGACGAGCTGGTCAATGACATCACCGGCGTCACACCGGCCAGTTTCGAGCCAACCATTGATTATGTCGTGACCAAAATCCCGCGCTTTACCTTTGAAAAATTTGCCGGTGCCGAACAAAATCTATCGACCTCGATGAAATCGGTTGGTGAGGCCATGGCGGTTGGTCGGTCATTTGAGGAAAGCCTGCAAAAAGCGCTTCGGTCGATGGAAATTGGTCTAACAGGTCTGAATAATGTCGATATGCCTGCGCCTGATAGCGCACTTGGCGAAGATCCGCTTCGCGGCTGGCTTGGCGAGCTGGTTCCAAACCGGATTTTGCGCATTGCGATGGCGCTGCGAAGCGGCATGTCAATTGCTGAAGTGCATAGCGCAACAAGCTGGGATATCTGGTTTCTGGAACGGATTGCGGCCATCATTGATGCTGAAAATGCCGTTATTGATAACGGCTTGCCTGATGATGCCGTATCGCTTCGCCATCTAAAATCGCTTGGCTTTGCCGATAGCCGCCTTGCCGAGCTTGCCAATCTTGATGATGCCACCGTTCGCGCGATGCGCGTAACCGCAGGGGTCAAACCCGTCTATAAACGGATCGATACTTGCGCTGCCGAATTCGCATCTGATACGGCCTATATGTATTCAACCTATGAAGTCACCGATCAGGCCGAATGTGAGTCTGATCCGAGTGACCGGAAAAAAATTGTCATCCTTGGTGGCGGGCCAAACCGCATTGGCCAGGGAATCGAATTTGACTATTGCTGTGTCCATGCTTGCTATGCGTTGTCCGAAGCTGGCTATGAAACCATCATGATCAATTGTAATCCGGAAACGGTTTCAACCGATTATGACACGTCCGACCGGCTGTATTTTGAGCCTTTGACCGACGAAGATGTGATTTCGGTTATCAAGCGCGAAGCCGAAAATGGCGATCTGCGCGGCGTCATCGTCCAGCTTGGTGGGCAAACCCCACTGAAAATCGCCGCCGCCTTGGAAGCCGAGGGCATTCCCATCCTTGGCACCAGCCCAGATGCAATCGATCTTGCTGAAGATCGCGAACGCTTTCAAAAACTATTGCAAAAGCTGGATCTGTTGCAGCCCGAAAATGGCATCGCCCATTCCGCCGAAGAAGCACGTGCGATCGTTGACCGTATTGGCCTGCCGGTTGTGATCCGGCCATCCTATGTTCTTGGTGGGCGGGCGATGGAAGTCGTTCACCAAATTGCCGATCTTGAACGCTATATGCGTGATGCCGTTGTTGTATCGGGAAGCAACCCTGTCTTGATTGACCGCTTTCTCAATAATGCCATCGAAGTTGATGTTGATGCGCTATGCGATGGTACTGATGTCTATATTGGTGGCATCATGGAACATATCGAAGAAGCTGGCATTCATTCCGGTGATTCGGCCTGTTCATTACCGCCACAGCATTTATCTGACGATATTCTTGCCGAAATTCGCCGCCAAACCTCAGAACTTGCCTTTGCCTTGAATGTTGTCGGATTGATGAATATCCAATTCGCCATCCGTGAAGATAAAATCTATCTTCTCGAAGTTAATCCGCGGGGCAGCCGCACTGTGCCGTTTGTGGCGAAAACCACCGGCGTTCCCCTTGCCAAAATCGCGTCACGCGTCATGGCTGGTGAAAAGCTGGCAAGCTTTCATCTCAAGGATCTTGATTTGCCGCATGTTGCTGTCAAAGAAGCGGTCTTCCCATTTGCACGATTCCCCGGTGTCGATGTGTTCCTTGGCCCTGAGATGAAATCGACTGGCGAAGTCATGGGCATTGACCGCAGCTTTGGCGCGGCATTTTCCAAAAGCCAGCAAGGTGCCGGTGTTGATCTGCCGCTATCGGGTACTGTCTTTATTTCGGTCAAGGATGAAGACAAACAAGCCTTTGTCGAAATTTGTCGCAATCTTGTCGAAGATGGCTTTAAGATTCTGGCGACAGGCGGCACCACCGATGCCTTGAATGCGGCTGGTGTTCCAGCAACACGGATCAACAAAGTCATGGAAGGTAGGCCGCATGCGGTTGACGCGATGCTGTCTGGCGAGATCCAACTTGTTTTCAACACCGCCAAGGGTGCTGGGGCGATTAAGGATTCTTTCTCGCTTCGGCATAACGCTCTTACCAATAAAATTCCCTATTACACAACGGTTTCAGGAAGCCGCGCNGCGGCTGAGGCAATTCGCGCCCTCCGTCAGGGACAGCTTGGNGTCCGCACGTTGCAGGATTATCTTGCAGATATTAAGCGTTAACCGTTAACCTACCGTAATACTATTGGGTAACGCCGCTTTGCGGCCCGCGTAAATGGATTATTAAAACGATGGAAAAAATACCTTTCACCCCACAAGGGCTGAATGTCATTAAAGAAGAGCTTGCGCATCTGAAAGGCACTGAACGTCAGGCCGTGATTAATGCCATTGCCGTTGCCCGCGAACATGGGGACTTGTCAGAAAATGCCGAATATCACGCCGCGCGTGAAAAACAGTCATTCATTGAAGGTCGCATTTCCGAGCTTGAAGATGTGACAAGCCGTGCCGAAGTTATCGATGCGGAAAAATTAAATGGTGAAAAAGTGACCTTTGGCACAAGTGTCGGGGTTGTTGACGAAGAAACCGACGAAGAATCGCTGTATCACATTGTCGGGCCTTACGAGACCGATATTTCCAAGCGCATGATTTCAACATCATCACCTGTTGCCCGTGCGGTCATTGGCAAAAGTGTTGGCGACTCAGTTGAGGTGCAAACCCCAGGCGGCGTGCGATCTTATGAGATATTGTCGATCGCCCTGTTTGACATCACCAAGGTCTAGCCAAACCACAAGGCACCGATAGCCACAGTCTGGCCAGCTCTTTTTGACTTACCTTATCGTTTCAAAGGCATGCCGATGAACCGATCCGGCAGTTCGCTAGCTTTGGTTGATTGGCACGCCAACAAGCTGTTTTGCCGACCGGATCGACAGGGCGGTTTTCACATGGCTGACATTTTTTGCTGGTGTCAGATGGCCTGTCAGGAATTTCTGGAAATCATCCCAATCATGGGCAACTATTTTCAATAGAAAATCAGTCTCGCCCATCAGCATATGGCATTCGCGCACTTGCGGCCATGTCGATACCAGCGTTTCAAAATCCTGCAAATCGGTTTCAGCCTGGCTGGTCAAACCAACAAAGGCAAACACCTGAACGCTATAGCCAAGCGCATCCGAATCAATATCGGCATGATAGCCTTTGATTATACCGGCATCTTCCAATGCGCGGACCCGCCGAAGACATGGCGGCGCCGAAATACCGGCATTTTTGGCAAGATCGACATTCGTCATGCGCCCATGATCTTGCAAATCACGCAAAATCTGTCGATCAACCGAGTCCAGTTTGATTTTTTCAGCCATAAATACAGCGCCAGCAGTGATAAAGCGTTACGTTAAGACCTGCATAATAGACGCGCCACACATCATTCGACAAGCGCTATTGCGTAATATTATTGCCTGAAGACCGCGCCCAAGTTACTTATAGTTATCAAGCTGACCAAGATGGAGACAACGCTTTGCCCGCATGCACCCCTTTGACCCCTTCGGGCAAAAACACCAAAATCAACGGTGCAAATTCCCAGATTTGGGTGGTTAGCGATGGCACGGCAGGCATGCGGTTACAGGCCATTGCGCTTGGCGATGCGTTGGTCGGCGCCAACATAACAAACCAGACCAGCCTTGCCGACATCATCATAACACCATCTTGCTGGCTCCGGCACCTGCCGCGCCTTGTCCCTTTCTTGCCAAAAGCCTTGCTATCTTCATTGCTTGGGTCGATTGCAACGCGCCTAAACCAGGATAAACCGGCAGTCATTATCACTTGTGGTCGACGCATGGCGGGAACATCAATTGCCCTAAACCATCTGTCAAAAGCGAATGGGGCTGGCACGCGCACAATCCATATTCAAGATCCGCGTCTACCACCACATTATTTTGATATTTTGATCGTGCCACAGCATGATCCGGCACGCGGCCCGAATGTCCTGACAAGCATGGCATCGCTAAACCGTCTTGATAAGTCCAAGATCGCCGATGCAGCAAATCAGCTTGGCGATAAATGGACTGGTCTTCCCGCGCCGCGGGTGGCGGTTCTGCTTGGTGGGGCCAACCGGCGCTATGGCATTTCGGCGATAATGGCAAAGGATATGGCGAAAAGACTTGCCGATTTTGCCACCAAAACAGGTGCCAGCCTTGCCCTAATCCCGTCACGGCGAACGCCTGCCAATCTTGTCGCCCATCTCACTGCCGCGCTGGGGCCATTGCCCTATGCGGTTATGGATCAGGCCGAAAACAACCCCTATCCGGGAATTTTGGGGCTGGTTGATGCGGTGATTGTTACATCTGATTCGGTCAATATGATATCTGAGGCGACGGTCACCGGCCTGCCAATTCTCATTGCCGAATGGCAAAGCGAAACCGGCCGGATTGGCGCATTTCATGATGCGATGATGACCGCGGGGCATATTGCGCCATTACGCGATCATCTTCCGCAAAAAGGCTTTGCCCCGCTTTTTGAAATGCCCGCAATTGTAAAATCAGTTTTGGCACGACTGGACCGCTAGATTACCGCCAGCGGAGCCAATGCAGATTAGTGAAATAATTTGCGGTTATCATTGGGGAACATACCGTCATAAAGACCGGCAACCTGTTCGGCATATCCGTTATAGATTTGCGTTTTTACATTCTTATTACTGCCAAGCAGCCGCTCGGTTTCTTGCGACCAACGCGGATGCGGCACTTCGGGATTCACATTCGCCCAAAATCCATATTCACGCGCATTTAACTGTTCCCAAAAAGACACGGGCTGTTGATCGGTAAAGGTGAAACGCGTGATCGATTTGACCGATTTAAACCCATATTTCCACGGTGCTACCAACCGGATTGGCGCGCCGTTCTGAGCTGGCATTGGCTTGCCATAAATGCCCGTCGCCAGAAAGGCCAGTTCATTTGTGGCTTCGGCAAGGGTCAGCCCCTCAACATAGGGCCATGGATACCAGCTTTGCTTTTGTCCGGGGGCAATTGATGGATCAAGAAAGGTTTCCATCTGCAAATATTTGGCTTCGGGCTTTGGATTTGCCAGCTTGACCAAATTGGCCAATGGCACCCCACTCCACGGCACGGCCATCGCCCATGCCTCAACACAGCGATGCCGGTAAAGTCGTTCCTCAAGCCCACCTATCTTGGCGATCAGATCTTCGGCATCAAGCTGCATTTCAGTTTCAACCAGACCATCAATTGTAACCATCCACGGATCGGTAACCAGCTTTTGCGCGCGTTTACGGATATTCTTTGATGATCCAAATTCGTAAAAATTCGTATAGGTGGTTGCATCATCTTCGGGCGTGATATCACGATCTAGCCGATAGGCCATATTACGCGACGCTGGATAGCCCTCGATGGCAGCTGCCGCGGCAGCGGCAAACCCGCCAACACCAGTCAAGGCCGTTGTCAGTCCAAGACCGGCAAAGCCTGCAGCGCGAAGCCATTCGCGGCGGTTTAGGTAAATATGTTCAGATGTTGCATCTGCTTCAGCCATTGCCCAGCTTGGGCGTTTTTTGATCAGCATTGACCATCTCCTTCAGCGACACGGCGTTGGTGATCTTCATTTGTAATGGTTTAATATGGCAAATATGCGGCATAAAACCTGCGCAATTATGTCTGCTGCAATATCAGATTTTTACGTCAGGCTGGCGGTTACTTTGGCAATTCTTTGCATCGCATCGGCCAAAACATCATCAGCCGCGGCATAAGAGATTCTGAAATAGGGCGACAGACCAAAGGCAACGCCCGGCACCACCGCCACTTCACCCGCCGCAAGAAGATAGCTGACAAAATCACTGTCGCTTTCGATGATTTTGCCATCTGGCCGCTTTTTGCCAATCAATTTGGCAATCGAGGGATACACATAAAAGGCCCCATCGGGAAGCGGGCAATCAATCCCGTCAATATCGTTCAGCGCAGTGCAAACAAGCTGGCGGCGACGGGCAAAAGCAGCGCGGTTTTCAGCCATGAAATCCAACGGCCCGTCAAGCGCAGCAATGGCAGCATATTGCGCCATTGAATTCGGACTTGATGTTGATTGCGATTGCACCTTTGCCATGGCTTTGATCAACGGCACTGGCCCGCTGCCATATCCAATGCGCCAGCCTGTCATGCAATAGGATTTCGACACGCCATTGACGGTTAGAATACGATCTTGCAGATCCGGCGCAATCGTTGCCATCGTCGCAAATTGGAAATCGTCATAGACCAGATGTTCATAGATATCGTCACTAATCAAATGCAATTGCGGATGGCGGCGCATGACCGCGGCAAAAGCCAGCAAGTCATTTGCATCATAGCCAACCCCGCCAGGGTTTGATGGGCTGTTAAGGATAAGCCATTTACTATTCGGCGTAATGACCGCTTCCAGATCTTCGGCGCTAATCTTCATGGGGTTAGCACCGCTTCCCTTTACAAAGACTGGCTTTGCCTCGCAAATTTCGACAATACCAGCAAAGCTAACCCAATAGGGTGTTGGAATAATCACTTCATCGCTAGGGTTCAAACTGGCCATCAACGCATTAAACAAAACCTGCTTGCCGCCAGTGCTAACCGTAATCATATCAGGCGTACAGGCAACATTGTTTTCACGCGCAAATTTCCGGCAGATCGCTTCCTTCAATTCGGGAATACCATCAACTTGCGTATATTTTGTTTTGCCTGCCTTCATCGCCGCAATCGCAGCATCCTTGATATGCTGCGGCGTATCAAAATCGGGCTCGCCAGCAGCAAGGCCAATCACCTTGCGGCCTGCCGCTTTCATATTCAATGCCATGTCGGTAATCGACACTGTTGGTGATGGCGCGATGCGGTTTAGCCTGTCCGAAATAAGGCCCATTGATCCAGTCTCCTTTTCCCTTTCAAATTTATGGGGTGCTTTGTGGTCTGGGACAAGTGCTTTTCGCCACGCCCCCTTTCTTCTTTGGGCGAACATGCCTATCTTAGAGGCATGACCGAAACCAGCAACGACAAGCTAATCATCACCCGATCAAGCGGCCCAGCAAATTTTGACCTAACGTCAGAATTTAAACCGGCTGGTGATCAGCCAACCGCGATTGCCGAATTGATCGAAGGCATTCAAACCGGCGAACGCGACCAAGTGCTGCTTGGGGTGACAGGATCAGGCAAAACCTTTACCGCCGCGCATGTCATCCAGCAGATCAAGCGGCCAACGCTTATTCTGGCGCCAAACAAAACACTGGCAGCCCAGCTATATGGCGAGATGCGGTCGCTATTTCCCAATAATGCGGTCGAATATTTCGTTTCCTATTATGATTATTACCAGCCCGAGGCCTATGTGCCTCGATCCGATACCTATATCGAAAAAGAATCGTCAATCAATGAACAGATTGACCGTATGCGCCATTCAGCGACCCGCGCGCTTCTTGAACGGGACGACGTCATCATTGTTGCTTCAGTATCTTGCATCTATGGTATCGGTTCGGTTGAGACCTATTCCAGCATGACGATGAAACTCACTGCAGGTGAAACTGTTTCACGGCAAGATTTGCTGCGCCAGCTGACCGAGCTTCAATATCGCCGCAATGATACAAATTTTGTGCGTGGCGCATTTCGGGTTCGCGGTGACTCGGTTGAATTATTTCCGGCGCACCTTGAAGATCGCGCATGGCGCATTTCGCTTTTTGGCGATGAAATCGAAGCGATTTTTGAATTTGATCCGCTGACCGGTTCCAAAAATGCAAGCCTGGATAGCATCACGATCTTTGCCAATTCGCATTATGTGACGCCGCGGCCAACCTTGCAGCAGGCCTGCAAGCAGATAAAACAGGAACTCAAGGGCCGTATTGCCGAATTCACCGCCAATAATCAGCTTCTTGAAGCCCAGCGCATCGAACAGCGGACACAATTTGATGTTGAGATGATCGAGGCGACTGGCGCTTGTGCCGGTATTGAAAATTATTCGCGCTATCTTTCCGGACGTGGGCCAGGCGAGCCACCACCAACGCTGTTTGAATATCTGCCGGAAAATGCACTTTTGATTATTGATGAAAGCCATGTCACCGTCCCCCAGCTTGGCGCCATGTATAAAGGCGATTTTGCGCGCAAATCCACCTTGTCAAATTATGGNTTTCGGCTGCCATCATGCCTTGATAACCGGCCCTTGAAATTTGAAGAATGGGAAGGATTCCGGCCACAAACCATTTTTGTTTCGGCCACCCCGGGCAAATGGGAACTAGAAAGAACTGGCGGTGTCTTTAGCGAACAGGTGGTGCGGCCAACAGGGTTGATTGATCCAAATTGTATTGTCCGGCCAACGGTCAATCAGGTTGATGATATCATTGCCGAATGCCGCGACGTTGCCGCCAAGGGCCAGCGTGCGCTTATCACGACCCTGACGAAAAAAATGGCCGAAGCTTTGTCCGAATATATGTATGAGTCAGGGTTGCGCGTCCGCTATCTCCATTCAGATATAGATACGCTGGAACGGATCGAAATCATGCGCGATCTGCGCCTCGGTGTGTTTGATGTGCTGATCGGCATTAACCTGCTTCGTGAGGGGCTTGATATTCCCGAATGTTCACTTGTCGGCATTCTGGACGCTGATAAGGAAGGCTATCTTCGGTCTCGAACATCGCTTATCCAGACCATCGGACGCGCCGCGCGAAATCTTGATGGCCGTGTTATTCTCTATGGCGACCGCGTCACGGATTCAATGCAATATGCGCTGGATGAAACCAACCGGCGCCGCGAACGCCAAACAGCCTATAACAAAGCCCATGGCATTACGCCTGAGTCGGTTCGCAAAGAAATCGCTGATGTTCTGGATTCAGTCTATGAACGTGGCGATCATCTGACGCCACAGGCTGGTGCCAAATCAGGCGATCTGATCGGCAGCAATTTCAAAACGGTACTCGCTGATCTTGAAACCAATATGAAAGCCGCCGCCGCCAATCTGGAATTTGAAGAAGCGGCAAGATTGCGCGATGAAATTCGCCGTATGGAAGCGGCCCAGCTTGGCCTGTTTGAACCCGGGGTTCCTTCCGCCATTGCAGAAAAGCATGGGTTTCCTGCTGGCACCCCCGGCGCGCCAATTAAAAAGCGTGGACGACGGCGGTAAGGCTGACAAAAGCCAAGCAGCCAGCCTGTCACACCACTTTGCGCCACTTGCAAAAATCACAGCAAAACTGCGGCTAACCATCAACGGTTTTGCACAAGTTCTGCAAAAATGCCATGATTCGGTTCACTTGCTTGAAAATTTACGCTGATCGAACGTCTTTTTGCCCTTGAAATATATTAACTAATTGTATTTATTGTATTTTAATTTTATGCCTATTTTTTAGGCAAAGGGTAATTTTTCGTAGAAAAACAGTACACCATAAAAAATTTTAGGGGTTTTTCCACAGGTTTATCCACAGCAATCGGGGAAAACAATTCTTACCATTTTCGAAGACGAAATCTAGCTGATTCGCAAATTCCAAATTAATGCGGCTAGATTGGAACCACACCCTTGTATTCGGGCATATATCATCAACCGGTCATAGATCAATCGCGGCAAAGGATCATCGGTATTGATTGAAAATCGCCTCTCCCCCGACTGCAGCAATGACTTTGCTTGGGAAATTTTTTATAATGTTTATGTCGTCATGTCGCGCCCCGAACCGCCGTCAAAACTTCGGCAATCACAAGCCCAGCGACCAAAGCCAAGACCGCAGCCAAACCCAAATAGGTGAGACATAAAGTGGAAGATACACCGAACATGCCGCCAAATTTGAAACGCGGTATTGCCTATTTAAAGACCGAGCTTAAGACTTTGCCAAGTCAGCCCGGGGTTTACCGGATGCAAAATGCGGCTGGTGAGGTGCTTTATGTTGGCAAGGCCCGCAATCTTGTTCGCCGCGTAACAAACTATACCCAGCCAAACCGCCTGTCCAATCGGATCATGCGCATGGTTGGTGAAACCAAAAAATTAGAAGTGATTGTCACAAAATCTGAAATCGAAGCGCTGCTTCTTGAGTCAAATCTGATCAAGAAAATGCAGCCACGATATAATATCCTGCTTCGTGATGACAAAAGCCTACCGCAAATCCTGCTAACCGACGATCATGAATTTGGCCAATTAACCAAACACCGTGGCCGGAAAAACCGCAAAGGCGATTATTTCGGGCCGTTTGCATCAGCCGGATCGGTTAATCGCACGGTGGCCGACCTTGCCCGCGCCTTTATGCTGCGCACCTGTTCTGACAATGTGTTTGCAGGCCGCACGCGCCCCTGTTTGCAATATCAAATCAAACGTTGCTCTGGGCCTTGTGTCGGGCTTGTCACCCGCGAAGATTATGCCAAGCAAATGGCCCAAGCCCGCCGGTTTTTAAATGGCGAATCAGCCAATGTGCAACGCGAATATGCAGCCCGCATGCATGCTGCGGCAGAAACACTGGAATTTGAAACAGCCGCCATNTGGCGCAACCGCATTCGCGCCTTGACCGGCATTCAGGCCAATCAGGACATCAATCTGCCAACGGTTAGTGATGCTGATATCATTGCCGCGGCGCGAAGCGGCGAGCGGAGTTGCATTCAGATTTTCTTTATTCGTGGCGGGTCAAATTATGGCAACCGGTCCTATTTTCTGACGCATCTTTCTGATACGCCAGCCAACGAGGTGATCGGCGCCTTTATTGGACAATTTTATGAAGATAAAGAACCACCTGCCGAGATCATGCTTAGCGAAATGCCCGAAGATCACCGCCTTCTTGCCGAGGCATTGACCCGTAATGCAGGCCATAAGGTCACGCTTAGCTGTCCCGTTCGTGGCAATCGGCGCAAAGTCACAACGATGGCGCTTAAAAATGCCGAAGAAGCGCTTGCCCGCCATCTTGCCAATGCATCATCACAACGCCGCCTTTTGCGCGAACTGGCAGTGGCGCTTGATCTTGGTGAACCACCAACACGAATCGAAATTTATGACAATTCGCATATCCAAGGCAAACATGCGGTTGGCGGCATGGTTGTTGCGGGGCCAGAAGGGTTTGAAAAGGGCGCCTATCGCCGCTTCAACATCAAGGATGAAGGCAAATTTGCAACGGCTATTGGTGATGATTTTGCCATGATGCGTCAGGTTATCCATCGGCGATTTTCACGCGCATTAAAAGAAGATGCCGACCGCCAGTCGGGCAATTGGCCCGATTTGCTGTTGATTGATGGCGGGGTTGGCCAGCTATCGGCCGTGCATGAAGCACTTGACGATCTTGGGCTTGTTGATCTTAACGTTGTTGCCATTTCAAAAGGGCCTGACCGGCATGCCGGACGCGAACAATTTCATATCCGTGGACGTGCCAGCTTTACCCTTCCACCCGACAGCGCAGCCATGCATTTTTTGCAACGGCTTCGCGACGAATCACATCGCTATGCCATCGGCACGCATCGCGCCAAACGAACCAAGACTGAATTCACCAATCCATTGGACGCGGTACCAGGCATTGGGCCAAAGCGCAAAAAGGCACTTTTGGCACATTTTGGCTCGGCACGGGCGGTTTCTGCCGCTGGTCTTACCGATTTAGAAGCGGTTGAAGGAATTTCAAAAAAATATGCTCAACAAATCTATGATTGGTTCTATAGTGGCTCCTAGATAGCCCAGATGGTTCACCTGAACCGCCTCAAAGGGCTAGACTATAAACAAGGCTTTTCGCAGAGGATCGCAGGCGCATTCATGTTTACACTTGCTTCGCTTCCAAATTGGATGACCGTTATGCGCATTGCCATCACGCCGCTCATTGCGGTCTTGATCTGGAGTGATGTGGCGCCCTTCTATTATCAATTGGCGCTGTATCTCTACACAATCGCCAGCGTGACTGATTATATCGACGGCTATATTGCGCGGCGGCTCAAAGTTGAATCGCCTTTTGGCGAGATGCTGGATCCAATCGCCGATAAATTGCTAATTGCGGCGGTATTGCTGGCGCTTGCCAGTGTGCAAACAAGTGGATGGCTGTTTTTAGTGCCAGCTTTGATAATTCTCATTCGTGAATTTATGATTTCAGGATTGCGCGAATATCTGGCCAAACAAAATGTGTCAGCGCCGGTCACCCAGCTTGCCAAATGGAAAACAACCGCGCAAATTCTGGCGCTTGGCTTTTTGATGGGCGCACCGGGCTTTCCGGGCTTTCCCTTTGCGCATGAGATTGGATTGATCCTTTTATGGATTGCCGCCATTCTGACAGTGCAAACAGGGTCAGGCTATGTCAGGGGCGCATTGGGGCATGTGAATAGTCTTCGCTAAGCCACATCATTGCCGCAAAATCACGATTAGGCCTTGATTGACAGCATTGGCTGTTGAATCATAACAAGGCGCAATTGGCAGGCGTGTAATTGGCAGGCG
>JGI26080J50196_1000379_pt1 | contig 20338 bp, 25 predicted proteins | sample SaaInl0LU_22_DNA_FD_50196 | JGI IMG/M metagenome (IMG submission 50196)
GGTTCGTGGAGATAAGAAAGTAAGGTTTTCTAAGAAATCTAATGAAGTAATTTAGTTATGGGGTACATTCCAAGATTAAAACAAGAGTATAAGGAGCGTGTAATGGCTGCTCTAACAGAAGAATTTGGTTACAAAAATGTAATGCAGGTTCCTAAATTAGAGAAAATAGTTGTTTCAAGAGGAGTTGGTGCTGCTGTTGCAGATAAAAAACTTATCGATCACGCCGTAGAAGAAATGACCTTAATCACAGGTCAGAAAGCAGTGTCTACCATCTCTAAGAAAGATGTCGCTAATTTTAAGTTGCGTAAAGGTATGCCAATTGGAGCCAAAGTAACATTAAGAGGAGAGCGCATGTATGAATTCTTAGACAGATTAATCACAGCAGCCTTACCACGTGTAAGAGATTTTCAAGGAATTAAAGCGACTGGTTTTGACGGACGTGGAAATTATTCTTTAGGGGTTACGGAACAAATTATTTTTCCAGAGATTAATATTGACAAGATCAATAGAATCAATGGTATGGATATTACCTTTGTTACCTCTGCTGACACGGATCAAGAGGCAAAATCATTATTAACGCAGTTAGGACTTCCTTTTAAAAAGAATTAGTATGGCTAAAGAATCAATGAAGGCCCGTGAAGTTAAAAGAGCAAAAACGGTAGCCAAATACGCAGAAAAAAGAAAAGCTTTAAAAGAAGCTGGTGATTATGAAGCTTTACAGAAGTTGCCAAAAAATGCTTCTCCTGTTCGTATGCACAACAGATGTAAATTAACTGGTAGACCAAAGGGTTACATGAGAACTTTTGGTATTTCTAGGGTTTTATTTAGAGAAATGGCCAACAATGGTCTTATCCCAGGCGTTAGAAAAGCGAGCTGGTAAAAAAAATATTATTAATTGGTTCCAGGTTTAACAAATGTTAAAAACCGTTACCGCAAATATATACCTATGTTTACAGATCCAATTTCGGATTACCTAACAAGAATTAGAAACGCAAACAGCGCTGGCCACAGAGTGGTGAGCATTCCTGCATCTAATCTTAAAAAAGAAATCACTAAAATATTATTCGATCAAGGATATATTTTAAGCTACAAATTTGAGGAAGAAGGACCACAAGGTTCTATTAAAATCGCCCTTAAATACAACACGGCTACCAAAGAGCCAGTGATCAAAAAAATTAGTCGTATAAGTAAGCCTGGTTTACGTAAGTATGCTGGAGCTTCAGAACTACCTAGAGTATTAAACGGTTTGGGTATTGCTATTGTGTCTACTTCTCACGGAGTAATGACAAGCAAACAAGCTAAGTTAGAAAAAGTAGGTGGCGAAGTTATATGCTACGTTTATTAATATAGTAAAGAGCAAGAATAATGTCTAGAATAGGTAATAATCCAGTAGCGATTCCTGAAGGGGTAACCGTAGAGGTAAAAGACAATGTGCTTACCGTAAAAGGTAAACTAGGTGAGTTAACACAAGATTTTTCTGGTGTTGCAATCACTGTAGAAGAAGGTAATGTTCTAGTGACAAGGCCTTCTGATTCAAAAGAACACAAAGCAAAACACGGTCTATATAGGTCTNTAGTATCTAACATGGTACTTGGNGTTTCTATAGGTTGGACCAAACAATTAGAATTAGTTGGTGTAGGTTATAGAGCGAGTAATCAAGGTCAAAAATTAGATATTGCACTTGGCTTCTCTCACAACATTGTTTTAAATGTTGCTCCTGAAGTAATTGTGGAGACTATTTCTGAAAAAGGAAAGAACCCTATCATCAAATTAACTTCTTTTGACAAACAATTAGTNGGTCAAGTGGCTGCTAAAATTAGGGCTTTCCGTAAGCCTGAGCCATACAAAGGAAAAGGGGTTAAATTCGTAGGAGAACAATTAAGAAGAAAAGCAGGTAAATCGGCTTAATACATAGCATCATGAGATTATCGAAAACTGAAAGAAGATTAAGAATTAGAAGAAGAATCCGTAAGGTTTCCTCTGGTACCGCTAGCACACCAAGACTGGCTGTGTTTAGAAGTAACAAAGAGATTTACGCACAGTTAATAGATGACGTTAATGGCGTTACATTAGCTGCNNCATCTTCTAGAGATAAGGACTTTAGCGCTGCTAAAGGAACTAAAATTGAAATTGCTACCCTAGTGGGTAAGGCAATCGCAGAAAAGGCAAAGACCATTAAAATTGAAACAGTTGCTTTCGATAGAGGTGGAAACTTGTACCATGGTAGAATCAAATCTTTGGCAGAAGGCGCTAGAGAAGCAGGACTTAAATTCTAAAATATTATGTACCAAAATTATAAAAACGCAGAAACGGTAAAGCCAGGTGGTTTAGAATTAAAAGATCGCTTAGTTGGTGTTCAAAGAGTGACTAAAGTTACAAAAGGGGGTAGGGCATTTGGCTTCTCCGCAATTGTAGTTGTAGGAGATGAGAACGGAGTAGTTGGACACGGTTTAGGGAAATCTAAAGAAGTTGCCACAGCTATTTCAAAAGCCATTGAAGACGCTAAGAAAAACTTAGTGAGAATTCCTTTGAACAAGGGAACTTTGCCACACGAGCAAAAAGGTAAATATGGCGGAGCTAGGGTTTATGTTCAGCCAGCTTCACATGGTACCGGGGTTATTGCTGGTGGTGCAGTTCGTTCTGTATTGGAAGCAGTAGGAGTTCATGATGTACTTTCAAAGTCTCAAGGATCTTCAAACCCTCACAACGTAGTTAAAGCAACTTTTGACGCTTTACTACAAATGAGAGATGCTAAAACGGTTGCTTCGCAACGTGGCGTATCTTTAGAAAAAGTATTTAAAGGATAATTCAAGCATCATGGCAAAAATTATAGTAAAACAAGTAAAGAGTAGTATTAAAAAACCACTCAGACAAAAACAAACCCTAGCTGCTTTAGGTCTTAGAAAGATTGGTCAAGAAGTATCTCACGATGCGTCTCCAGCAGTGATAGGAATGATTAATAAAGTAAAACACTTAGTTTCTACAACAGAAGCTTAATATACCACATTCATTATGAATTTAAATAGTTTAAAGCCTGCCGAAGGTGCTATTCACAGAGAAGGAAAAGTAGTAGGTAGAGGTCAAGGATCTGGAAAAGGTGGTACTGCCACCCGTGGTCACAAAGGTGCCAAGTCTAGATCTGGGTATTCTAAAAAAGTTGGTTTCGAAGGGGGTCAAATGCCTTTACAGAGACGTGTTCCTAAATTTGGATTTAAGAACATTAATAGAAAAGAATACGCTGGGATTAACCTAGATAAACTACAGCTCTTAGTAGACAACGGTGTTATAAAAGATGCTGTTAGTCTTGAAGTATTAATTACCAACAGGGTAGTTGGTAAAAACGACTTAGTTAAGATTTTAGGTGGAGGAGAGTTAAAAGCAAAACTTTCTGTAACTGCTCATAAATTTACGGCTACTGCTAAAGCGGCTATTGAAGCTGCTGGTGGTGAAGCAATAAGTTTATAATATACAGATTATGAAGAATTTTATAGAAACTTTATCAAATATCTGGAAAATAGAAGAACTTAAAGGACGTATTCTCGTTACTTTAAGTCTTTTGTTGGTGTACCGTTTTGGTGCGCAAATTGTTTTGCCAGGTATTGATACTACGCAATTGGCTCAATTAACATCCAATACAGATAGCGGTATTTTAGGAATTTTAAATGCTTTTACAGGAGGTGCATTTGCAAATGCTTCTGTTTTCGCCTTGGGAATTATGCCTTATATCTCTGCATCTATTGTGGTACAGTTAATGGGTATTGCGATACCTTATTTACAGAAGCTTCAAAAAGAAGGTGAAAGTGGTAGAAAAACCATCAATCAAATTACCAGATGGTTGACCATTGGTATATGTGTGGTTCAGGCACCTGCTTATTTGTATTCTTTAGGAGCACTTGGTGTACCAGATTCTGCTTTTGTATTAGGTAAAGGATTAGATTTTATCATTCCATCTGTAGTTATTTTGGTAACAGGTACTGTGTTTGCCATGTGGTTGGGTGAGAAAATTACGGATAAAGGTATTGGTAATGGTATTTCTCTTTTAATCATGGTCGGTATTATAGCCAACATGCCTCAGTCATTTGTTCAAGAGTTTATCTCAAGAACATCTACTACGAGTGGTGGTTTAATGTTTGTATTGATAGAAGTTATTCTTTGGTTCCTAGTGATCCTTGGAAGTGTTCTGTTGGTGATGGCTACAAGACAAATACCAGTTCAATATGCAAGAAGAACTGCCTCTGGTGGTTTTGACAAAAATGCAGTTGGAACAAGACAATACATTCCATTGAAATTAAATGCCTCTGGAGTAATGCCTATCATTTTTGCTCAGGCAATCATGTTCGCACCTGGTTTATTAGGAAANACTTTCAATAACACTGCANTGGGTCAATGGATGGAAGTTCAGTTTCAAGATATTTTTGGTTTGGCTTATAATATTTTATTTGCTTTACTGATTATTATTTTTACTTACTTCTATACCGCCATTACAGTTCCTACAAATAAAATGGCAGACGATCTTAAAAGAAGCGGTGGTTTTATCCCTGGAGTCCTTCCTGGGAAAGAAACTGGCGATTTTTTGGATAAGATTATGTCATTAATTACGTTACCTGGATCTATTTTCTTAGCTTTGCTCGCAATTTTGCCGGCCTTGGCTGTGAAATTGGTAGATATTCAACCGGGTTGGGCTTTATTCTATGGGGGTACTTCACTGCTTATTATGGTAGGAGTTGCTATAGATACAGTACAACAGGTGAATGCGTATCTTTTAAATAGACACTACGACGGATTAATGAAGTCTGGTAAAAATAGAAAAGAAGTATAATATGGCTAAACAAGCTGCAATTGAACAAGACGGAACTATTATAGAGGCATTGTCAAATGCTATGTTTCGTGTAGAATTGGAGAACGGACACGTTGTAACGGCACATATATCTGGTAAAATGCGAATGCATTATATTAAACTTTTACCAGGAGACAGGGTTAAATTAGAAATGAGCCCATACGATTTAACAAAAGCGAGAATTACATATAGATATTAAGTATATAGGATGAAAGTAAGAGCATCAATTAAAAAGAGAAGTGCCGACTGCAAGATTGTACGCAGGAAAGGCAGGTTGTACGTAATTAATAAAAAGAATCCTAGATTTAAACAAAGACAAGGGTAATTATGGCAAGAATTGCAGGGGTAGATATACCCAAACAGAAAAGAGGGGTTATTGCCCTTACCTACATATTTGGTGTTGGTAGAACTAGAGCAAAAGAAATTTTAATTGCAGCAGGCGTTAGTGAAGACACTAAAGTTTCTGATTGGAATGACGACGAAATCTCGAAAATCAGGGAAGCAGTTTCTGCTTTTACCATTGAGGGAGAATTGCGTTCTGAAACGCAACTAAACATTAAGCGATTAATGGATATTGGTTGTTACAGAGGTATTAGACACCGTACTGGTTTACCATTAAGAGGTCAGCGTACTAAAAACAATTCTAGGACTCGTAAAGGAAAAAGAAAAACAGTTGCTAATAAGAAAAAGGCAACTAAATAATAAGTAGCGTATTATGGCAAAGGCAAATACAAAAGCAACAAAAAAGCGTAAAGTTATTATTGAGTCTGTTGGAGAAGCACACGTAACTGCATCTTTTAACAATATCATTATTTCTTTAACCAATAAAAAGGGAGATGTCATTTCATGGTCATCTGCTGGTAAAATGGGTTTCAGAGGTTCTAAGAAAAATACTCCTTACGCTGCTCAATTGGCATCAGAAGACTGTGCTAAAGTAGCACATGAAGCTGGTTTACGCAAAGTTAAGGTGTATGTGAAAGGACCAGGAAATGGTAGAGAATCTGCTATTAGATCTATTCACAACGCTGGAATTGAAGTAACAGAAATTATTGACGTTACTCCAATGCCGCATAACGGTTGTAGACCTCCAAAAAGAAGAAGAGTTTAATTAATTAACGCCCAAGGGCATTTCACAGATACTGTAGATACGATTATCGAAGGATAGCCTTAATTCATGATCACAGTATCAAATTTTTAGAAAATGGCAAGATATACAGGACCAAAAACTAAGATTGCACGTAGATTCGGTGAAGCAATCTTCGGAGAAGACAAGTCTTTTGAAAAAAGAAACTTTCCTCCAGGACAACACGGTAACAACAGACGCCGTGGAAAAGAGTCAGAATACAAAGTACAGTTAATGGAAAAGCAAAAAGCGAAGTACACTTACGGTATTCTTGAAAAACAATTTAGAAATATATTTGCTAAGGCAAATAGAAGTAAAGGAGTTACCGGTGAGGTTTTACTTCAATTTTGTGAATCACGTTTAGACAACGTGGTGTATAGAATGGGTGTATCTACTTCTAGAAGTGGCGCAAGACAATTGGTTTCTCACAGACATATTACTGTGAACGGATCTATTGTAAATATCCCATCCTATTCCTTGAAAGCTGGAGATGTTGTAGGCGTTAGAGAAAAATCTAAGTCTTTGCAAACAATATCAGATGCACTTTCTGTAAGTTCTAATGTATACGAATGGATTACATGGAATTCAGAAAAAATGGAAGGTAGCTTTGTTGCTGTTCCAGAAAGACTACAGATTCCTGAAAATATTAAGGAACAATTAATCGTCGAGTTATACTCTAAATAAACACAACTGATCCAATTATGGCATTATTTAATTTTCAGAAGCCCGATAAAGTAATCATGATTGATTCTACCGATTTTGAAGGGAAATTCGAGTTTCGCCCTTTAGAACCTGGTTATGGATTAACAGTTGGGAATGCACTTAGAAGGGTGATGCTTTCTGCTCTTGAAGGTTTTGCAATCACTTCTGTTCGAATGGACAAAGTAGCGCACGAATTCTCTGTGATTCCTGGAGTGGTAGAAGATGTAACCGAAATAATCCTCAACTTGAAACAAGTTCGTTTCAAAAGACAAATAGAAGATGTTGACAATGAAACAATCTCTATTGCTCTTAGTGGAAAACAACAATTAACTGCTGGTGATTTTCAGAAATTTATTTCTGGTTTTCAAGTGTTAAATCCAGACTTAGTGATCTGTAATATGGATGCTAAGGTGAATATTAACATGGAACTTACCATTGAAAAAGGTAGGGGTTATGTACCAGCAGAAGAAAACAAAAAATCAGGTGCTCCAATAGGAACAATAGCTATTGATTCTATATTCACTCCTATCAAGAATGTCAAGTACAGTATTGAAAACTTTAGGGTTGAGCAAAAGACGGATTACGAAAAATTAGTTTTCGAAATTGTTTCAGATGGTTCAATTCATCCAAAAGATGCTTTAACTGAGGCTGCTAAGGTATTAATTCACCACTTTATGTTGTTCTCCGATGAGAGAATTACATTAGAGGCAGATGAGATAGCCCAAACAGAAACTTATGATGAGGAATCTCTTCACATGCGTCAGTTGTTAAAAACTAAGTTAGTAGATATGGATCTTTCGGTTAGGGCATTAAATTGCTTGAAAGCTGCAGAGGTAGATACTTTAGGAGATTTGGTTTCTTTTAACAAAAATGACCTAATGAAGTTTAGAAACTTTGGTAAGAAATCATTAACTGAATTAGAAGAGTTAGTGATTAACAAAGGATTGAGTTTCGGAATGGACCTATCAAAATATAAATTAGATAAAGATTAATTAAGCGCTGCGATTTATCACAGCATTCATATAGAACAATACCATGAGACACGGTAAGAAAGTTAATCACTTAGGGAGAAAAACAGCACATAGAAAAGCTATGTTAGCCAATATGGCTTGTTCTCTAATTGAACACAAAAGAATCAATACAACAGTTGCTAAGGCCAAAGCTTTAAAAGTATTTTTAGAGCCTATTATTACTAAATCCAAAGCAGCTAACAATCAATCGGTAGATAAAGGAACGCACAACAGACGTATCGTATTTAAGTACTTACGTGACAAGTATGCGGTAACTGAATTATTCTCCACTGTTGCAGATAAAGTTGCAGACAGACCAGGTGGTTATACACGTATCATTAAACTAGGTAATAGACTTGGTGATAATGCAGATATGGCTATGATCGAATTGGTAGATTTTAATGAGTTATACAGTAACGCTAAAAAAGCTACTAAGAAAACCACTCGTAGAGGTAAATCTAAAGCAGAGGCTCCCGTTATAGATGCTGCTGCTGAAGCTCCAGTTAAAGAAGCACCAGCTGCAGATAATGACAACACTGAAAATACAGACGATGCTAAAGCATAAACTGTTATTAAATGTTTTATAATTTAAAAGGATAAGCTTTATTGCTTGTCCTTTTTTTTTGTTTTTTTGTTTATATAAAGAATTTGAACACAATGAAGTATCAGAAAAAAAGAAGCGCTATTATTTTGTTGGCAGACGGGACTATTTTCCACGGAAAAGCTGTGGGAGATAAATCAGGTACTGCTTTTGGAGAAGTTTGTTTTAACACAGGAATGACTGGTTATCAGGAGATTTTCACGGACCCTTCTTATTTTGGTCAGCTAATGGTCACCACCAATGCTCATATAGGAAATTACGGAACTAATCCAAATGAAGTTGAGTCTGACGGCGTTAAAATTGCGGGACTTATATGTAAAAATTTTTCTTATGAATTCTCGAGAACAGATGCGACTGCTTCTTTGGAAGATTACTTAAACGACCACAAACTATTTGCAATCTCCGACGTAGACACACGTGCTTTGGTAAGTTATATAAGAGATCATGGAGCTATGAATGCGGTAATATCTACTAGAGTAGATGATGTAGACGCATTAAAGTTGGCCCTTGCTAAAGTGCCAAGTATGCAGGGCTTAGCCTTAGCAGGTGAAGTTTCTACTAAAGCGGCTTATTATGTTGGAGATTCCGAAAGTAATTTTAAAGTAGCCGCTTTAGACATTGGTATAAAGAAAAACATTCTTCGAAATTTAGAGAAGCGTGGTGCTTACGTTAAAGTGTTTCCACATAATACTCCTTTTCACGAAATTGAATCTTGGGGTGCAGATGGTTATTTTATATCTAATGGACCGGGAGATCCAGAACCTTTAACTGAAGCGATAGAAACAGCACAAAAAATGATTGCTAGTGGTCTTCCGTTGTTTGGTATTTGTTTGGGTCACCAAGTAATTGCGTTAGCAAATGGAATTCCTACTTATAAAATGTATAATGGACATAGGGGTATTAACCACCCCATTAAAAATTTAAAAACAGGTAAAGGAGAAATAACTTCTCAAAATCATGGCTTTGCTATTGATAAGGAAGCCACTGAAAGACATCCAGATGTAGCTATCACACATATTCATTTGAATGACCTAACTGTGGCCGGAATTGAAATGACAAATAAACCTGTTTTTTCTGTTCAATACCATCCCGAGGCAGGGCCAGGTCCAAATGACGCTACGTATTTATTTGATCAATTTTTTAATTTAATGAATGCCTCAGTTAAAGCATAGATCAATACGTCTATACGGAATAGTTTTAGGTAAAACACCTGTGTACTAAAACGTTATAGTGATATTTTTTAGCTAAAAACCCTTTAAAAAAGCCAAGCAGATGCTTGGCTTTTGTATATTTGAAACATATTTTAAAAAGTACAATTATGAGTATGATCATTAGCGTTCACGCTAGACAAATATTAGATTCTCGAGGGAATCCGACAGTAGAAGTAGATGTAGAAACTGAAAATGGTGTAGTTGGAAGAGCTGCGGTTCCATCTGGAGCCTCAACTGGAGAGCACGAAGCTGTTGAATTAAGAGATGGCGGGAGTGCCTACATGGGTAAAGGAGTTCTTAAGGCTATTGAAAATGTAAATACGCATTTATCTGATGCACTTTTAGGCGTTTCTGTTTTTGAGCAGAACCTAATTGATCAGATCATGATAGATTTAGACGGAACACCCAATAAATCTAAATTAGGTGCCAACGCTATTTTAGGCGTTTCATTAGCTGCGGCTAAAGCTGCAGCTGAAGAATTAGGTATGCCGTTATTTAGATATGTTGGTGGGGTTAGCGCAAATACTTTGCCTGTTCCCATGATGAATATTATTAATGGAGGGTCACACTCAGATGCACCTATAGCATTTCAAGAGTTTATGGTCATGCCTGTTAAGGCGGAATCTTTTTCTCATGCCATGCAGATGGGGACTGAAATTTTTCACCATTTAAAGAAAGTATTACACGACAGAGGTTTGAGTACCGCTGTTGGAGATGAAGGTGGTTTTGCGCCAACTTTAGATGGTACAGAAGACGCTTTAGATACCATTGCAAAAGCAGTGTCTAATGCAGGTTATACCCTTGGAGACAACGTAATGATCGCTTTAGATTGTGCAGCAGCAGAATTCTATGTGAATGGTAAATATGACTACTCTAAGTTCGAAGGGCCAAACGGCGCGATTAGATCTCTGAAGAGCAAGCACAGTATTTAGCAGATTTAGCTTCAAAATATCCTATTATCTCTATAGAGGACGGAATGGATGAAAACGATTGGGCTGGTTGGAAGTCACTAACAGAAAAAGTGGGAGATTCAGTACAGTTGGTTGGGGATGATTTATTTGTGACCAATGTAGAGAGACTATCGAGAGGTATTTCTGAAGGTATTGCAAATTCTATCTTAATTAAGGTAAACCAGATCGGTACTTTAACCGAAACAATTGCTGCGGTGAATATGGCTAAGAATGCAGGTTACACTTCTGTGATGTCTCATAGATCAGGTGAAACAGAAGACAATACTATTGCAGATTTAGCTGTTGCTTTAAATACGGGTCAAATTAAGACTGGATCTGCTTCAAGATCGGATCGTATGGCTAAATACAATCAATTATTGCGTATTGAAGAAATGTTGGGTGAAACGGCCTATTTTCCTCAGTTAAATGCGTTCAAGATTAAGAAATAACTCCCTGAGTTAACTATAATTTTAAAAGGCCCTTTTAGGGCCTTTTTTTTGAAATAATTAGCCTCTTTCAGATTGTTAACATGGTCGCTTTTTAGTAAATTTGTAATTATAAAAAAAAAGATTTTTGAATATGTCAGATAAAGCACTTTTACAATATCAAGATAAAACTTTTGAATTTCCAGTCATTCAGGGTTCAGAAAATGAATTGGCTATAGATATTAAAACCCTTAGGGCGCAAAGTGGCATGATTACTATTGATCCAGGTTTTAAAAACACAGGATCTTGTGAGAGTGCAATTACTTTTTTAGACGGTGAAAAAGGTATTTTGAGATACAGGGGCTACTCTATTGAAGACCTTGCTGAAAAAGCTAGCTTTATTGAGGTCGTTTATTTGTTAATCTTTGGAGAACTTCCAACAGCAGAAGCTTTGACTACTTTTCAGAAAGATATAGTGGCTGAATCTCATGTAGATGAGGAGATGAAGAAAATCTTAGATGGTTTTCCNAAGTCTGCNCATCCAATGGGCGTTTTGGCTTCTTTGACAAGTGCACTAATTTCATTTAATCCAAATTCAGTTAATGCATCTTCTGATAAAGATATGTACGCAGCTATTGTAAGAATAGTGGCTAAATTCCCTGTGCTCGTAGCATGGACCATGAGAAAGAAAAAAGGCTTGCCTTTAGACTATGGAGACGACAGTCTTGGTTATGTAGAAAACATTCATAAAATGATGTTCAAAAAACCAAGCCAAGAATACACAAAGAACAAAGTGATCATAGATGCTTTAGATAAATTATTGATCTTACATGCAGACCACGAGCAAAACTGTTCTACCTCTACTGTGAGAATTGTTGGTTCTTCTCATGCTGGGTTATTTGCATCACTTTCTGCGGGTATTTCTGCTTTGTGGGGTCCTTTACACGGTGGCGCCAACCAGGCAGTCCTAGAAATGTTAGAGGCTATTGAAGCAGATGGTGGAGACACTAAAAAATATATGGCGAAAGCCAAGGATAAAAACGATCCATTTAGATTAATGGGCTTTGGTCACCGTGTGTACAAGAATTTTGACCCAAGGGCTAAAATCATCAAAAAAGCAGCAGACGAGGTATTAAATGATTTAGGAGTAGAAGATCCAATCTTAGCCATTGCTAAAGGATTAGAAAAAGAAGCTTTAGAAGACCCGTATTTTGTAGAAAGAAAATTATATCCTAATGTAGATTTCTACTCAGGTATTATTTACAGGGCATTGGGAATTCCAACTGAGATGTTTACGGTGATGTTTGCATTGGGACGCTTACCAGGTTGGATCGCTCAATGGAAAGAAATGCGTAAAAATAATGAGCCTATTGGAAGGCCAAGACAGGTATATATTGGAGAAAACTTCAGAGATTTTGTTCCAGTAGAAAATAGATAACCAAATATTACTTTATAGTAAAAGCCTTGTTGTATTTTTAACAAGGCTTTTTTAGTTAAAAAAGCAGTGCTTATGATAAAGCTTAACGTGGTTGACGAAACCGCTCCATTAAAAGCGGTTGTGTTAGGTATAGCCAAGCATAATGGACCCGAGCCAAAACTAGAGGAGGCTTACGATCCAAAATCTAAAGAACACATTATAGCGGGGACTTATCCTGAAGAGTCTGATATGGTTCGTGAGATGGAAGGTTTTGAAGCAGTATTGGTTAAACATGGCGTAAAAGTATATAGGCCCTCAGTAATTCCAAACTGCAATCAGATTTTTTCTAGAGATATTGCCTTTGTGATTGAAGATATCCTTATAAAAGCCAATATTCTTCCAGATAGAGAAGAAGAATACCAAGCCATTAAATATTTAATAGATCAAATAGATCCCGCTAAAGTAGTTTATCCTCCACAGGAGGTCCACGTAGAAGGCGGAGATGTTATGCCTTGGAACGATTATATTTTTGTGGGAACTTATACCGCTCAAGATTATCCGGACTACATAACTGCTAGGACTAACAAAAANGCTGTTGATTTTTTAACTACTTTNTTTCCTAACAAGACGGTGAAGGCNTTTGAACTTAAGAAATCCAATACCGATCCCAAAGAGAATGCGTTACATTTAGACTGTTGTTTTCAGCCTGTAGGAAAAAACATGGCCATATTACACAAAGCTGGTTTTTTAATTGAAACAGAATACGAGTGGCTTAGAGACTTTTTTGGAAGAGACCATGTTTTTGAGATTACCAAAGAAGAGATGTATCAGATGAATTCTAATATTTTTTCTATTGCTCCCAATGTGGTGGTTTCAGACCAGCGTTTTACAAGATTAAACACTTGGCTCACTAGTAAGGGCATNACAGTAGAAGCCATTGANTACAAAGAAATTNCCAAGCAAGAAGGATTATTNAGGTGTAGCACCTTACCATTAATAAGAGACTAATGAAACAATTGACCAATCATATTTTAATGATCAGNCCTGCACAGTTCAGGATGAACGAGCAAACGGCTGTGAATAATTACTTTCAGGCACAGGCGGGAATGACGCCAGAAGCTGTAGTGAAAAAAGCCCAAGAGGAGTTTGACGCTTATGTGTCTGTATTGAGAGAAAAAGGCGTTCAAGTTACTGTGGTTCAAGATACGCTAGACCCAGATACGCCAGACGCACTATTCCCAAACAATTGGGTGTCTTTTCACCAGGATGCCACGGTAGCGCTTTATCCTATGTTTGCAGAAAACAGGCGTTTAGAGCGAAGGGAAGCAGTGCTAGAAATTCTGGAAGAAGATGGATTCATTATTGATCAGGTTATGGATTATACTGCTGCAGAAGACTCAGGCATTTTCTTAGAAGGTACGGGAAGCCTCATTCTAGACAGGGTTCACAAGAAAGCCTATTGTGCATTGTCTTCCAGAGCAGATGAAGAACTATTTATAGAATTCTGTGAAGATTTTGAATACACTCCCGTCATTTTCACGGCCAATCAAACGGTAGAAGGAAAACGCTTGCCCATTTACCACACCAATGTAATGATGTGTTTGGCAGAGACTTTCGCTGTGATTTGTTCGGACAGCATAGACGACAAGAAGGCGCGTAAAGCGGTATTGAATCACCTAAAAGAAGACGGGAAAGAAGTCATAGCAATTAGTGAGGTCCAAATGCACTCTTTTGCTGGAAATATGCTTCAAGTACTCGGTTCAAACGAAACCCCATATTTGGTCATGAGTACTACCGCTTATGAGAGCCTACAACCCGATCAGTTGTCAAAAATTAGAAAGCACTGCGAGATCATTCACGCAGATCTTTCCACGATTGAAACCTGTGGAGGCGGGAGTGCTCGTTGTATGATGGCAGAGGTGTTTTTGCCCAGGATGGAAAATTAATGATAGGTTTGATTAGGGTCATTGGCTATTTTAGCATCTAAAATTCTTTTAAAGTATTTTTGAATCCCTTTGGTGTCTGCTTTTACTTTGACAAAATAATCATCNATATAGACGCTATACACCCCTATATCTCCCTTGAAAATAGTGAGCTTATAAAATGGTATAACCAGTGCGTAGGTTTCTAAAAGAGACCTAAAACGCAATATAATTCCTTTAGGTCTAAGCTCAATAGAGCTGTAATTGGTGTTGTGGTCTAGACTTAGTAGTGAATAAATGGTCGCACTGCTAGAAACTATCTCCATTTTTGGAGAGCCAATACCACCCATTTTAAAACGTTCTCTAATGGAGTATGGCGTTCCGACCATTTCATTGATGGTTTTGGTTTGGCTTGGGTTGTTATAAGAGTCGTTACACAGCATTTTTTTTTAGGTTAAAGGTACTATATTTAATCACTGACTAAGCGGTCTTATTGCAAAAGAGCCCGTATTTATTGAGAATAAAATCTTAATTTTGCCCCTTAGAATTAACCATTATGAATGTACTACCCCTGATTGAAAAAACCGTCCTTTCTGGCGTTGAAAAAATTTTTGGCAAGCAATTGTCTTCCGTAGAATTTGTGCCTACTAGAAAAGATTTTGAAGGAGATATTACAGTGGTGGTCTTTTCTTTGCTTAAAGAGATTAAAGGAAACCCGGAAGTGATTGGAAACCAGATAGGAACTTATTTGCAAGAGCAACTTAAGGAGGTAAAGTCATTTAATGTGGTCAAAGGCTTTTTAAACATCAGCTTTACGGATCGTTTTTTTCTCAGCGCTTTCACCGATGCTTTATTGGATACCTCTTATGGTACGGTCAAAGAGAAAGACTCCCACGCAGTGATGGTAGAGTACTCCTCTCCAAACACCAACAAACCCCTGCATTTAGGGCATATTAGAAATAACTTATTGGGCTATTCAGTGGCTAAAATTCTGGAGGCTTCCGGTAAAAAAGTATACAAGACCCAAATCATCAACGACCGTGGTATTCATATTTGTAAAAGTATGTTGGCTTGGGAGAAATTTGGGCATGGAGAAACGCCTGAATCTACAGGTCTTAAAGGAGACGCACTAGTAGGTAAATACTATGTGGCTTTTGATAAAGCTTATAAGGCAGAAGTAGCTGCTCTTATAGCTGGAGGCATGGAGCAATCCGAAGCTGAGAAATCAACAATGCTATTGCAAGAGGCGCAAGAAATGCTCATTCGTTGGGAATCTGGAGATGCTGGGGTAGTAGCCCTATGGAAAAAAATGAATGCATGGGTCTATAAGGGGTTTGAAGAAACCTATAAGCGTTTGGGCGTTAGCTTTGACAGTTATTATTACGAGAGTGATACTTACTTACTTGGGAAAGATATTGTTGCCAAAGGTTTAGATCAAGGCGTNTTTTTTAAGAAAGAAGACGGAAGTGTTTGGATAGACCTCACCGAGGAAGGCCTAGATGAGAAAATTGTATTGCGTTCAGACGGTACAGCCGTTTATATGACCCAAGATATTGGAACGGCTATTCAGCGTGTGGCAGATTATTCAGATGTGAATGGTATGGTTTATACCGTGGGGAATGAGCAAGATTACCACTTTAAGGTATTGTTCTTGATTCTAAAAAAATTAGGATTTAGTTGGGCCCAGCAATTGTTCCATTTGAGTTATGGGATGGTAGATTTGCCTAGCGGTAAAATGAAGAGTAGGGAAGGAACGGTAGTAGATGCAGACGATCTAATTACGGAAATGACTGCTACAGCAGAAAGTATCTCGGAAGATTTGGGTAAATTATCAGGATACACTCAAGAGCAGAAAACAGCTCTTTATGAGACTATTGGTTTGGGAGCACTCAAATATTATATTTTAAAAGTAGATCCTAAGAAGCGAATTTTATTTGATCCAAAAGAGTCTGTGGATTTCCAGGGGAATACAGGACCTTTTATGCAGTATACTTACGCAAGAATTCAATCTATTTTAAGGAAAGCAGATTTTGATACTTCTGTAGTACCTCTTTTTGAAGGACAAGAATCTTTTTTACATGAAAAAGAAGTGGCCCTATTAAAGCAATTGTTTTTATTCCCGGAAACCATTCAATTGGCTGCGCATAATTACAGTCCTGCTTTGGTGGCTAATTACACCTATGATTTGGTAAAGGCTTTTAATAGTTTTTACCAGAACGTCTCTATTTTGGGTGAGTCTAACGAGGAATTAAAAGTATTTAGGGTAGGGCTCTCCAGAAAAGTGGCTCAAGTGATTCAAGATGCTTTAGGCCTTTTAGGGATTGAAGTGCCAGAGCGTATGTAATTTTTTTGGTATGCTATTTTAAAAAAAAAGGCGGCCCATGGGCCGCCTTTTTACTGTATCTATATAAAGATTATTTTTCTTCAGACTTGGCCACTGCCAATCCGTAAATAACCAATCCAAATCCAATTTTATTTACAGCATCTCCAATGTTGTAAACAATATCTAAATCTAATCCTCCAAAGATACCATCGTACCATCCTGGAGTACCAGCCATGTANCCAATAGGATAGATAGCCCATCCTACAAGTACAAACCAGCATAAGGTTTTGTGCGCACTTAAGACTGCACCACCTGCTGCTTCTGCTAACTTTTTAGCTTCACCAAACCAAATATCATAGACTATAGCAAAGTAAGCCAATCCTGAGATTAGTCCCCATATTTGAGCCATATCTCTATTTACTGCTTCTCCAATATATCCTGTTACTAACATGATTACAGAGAAAAAGATCATTCTCCACATCAAGGATTTTTTAGCACCTGCAGCTTTTAAGATTAAATAGAATTCTACACACATTAATGGAACTGTAAGAATCCAGTCTACGTATCTAAAGAAAGTTGGAGATTCTCCAAAATCTGCCCAATAGTCTCTCATATACCAATAGTGAACTGCGGCAATGAAAGTAATTAGTCCAGATACAAGGATAGAAGTTCTCCATTTTTTGTCAAATCCGTTCATGGATAAGAAGAAAAATGCAGAAGCNGCCATCATAGCCATACACCCTACAAAGAATGTGAAGCCAACATAATCATCAGTTGCCATTTGGGCAGCTAAAGGAAGGGATGCGAATAAATTTTGCATAATAATTAGGTTTTTTTGGTTAATAATTCCGATCTCAATACAATGTTTAATGAAACCGGGTTAAAGTTAAACATTAATTTGATAAAATCAACACCTATTAAATAATATTTTAATAATTTTGGTGTTAAATGTTTATCATATTGAAAAATACAAAATTAATTCTAACTTTTTTCACTCTTTGGCTATCAATTTTTTTTAATGAAAAGCTGGAAGATTATACCGCTTACTTTTGTATTCTAAGTTTGGGGATTCTTCACGGTGCCAATGACCTTGGTATTGGGAAAAAAACCCTTCATGCGCATGCGTTTATTTCAAAAAAATGGATTTTACTCCTTATATATGTATTGGCCATTTTTAGTGTTGCTTTTTTACTTATGCAATTCCCTACAATGACCCTTACATTATTTGTTTTGTTTAGTGCCTACCATTTTGGAGAGCAGCATTGGGAGTCGTTAATATCCAATAAAGGGGTATTTGCTAAAATGTTTATGACTGCTTATGGGATGTCTATTTTTACACTACTCTTTAGTGCACACAGCCTTTTAGTATCTGATATTATTCAAGATATTAGCAATGTTAGGTTATCTCCCACGCTTATTCAGATGTCAATGTACGCGAGTTTGGCCATTACAGCAATCTTATATGCTATTAAATACCAAAAGACATTTGAGTATTCCTTTACACTACGTCAGATTTTTTATCTACTAGTTTTCTTCGTTGTATTTAACAGTACTACCTTATTGTGGGCTTTTGCCATATATTTTATTTTCTGGCACTCACTTCCCTCGTTGGTTGATCAAATGAATTTTTTATACGGTCGTACTGATTTTAAAGGCTTTGTAATGTTTGTTAAGTCTAGTTGGTTGTATTGGGCCATGGCAGTTTTATCCTTGGGGGCCTATTATTTTATTTTAAAGCAATATTTGGTTTTAGAACTCTCCATGTTTTTTGCTTTCCTAACAGCTTTAACCATGCCCCATATATTTCTGATGTACTTTTCAAAGAAAGTAGATTAGAACTATCTTTTTTCTCGGGTGATTTCTTAAATTTGCCCTTTAATATTCAGACCATATGTTCGATAATTTAAGCGATAAACTAGACAAAGCCCTTCATGTTTTAAAAGGGCATGGTCAGATTACAGAAATTAACGTTGCAGAGACTTTAAAAGAGGTAAGGCGTGCCTTACTAGATGCAGATGTTAACTTTAAAATCGCAAAAGACTTTACCAACACCGTTAGAGAAAAGGCATTGGGTCAACAAGTACTCACCAGCCTTCAACCAGGTCAGCTTATGGTTAAGCTGGTTAAAGATGAACTAACCCAGCTTATGGGCGGGGAATCTGTAGGTTTAAACTTGGCAGACAATCCATCGATTATTTTAATGGCTGGTCTTCAGGGATCTGGTAAGACTACTTTTTCCGGTAAGTTGGCTTTATATTTAAAATCAAAAAAATCTAAAAACCCACTTTTAGTAGCCTGTGATGTTTACAGGCCAGCGGCCATTGATCAATTACACGTTGTGGGAGATCAGATAGGCGTTGCAGTATATTCCAATAAGGAAGAATCTAATCCAGTGGCCATTGCCCAAGCAGGTATAGCCCATGCTAAAGCAAATGGACATAATTTAGTAATTATAGATACTGCTGGTAGATTGGCGGTAGACGAGGCTATGATGGCAGAAATTGCCAATATTCATAAGGCCATTACGCCTAGCGAAACTTTATTTGTCGTAGACGCTATGACGGGTCAGGATGCAGTGAATACTGCAAAAGCATTTCATGATGTTTTAAATTTTGACGGGGTTATTTTAACCAAGCTAGATGGAGATACTAGGGGTGGAGCAGCAATTTCTATTAAATCTGTAGTAACCAAGCCTATAAAATTTATTGGTACAGGTGAAAAAATGGAAGCCTTAGATGTGTTCTATCCAGAGCGTATGGCAGACCGTATCTTGGGAATGGGAGATGTGGTTTCCTTAGTAGAGCGGGCTCAGGATCAGTTTGACGAAGAAGAGGCTAGAAAGATTCAGAAGAAAATTGCAAAAAACACCTTTGGTTTTGACGACTTCCTTACCCAGATTCAACAGATTAAGAAGATGGGTAACTTAAAAGACCTTATGGGAATGATCCCAGGAGCAGGAAAGGCCCTCAAAGGATTAGATATAGACGACGACGCTTTTAAACATATAGAAGCGATCATTCACTCTATGACCCCATTGGAGCGAAGCCAACCCACTAAGTTAGACGCTAGTAGAAAAAAGCGTATAGCCAAAGGCAGTGGCAGGACCATACAAGACGTAAATCAATTGCTAAAGCAATTTGATCAAATGTCTAAAATGATGAAAATGATGCAAGGTGGTGGCGGTAAAAAGATGATGCAAATGATGGGAGGCCTTGGTGGCATGCGTTAATATAAAATAAAGAGGATTCTATGGAATTATTAGACGGAAAAAAAGTGTCCAATGACATTAAAGATGAAATAGCTATAGCTGTTTCTGACATGAAAGCCAGAGGAGAAAAAGTGCCACATTTAGCTGCGGTTATTGTAGGAAACGACGGTGCTTCATTAACATATGTTGGAAGCAAAGTGAGGTCTTGTGAGCGTGTTGGTTTTGAATCTACGATGTTGCGATTGCCCTCTACTACCTCAGAAGTAGAACTCTTAAAAGAAATCAAGAAGCTCAACGAAAATCCAGAAATTGACGGTTTTATTGTACAGCTTCCTTTGCCAAAACAGATAGATACCCANTCNGTNNTAATGGCTATTGACCCAGATAAGGATGTAGATGGATTCCATCCTATGAATTTTGGAAAGATGGCATTGGATATGAGTACTTTTATCCCAGCTACGCCATTTGGGATATTAGAGCTTTTAGAGCGATATAATGTAGAGACAAAAGGGAAGCATACCGTAGTAATTGGAAGGAGCCACATTGTAGGTAGGCCCATGAGTATCTTGATGGGTAGGAAAGGATGGCCAGGAAATTCAACAGTTACAC